>ERZ1027225.732-NODE-732-length-13907-cov-5.210583_pt1 | contig 13907 bp, 10 predicted proteins | sample MGYA00519479_ERZ1027225 | MGnify/ENA primary metagenome ERZ1027225 (study PRJEB26926, sample SAMN06164471) | human gut metagenome | biome: ENVO:00009003; feature: ENVO:2100002; material: ENVO:00002003 | host: Homo sapiens | place: USA | collected 2012 ... | reverse complement strand
AGACAGATTTGAATTACACAAATTTTTAACCTATAATGTTATTGATATTATGAAAGGAAATCTCTCAATGAAATTCTATTCCTATGACTATGTGCTAAGTCAGATTAGCCAACAAAACTGGGTTATGGTTGCCATTACTGCAGGACTTATTTTAGTGACCGGTGTATTTGCTTTTAAAGCCTTCAAAGAACGCCATGATACTAAGTTTCGTGAACTCTCTATTATTTCTATTTTAACCTTAGTTGCCGTGGTTCTAATTGCTATCAGTAATTTCCAAAGCAATCAATCTAACAACGACCAATTTAGAGCATCTCTTCACTTTATCGAGGTTGTGTCTAAAAATCTTGACGTTGATAAGAGCAAGGTTTATGTCAATACTTCTGCTGCCACTGATGGAGCTATCGTAAAAGTTAAAGACAACTACTACCGTGCCATTGCAGGTTCGGATCCCGATAGCTACTTGCTAGAACAAATAAAACTTTACAAGTCTGATGTTGAACTCGTGGAGGTTAAAAAATGACATCTTTTTATCTTACTGTTGCAATTAAACTAGCTTTGGGGCTTATTTCACTCGTCTTTGTTATCAATTTAACAGGTAAAGGAAACCTAGCACCTAGCTCAGCTACTGACCAAGTACAGAACTTCGTCCTTGGTGGAATCATCGGTGGAACAATTTATAGTAGTAACGTTTCCATCCTCCAATATTTCGTGATTTTGATTATTTGGACGATTTTGATTTTACTTCTAAAATGGCTTAACACAAACATTCGCTTTATCAAACACTTGATTGACGGTAAGCCAACAGTCATCATCAAACATGGTCAACTAGATCCTGAAGCTTGTCGCTCTAAAGGACTTTCAGCCTCTGATGTCGCTTTAAAATTACGTTCTCAAGGAATTTTTCAACTCAAAGAGGTTAAACGTGCTGTAATTGAGCAAAACGGCCAATTGATTGTGGTTCGTGCGGGTGATGAAAATCCGAAATACCCAATTGTCACAGATGGCGTTGTTCAGTTGGAAATTCTTGACAGTATCGGAAAATCTGAAGCATGGTTAAACGACGAACTTACTAAAATGGGATATGACAACATTTCAGATATCTTCATCGCTGAATACGATAAAGGAAACATTAATGTCGTTACTTATTAAACAAATCACTTGCATTACCGTCTAATATTGTCTACAATGGTCTCATCATAAAAAGGAGGTTCTACTATGGGAATCGAAGATAAATTGAATCAAGCTAAAGGCGCTCTTAAAGAGGGTGCTGGTAAACTGACTGGCGACAAAAAGACTGAAATTGAAGGTGCTGTTGAAAAAGTTGTAGCAAAAGCAAAAGACGGTCTCGAAGATGTTAAAGAAGGCATTGAAGGTGCTGTTGAAGGCCTTAAAAATGCTTTTTCTAAAAAATAATAATAAATAAACAGAAGCTCTTTTCCTTTTTTGAAGAGGGCTTCTGTTTTTCTTTATGTTCTTAACTAGAATTACTTACGAGAATGCTTACTTCCTTTTAAGGCAAATGAGGTTGTCATCATAACTGCTCCTAATGCGCCTAGTCCCAAGCTGCTCACATCACCAGTATTTGGTAGACTTGATTTACTTGTTTGATTGCTTTGTGAACTTTTAGATGACTGATTAGCCTTAGAGCTTGTTTGAGTATTTTGTTTCTGAGCAAGATTAGTTTGTACAACTGGTCTAACATTTTCCTTTTGACTTAAGCCAGACTGACCTTTTGATGCTTCAGAAGTTTGATTTTGAGTCTGAATCTTATTCGTCTTGTCAGCAGTCTCTCCGTCAAGTTGTTGGGCACTACTTGTCTCATCAGTCCTTGCCTGTGCGAGTTCTACCTCTACTGACTGATTTGCCACTGCTACTTCAGACATAGATGATGTTACTTCAGGGGCTGAAGCATTAGTCGTTGATGAGCCTTGACCTGATGGGCTTGTGCTTCTTGCTGTTGCTGAAGTCGTTGCATCTGGCTGGTTAGCATGAGTTGTTGCTGCTGAGGTACTAGCAGGCGTAGAGATTGTGGTACTTGTAGTTGGTAACATTGTGCTACTTGCAGTCGTTGAAGTTATGGTACTCACATTTGGAGACGTTGAGCTACTTGTTTGACTTGCAAAGTTGGGTGGAGTTGGACGGCCTGTATTAGACGTCTGACTTGTTGAAGTTCTACTACTTGTGCTTGTCGTATTTTCAGAACTTGTCGAAGCAGATTGGCCCCATGGTGTGTTAACGCTTCCCGTATTGGTAGAGCTGCCACCATAGCTAGTTGGTCCGCCGTAGCCTCCGAAATTATCAGACATTGAACTATTACCAAAACCACCACCTGGGAAGCCGCCCATGCCACCAGCACCAGGACCATTGTTTGTGCCTTCTTCAGTAGCTGTTGCAGTCACACTAGCACCACTTGAGGTCGTAATGGTATAGGTTTCACCCGAAGTCAGACTCTCGGTACTAAAGACCACATTTCCAAATGAAGTTGTTGCTGTTGTGGTCGCTACAACATTTCCAGAACTATCTGTAACTGTGATGGTATCTCCAGCACTACCAGGGATGTTGGCTATGATATAAGACTGGCTTGAACCCGTTGTAAAGGCCTGAGCCATTCCTTGGTTACCTATTGCCCAAACGGTACCGCCAGAAATAATACCTGTTCCATCGTAGTCGATAGCAGCATTATCTGCACTTGTCTGAGTGACGTAGAGAGAACCACTTTTCACTGTCACATTGCCGTTACTGTCGATACCATCACCATCTGCCAAGATAGTTACCGTTGCACCGTCAATATTGATGCCCACTTCATTTTCCAAGTCAGAAGTCGAATTGGTTAAGCTTGAAGTATCAGCGCTGTCCTTGGTCGTCCACTCAGTGGCGTTAATACCATCATCACCAGCAGTGATATCAACGGTTCCACCTGTCAAATTGATATAACGCCCTTCAAGGCCTTCGTCACCTGCTACGACTGTTACTTTAGAATTGCCTTCGACAGTCAATTCATCCGTAACCGTAATACCTTTGTCAGTTGCATTAATGGTTACCGTTGAGTCGGTAATCGTCAAATCACCACTGTTCACATCTGTTTCGTCTTCGACCTGAATACCGTCATCAGTTGCTGTGATGTTGACTGTGGCATTTTTAATGGTAACAGCTGTCGTCGCATTGATGCCATCCTTGGCCTCAGAAGTCAAATCAAGTGTTACAGAGTCAATCGTTACACTATCAGCTTTAATGGCGTGCTTTTCAGTACTTGAAAGGGTCAAGCTACTTCCAGTACCACTGGTAATGGTCAATGCTCCCGCTGCTTCGATGGCATTGGCAGAGGTTGAAGAGATAGAACTGTCTGAAAGAACATTCACCGTCAATTCTGCTGAGGAATTAGAAGTGATTGAGGAATCTGTTAAGGTCACACCATCCAAGTAGATTGTAACTGGATCCGTCACACTACCAGCAACAATAATAGTATAACTTGAACCATTACCTGTTAGAGTATATGAACCTGATTGATTAATGGTAACGGTAGTGCCGTCAACTGTTACTGTGCTACTATCACTCGTTACCACAGTTGTCCCATTAAAGGTAATCGTGGTCGTCGTGCTTTCTGAATCATCACTGCTAGACTCAGTTGTTGTTGTCTCAGACGTAGTATCTGAAGCATTGTTGGTTAAAACTGAAGCTGTCTCTGAAGCAGTCGCTTCAGTGGAGCTTGTGCTTGTATTAGTGCCACTGCTTTCATCTATAGTAGTTGTTGCCGTTTCTGAAGTTTCATTAGTTGTTGTTGCAGCAGTTTCAGAAGAACTTGCTTCTGAAGTTGAAGATGTGCTTGACTGATCAGAGGTTTCACTACTTGACGATATTTCTGTAGTGTCGGATGTTGAACTTGTTGCTGACGAAGCCGTGTCGGATGTCGTAGTTGTAGTACTTGTATCAGTGTCTGTACTTGTCTCACTAGTATTTGACGAATCTTCTGTCTGAACACTTTCTTCAATCAAGTCGGCAGTGGTTTCACCCGTCGTAACCGTTGAGAGTGTTGATTCGGTGTTAGTCTCATCGGCTGAAGCCTTATTTTCGTTTAAGATGACCGAGCCACCAAAAATTAAGCTCGCTACTAGGACTGAACCTGCTGTTTTCCATTTTGATGATTTTTTAATGGCGTAACGTTCTTGTGTTTGTTTCGTATCTTTGTATGTCATATGTTAGACCTCTTTCTTACTTTTGAGATGCCTCTATTAAACACAAGAAACCTAAGACAAGACTTAAAGAAAGGTTAATCTTTCCTTAAAGTAAAAAGTCCCCAAGATATTGGGAACTTTCAATCTATAGGATAAACTACTCTAAATTCTTCCAACACAACTAGACTGTCCTGACTAAAATGTAGTCCAACCTCATGCAACCATTTGCTAAAGAGGTTTTCATGAAGCTTTTGCCAGTAAGCTAGGGTTCGATCTCCTTCACCTTCCTTGTAGGCATGGTCTTTAGAAACCTCTTTAAATGGGATGACCTCAACTTTAGTCGTTTCAATAATACAGATAGCATTCTCCTTACTATCAAGAATGACTCTCAGTTCATTTTCCTTGGGCAATGGTTCATTCCCCACTGCATACAAGTCAAAAGCTGAACTGGTTGCTGTCTTTTGCCCCATCAATACGAGTTCTGCCAAATAATCTGCTTCCACGCCAAAGGCCCAGGCATCAATCTTATCTCCGATTGTCTGATTTAAAATCTTATAGGCTTGCCACATCTGGTCTGATTTCATCAATCTACTCCTGCTTTTACTTTCCTTCCATTATATCAAAAAATGATAGGCCAGATGGCACTATCATTTTCATCTTAATACTTAGAATGTTTGTAACCGTAAAAGGCATAGATAGCTGACCCAATTAGCACTGCCAAACCAAAAGCTAACCATGTCTGCCAACTGTACTGACTCATAAAGGAGAGGCAGACGATAATTGAAATAATGGGCAAGACAGGAACAAATGGAACCTTAAACTCTTCCTTCTGTGGCAAGCCCTTGTCCTTACGAAGAATAATGAGAGCAATAGCCAAGAGGACCAAGTAAGCCAAGGTCGCAATGTTAACCAAGGATGCCATATTGGCCAAAGAGAAGACACCTGCTGAGATAGCTGACAAAGCACCTGTCAAAAGTGTCGCATGATGTGGAACCTTATTAGTCTCTGAAACCTTTTGTAAGGTTTGAGGAAGGAAACCATCACGCGCCAGGCTATAAACCATACGACTAAGGGCATAGGCCATTGAGATACATACCGTAATCAAGGTCATAATAGCAACCACAGAGACATAGTTGGCCGCCCAAGAAATACCGATATAGCGAAGGGCATAAGCCACAGCATCATCAACATTCAACTTGGTATAGTGAACAACTCCTGTCAAGACCAGCGAAACCACGGCATAAAGTGAAGCCACGATAATCAAGGCAAGAACGATACCTCGAGGAACGTTCTTTTGCGGCTCTTTAATCTCGTCTACTGTCATAGAGATAGACTCGAAACCAAGGAAACCAAAGAACATGAGGGAAGCACCCGCCATAATTCCTGTCTTTCCTCCATAAATTTGCCCAAAGCCAAATGGTGCAAAATCTGCCCAGTTGCTAGGATTCAAATGGAAGAGGCCCACTAAGATAAAGACCGCCAAGGCTGAAAACTTGAGCACTACCAAGAGGGAGTTCAAACGTAAAGCCTGCTTAGAATTCATGAGAAGAAGAGCCGTCACCAAGACCAAGACCAAGACTGGCAAGAGGTCAATGTAAGTGCCTTGACTGGGATTGAAAGGTCCACTGATGGCTTGAGGCAACTTAAGACCAAAGCTAGCCAGTAGCCCCTTGAGGTAGGCACCCCAACCAGAGGCCACACTGGATACAGCATTCATAAAGACAATCATGGTCAACCAGCCACCCATCCAGGCAGGATACTCCCCCCAGACAGCATAGAGATAACCATAAACACCACCAGCCGATGGGTAACGTGAGGCAAACTCAGCAAAGAAAATAGCTGACATCCCAACACACACGGCTGAAATCAAGACCGAAATAATCAGGGCAGGACCAGCTAGAGTCGATGCCGCGGTACCAGTAATTGTAAAGATTCCTGTCCCAACCATGGCACCGATTCCCAGAAGGACTACATCCCTAAGGGTCAGATGTCGTTTCATCTCAGTCTGAGCAAGACCAACATCCTTTTTACGAAAAATACTCATTTTTATACTCCATTTTTTGCGAAATACCGAACTATTATACCATATTTCTTGGCCTAAAAGGGCCTCTTTCTGTATTTTTATACTTTTATTGTTGAATGCTATGCCAAAAAATGGGGACTCCCAGTGGTTGCTTTTTAATTTTACATACATCTCTATCAAAAGAAACTTGCTAAAGTGGTTCTTTAGCATTCATTTTTGTAACTAAAATCCTTATCTCGAAAGAATTTTCAATTTTTAGAAAAAATATGAAAATCTTATGAATGCGTTTGATTCTTCTAATGAAAGATGTTAGAATGGGGTCATTAAAAAGGAAAAGGGGAACTTTTATGGAAAATAAAGTTCATTTTAAACTTCATAAAGTGAAAAAACAATGGGTTACCATTGCCGTATCTGGTTTGGCACTTGGTGCCTCATTGATTGGAGTTGGTGTCTCTGCCGACGAACAAGCTACAAATCAAGTTACCTCAGCTAGCACACCTGAAAGCGTCAGCCAGGATCCTGATTTTGTCGTCACAGAAACAACTGTAGCTACGACAAAAGCTGATCAAGGCGCAACCAATAAGGCAACTGATACAACTGCTACTGTCACAACTGATAAGCAGCCAGTCCTTAAAGAAGACCAAGCAAGTAGCACTTACAATTTGTCTAGTGGCGAAACGAGAACTGCTACTTCAACTTCAGAAACAGCTAGTACAGTCACTGAAGTAAACAGTCAAGCACCTGAATCTGTTGAAGCTACTGTCGTTTCTGGCGGTCAATTCAAGAGCGATGCTGAGGGCAACTGGTACTACCTTAAAGACGGGAAAAATCTGACAGGTGCCCAAAACGTTGACCATTTCGACCTTTATTTCCACGAGGATGGAAAGCAAGCCAAAGGTGAGATTATCACTGAAAATGGACAATCTTTCTACTATGACAAAGCCAATGGACGTAAGGTAACCAATACCTCTATCAACATCGATGGTCAAGCCTACAATGCTGATGCCCAAGGTCGTTTGACAGCAGTTCTCCCTGAAACGAACAAACGCAACCAGTTTATTGAAGACAACAACCACAACTGGTATTACCTCGGCAAAGATGGCAAACCCGTCACTGGTGCTCAGAACATCGATGGCTTTAACCTCTACTTCCACGAAGATGGTCGACAAGCTAAAAACGAAATCGTTACTATTAATGGTGATAGCTACTATTTCGATAAAGACAATGGTCGTCGTGTAACAGGTCGCCAGGCTCTTAACAACGTCAACCATAAATACTTTGGTTTTTACTACTTCGACAAAGATGGCAAGATGGTCAAAGATGACTTCGTCACCGAGAATGGCGATCTTTACTACTTTGATGCTACTGGCAATCAACCTAATTTTGTCTTTGTTTCAGATAAAGCTGGTCATTGGTATTACATGAGTGACTTCAAGGCAACTAAAGGTTTCTCAGCCCCATTTGGTTTCGATACCGAATTCCTAGACCGTAGCCAATCCGACTATAAGACAAGCGGGCAAAACCTGAACGGCCAACAGTATTACTTTGATCCCAAGACTGGTATCATGGTAACCAATCGCTATATTTCTGACGATCAGGGGAATTGGTATTACTTTGGTAAAGATGGTAAAGCGCTTCACGGTTTTCAAACAGTGGACGGTAGTCTTCACTACTTCAATGATAATGGCCAACAAGTCAAAGGTGACTTCCTTTACTACAATAACGACATCTACTATTTCGATAAAGATAATGGAAATCCAGTAACAAATCAATTCGTTAATAGAGACAATTCTTGGTACTACTTTGGACCTGATGGTAAAGCCGTGTCTGGTTTCCAAACCATTAACGGACAGAACCTTTATTTCCACGAATATGGTGTCCAAGCTAAGGGACAACTGGTTACTGTTGACGGTAAAACCTACTACTTCGACCCAAATACAGGTGACAAGTGGGTCAATCGTTCACTTACCTTAAACGGTACGGTCTATAACTTTGATGGCAATGGTGTGGCGACCACTAAAGCTGACCAAACCACACATCGAAACCAATTTGTTAAAGGTACTGATCAAGAATGGTACTACTACGATGCTAATGGTAAAAAAGTCACTGGTTTCCAAACCATTAACAAGGACCTCTACTACTTTAACGAGAAGGGCCAACAAGTTCGAGGAGGTATTTTCAACCTAGGTGAGAACTACTACGTCGCCAACAAAGATACTGGTGCTATCCTTCGTAATGCCTTCTACCATGATAAATCTACTGGTCGTTACGGTGCTTTCTCTGAAAACATCTACTACGCTGGCAATGACGGTGCCTTCAAGACAGGTTGGTTTGAAGTTGATGGCAACCGTTATTATGGTAGCGACTATTCTGATGACGACACACCTAAAGGAAACCTCTACACAGGAGTTATCAACTCTCAACTCTTTAGCCCAGATGGAAAACTCTTGACAAACGGTCTCTATCCTGAGTTCAAGCGTACTGGTGAAAATTCGTATGAACTTGAAGGTGTCTATGTTACAGATGCCGACGGTAATATCAAAGAAGGTCCTTATCAATATGATAGCAAGATTATTGGGTCTAAATATAGTAGCGTCCGCCAATCACAATGGTCAACTTTTGACGAATGGGATATTCTTAATGGACACCTCTACCATTTCGACTCAACACCTATGACCTTCACAGCACCAAATGGCCAAAAAGTGACCACAAACGTTGCCATTGCAACAACTAACAAGACCCTTACTTATCATGGCGTAACCTTTAATTTTGATGCCAAGGGTATTGATGTGGCAAAAGAAAAAGCCATCCACTTTGACCAATTGCAGACGGATCGTAATGGTACAAGTTATCTCTATGAAAATGGCCAAAAAGTCACTGGTTTGAAGACCTTTGATGGCGTCACTTACTATTTCTATGAAGATGGCCGTCAAGCCAAAGGCACAGAGGTTACAATCAACGGTAAGACTTACCAATTTGACCAATTGACTGGTATCATGACACGCAACGCCTTTTCAAAATCATACAACTACGAAGGTTCTCCACGCTTCCCATACTACCCAACACGCTACTATGGTAACGATGGAGCTGCTCTTACTGGTTGGCAAACCATCGATGGCAAAGACTACTACTTCCGAGCTAGTGGAAACCTCGAAACAGGACGTTTTGTCATCGGAGACAGAGCCTATAATGCTGATGACAATGGTGTAGTTGCTGACCGCAAGGGTGAGCCTGCTTATCGCAATCGCATTGTCTACGATAAAGGTGACAACTACTATTACAATGACAAAGGTGAAAAAGTGACCGGCTTCCAAGAAGTTGATGGCAAGGTCCTCTACTTCGACGCTGAAGGCAAACAAGTCAAAGGACGCTTTGTCACAGTTGATAACTACACCTACTATTTGGACCCTAAAACAGGTGAAAGATACTCTAACCGCTCTGTCCTCATCGATGGTAAACTCTATACCTTCGACAAAGACGGACATGTCGTGAAGTAAGTTTAGATGAAACCGAGACGAATGTCTTGGTTTTTTTGTGGGAGTTAAGGACTATATAAACTAACATTACATATAGGAAACATAAAATAGGCTGAGAAATAACCTCAGCCTATTTTATTTATACAAGAATTATATACTCTAATTACAACTTATTAATGATGGATCAAATCATATATTCCAAATCATAACTAGCATCAGAAAGAATACGTGCCAAAAATTGTTGGGTACGTTTTTCTTTTGGTCTGTAAAAAATGTCTTTTGGACTCCCCTCTTCGATGACATGACCACCATCCATGAAAACGACATGATTAGCTACATCTCGTGCAAACCCCATCTCATGAGTCACAACTACCATTGTTGTTCCTTCATGAGCAAGTTGTTTCATGACATCCAGAACATCCCCAACTAGTTCTGGATCAAGGGCCGATGTTGGTTCATCTAACAAGATAACTTCTGGTTTTACTGCTATTGCTCTAGCTAAACCAATACGTTGTTGTTGTCCTCCTGAAAGTTGTGATGGGTAGTAATCTTTAAAATCCAGAAGACCAACTTTTTTAAGTGCTTCTTCAGCAATCTCTTGTGCTTCACTTTTGGGAACTTTCCTAGCAATCACTAAACCTTCCAAGATATTCTCAATGGCAGTCTTGTTTGCAAATAAATTGTAATGTTGAAATACAAAAGCTGTCTTCTTTCTGATATCTAAAATATCTTTCTTTGATAACTTATCCAAAGAGTAGTCCTTACCTGAAATTGTTAATTGACCTCCATCAGCTTTCTCCAAATGATTAAGGCAACGTAAGAAAGTTGTTTTTCCTGAACCTGATGGTCCCAAGATGACAACCACATCTCCCTGTTTCACTTGTAGATTGACATCAACAAGAACCTGACGATCTCCAAATGTTTTTGATATATGTTTAGCTTCTAGCATAGTGACTCCCTCTATGTAAATTGCAATTTTCTTTCTCCAAAGTTAAAGAGAACTTGAATGATACCACAAATGATTAAATATAAAATGAAGATGACAAAATAAGATTCAAAATATTGATATCCATATGCTGCTTCGACTCGTGCAATTGCGGTAATATCTTTTATCGTCATAACAAAGACAAGTGACGTTCCTTTTACAATATTGATAACTAAGTTACACAAATTTGGAAGCGCAGCCTTAAGTGCCTGTGGAAAAACGATTCTAAGATAGGCTTGTCTTGTTGTTAAACCTATGGCTTGTGCAGCTTCTAGTTGACCTTTATCAACAGTTAGTAATGCTGATCGAATGATTTCTGATAAGCTTCCTGTTGTCATCAAGCTATAGATAATAAAGGCATAGTAAAGCGGATTAACTTTGAAGACATCTATGTGACTCCCAATACCTTTAAAAAACTGATTTAACAAACTAGGGAACAAACTATAAAAGAATAAAATTAAAAGAATTGGAGGTGTTGCACGAATAAACGCAAGATAAACAATTGAAAAAGTCTTAACACCTCGTACCTTATAAATTTGACCCAAAGCGAGAAATAAAGCAGGTAGAAAACTCAATAGAATAGCCACAACCATGATTCCCAGTGTTACCGGAACACCATATAAAGCCTTGATAAAGGTATCTATAATAAAAGTAATATTCATTTTTTACCTCTCTTTTACACTCAATTGTTGCTCTGCTATCCTAGAAATCAACGATAGAATTAATGCTATTCCCCAATAAACAAAGGCAACAGCTGTATAAGTCTCCAAAGAATAATTTCCTAAATGGCGACTAATCAAAAGGTTCCCTTTGCCCATAACATCAATAAAACCAATCGTATAAGCCAAAGCTGCATCACGCATAAGGTTAAGTATAGCTGTTGTAATATTTGGTAAAGCAACCTTAAATGCTTGAGGGGCAATAATTCTTACAAAGGTTTGTTCAGAAGTAAGCCCAATACTAAGCCCGGCTTCTAATTGTCCTTTAGGAATTGCTTGATAAGCCGCTTTAAACACTTCTGATATCATTGCTGAAAATAGGAGAACCATAGTCACAAGAACAAATATCAATTTAGACCAATCATTTATATCTAATCCTAACCACCAATTAAGAAATTCTGGAACTCCGTAAAATACCAAGAATAATAGCACAATAGGTGGGGTACAGCGTAAGATAAAAACATATCCCTTAGCTAAATTCTCTAAAGCTTTATCCTTAGAAAGGCTTGCCCAAGCAATTAATCCTCCTAATAACGACCCAAGTAAAGTCGTTAATATGATAACCAATAATGTCATTGGTAAGCCCTTTATGATTTCAGGTAATGCTCCAAAAACTTTTGAAATGTCATAATTGACCATAATTTCTCCTAACTAAACTCACTTCAGAAGCTTATCAAAACATCCTACTTTTACGACGTTACAATTTACTTATTTGTCTACGTATGAGAAGACATCCTCACCAAAGTATTTTTTAGATAACTTTTCAAGTGTACCGTCTTCTTTTAGTTCCTTAATTGCCTTAGTATATTCTTTTGAAAACTCTTCATTCTTACTATCACGATGCAAAAGTGGATATGTTGGAATTCCTTTATAAGGGAACCAAGTCAATTTATCCGCATATTGATGATACGCACCATCTTTATCAGTTACAGCCTTTTCAAAAGATAATTTAATATCAAAGTAAGCATCATAACGATTTTCCAAAACCCATGCATAGGCATCTGAAACTTGGAAAGATTCCGCAGATGTTAACTCAATTGGTTGATCTTTATGCTCATCGTTGTAGTCTTTGATAACATTCCACTGAGCATTTTGTGGTGAGATTGGCACCAATCGACCATTTTGTTTTGCAAAATCAGAGATATTTTTATATTTATCTTTATCATCCTTACGAATGGTAAATCCAATAATACTTGCTCCAATTGGATCTTTCGGAATAATAAATTTTTTAGCACGTTCATCTGTATACCACGCGCCCTTAGTACCAATATCATATTTACCTGACTCTAAACCAATCAAAAGGTCATCATCACTTGTTCCAGTATATTCAAATTTGTACTGTGGAAGCTTTTTATCAATTTCCTTTAATACAGCTACCTCATAGCCATCAGAATTACCATCCTTATCAACGAAATCATAAGGAACATAGTTTTGAGTATGGGCAACTTTTAATGTTGTTACCTTTCCAGAGTCTGATTTTGCTTTTTTATCTCCTGTTAAGCTACGTCCAATAACTGTAGCCCCAATAAGTGCTACAACAACAGCTCCACCAATAATCCATGTCTTTTTACTCATATTAATCTCTCCTTTTTCTTACAAAATTGCTGCTTCACGTACCCATTCAATACGCTCATGGTTAATATCACTTGGAATCGTGCAATCAGCACCAATGATTAACCCATGGGTTCCAGTATCAGCAATAATCTCCCTAACCTTTTCTTGAATAGCTGTTTTAGTTCCAGTATATAGAAGACCATCTTTTCCATTTTCAAACCCACCAAGAACTGTACGACCTCCAAAAATGTTACGGCCTTTTGCCAAACTAATTCCCTCAGGACCAGCCGCCCAATTAACTACCTGAGCAGGATAATCTTTAAAGAGTTCGATGTTATTGCGGGCCCCTTCGTAGCCACAAATATGTAGGATATTGTGACCCTTGGCCTCATTGGCTGCATCTAAAACCTTTAATTCACTTGGAGCAATGATTTCCTTATAAGTCTCAGCGCTAACACGATTATCTTGAATACTTTGAACACTTAGGTAAATACCATCAGCACCAGCTTCTTTAATCACTCTCTGACTAAGACTTGCAATGTCTTCTCCAATAACATCTAAAACATGCTTCAAAGCTTCACGGTTCTCCTCAATGTAATCTGCGATAGTATCATCTCCACCTGAAACCTTTCCAACTAACCATTTAAAATAAGTAACCGGAGCGAAGATATTGTAAATTGCAACAATATCTTCAGGAAAATCAGCAATCAAACTTTTTACAAGTTCAACTTGAGCAGAAATCCAAGGATGATTTGCACCTAAAGGTTCAATTGTTTGCAAATCACTGATTGACTTAAAGTCTTTAAAAGCAGGCTGTGGATATGCAAAGAAACCATCACTCATCAATTTAACAAAATCAGGTTTGACTTCTTCAATAAATTTTTTATGACCAGCTTTATTTTTATCAATAATTTCTGGATTTTCAAAACCATGTAACCTGTCTCTTATACACATCTGACGCTGCCGACGACTTAATAG
>ERZ1027225.712-NODE-712-length-14123-cov-7.436594_pt1 | contig 14123 bp, 11 predicted proteins | sample MGYA00519479_ERZ1027225 | MGnify/ENA primary metagenome ERZ1027225 (study PRJEB26926, sample SAMN06164471) | human gut metagenome | biome: ENVO:00009003; feature: ENVO:2100002; material: ENVO:00002003 | host: Homo sapiens | place: USA | collected 2012 ... | reverse complement strand
ACCTCATGCACGGTTTGATGAGGGGCGGATGAAATTTTCATCCGCCTACTCTACCACCATCTTTCTTTGTATTTCTCTATTCGCTTATTCCTAGGAATTAAATATTCCGCCGGATGTTCAGAGGAAAGAGCTTCCATCCTTACTTCCAGTGGTGTTTTACAATGATACCTGTCTTGCAGGCATTCTTCACTATAAAATCTTATATAATCTGTTATCGCAAATCTCAATGACTCTTCATCGGTTATTTCATACATCTAATATACTTTATTTGCTGAGTTGTTATTTGAAGCATTCACAGGCGTGTGAAAATGCGGTAATTCTCTTAGACAAATCATATATATTCATGACAATTCATATAAAACAAGTTGAAACAAAGTGCTAAATATGTTATCATGTCAAAAGTGAAATCGGAAAGAGGGAGGAATTGTTGTGCTCGAAATAGAAGATAAATGGATAAGCATTGAGGAAGCTGCTGATTATTTAGGCGTAAATAAAGATACCATTAGGAATTGGATAAAAAAGGAAGATAGCGAAATACCTGCATGTAAAATAGGAAAACAGTGGAAATTTAAACGTTCGGAACTTGATGCTTGGGTAAAGAGCGGAAAGAGCTCTATTTAGTAAAGGATGTGTTGCGAGAGAATGGATGATAACATTTTTACATCCTTGTCAGGGTTTGACCTAAAGGATATTAATAAGGAATTCGATAATGGACTATATAATATAGCGAACCAATTTAGAAAAGAATCTGCGCGCTTTATAATTCTATCCAGAAACTATGCTTGGAAAGAGTATGAGATACAAGGTGGTATGCTGTCATCTGTATTAGAGAGACAACCTTTTGAAAATACAGAGAATATTTTGAAATTTAATATTGCTGTTACGGAAGAAGCATGTAATAGAATTCTTAATAGTGAATATCCCTTAATTTGTAAAATAGGTATGTACGCTTATGTTGTAGAAATAGGAGCTCGGGAATTTATTTCACCAGAAAATCTAGATGTAATATATAAAAATCTGAGCGCAGCAAAAGAGAGAGGATTTTTTTTCACACCTCCGTCCTTAGCTGTTCGTATGGTATTAGTATCTTTAGAAAAAGCCGAATCAAAGAAATATGTTCTAGATCCGGCAGCTGGTGTAGGTGTTTTTTTAGCCTATCATATGATGTTTAACAAGGACTTAGTAGGTGTGGTTGGAACAGAGATTGATTATCGAACTTCCGAACTTGCGAATAAGTTATTATTGTATGTGGCTACAACTGTAAAAAAAACAGTACAAATAGATGTGCGATGTGAGGATTTCCTTGAGTTTTTCAGGGAAATGAATGGGAAAGAACCCATAGATATAATTATAATGAATCCACCTTATGGTGCTGTTAAGGTTTTGGCTTCTGATTTTACTGATACTTCAACTAAAGCACAATTGAATCACGAAGAGATCAAAATTCTTGAAAAAAGACTTAAGAAAAAAACTATCGATTATGCTTCACAGTTAAGACAACGATTCTTGAGTTATGGTATTGGAAAAGGAACACTTGAGTATTCAAAGTTATTCATGGCAGTAGCATTGGAAATGCTTTCTAAAGATGGACTCCTTGTTTCTATTACGCCATCTTCTTGGTTGGGAGATGAGACAAGTTCTGTCTTTAGGAAAAAAATAATACAGAGTTATTACTTACATGAGTTATGGATAATTCCAGAAAAAGCAAAGATGTTCAGAGGTGTGAATCAGCCTACGGTTGTTTCTTTACTAAGTAAAAAGCCTGCAACAGCAGTGACAATTTATAATCCTGTTTTACGCATTGAGTCTGTTGATGGTGATTCGGAAAGTTTTGATATGGATACTGTAATAAGTGTTTCGGGTGAAAAGTGTAAGTTTCCTAAATGCACATTGCAAGAATTAAAAATTTTAAAGAAGATTCAAAAATATGGGAAGATAAAAGATATTTCCTCTGTGGTCAACATGAGAGGCGAATTGGATCTCACAGCGAATAAGAAATATATTTCTGTTGCTGATACGGGACATCGTCTTGTCCGGGGAGATCATATTCAAGGAAGTATTCTTGCTTCAGTGGACTCTTCTGAAAAAGCGGGATATGTTTTATACCAGGAATTTTTAGACGTGTTCAGAACAAGTGAGAAGACTCCATATATCCAATCTTCACGTATAGCAATTCCTCAATGCTCTTATCTGCAGAAGAAAAAACGAATTGAAGCTGCTATTGTTCCAAAAGCAGTGGTACTTGCGAATTCATGTAATTTTATTGCGCTTAAAGGAGCCTGTGATGATATTATAGAGTTGCGTTATTATTGGATGATAATGAATTCTTCTGTCGTTGAGTGGCAATTTCGCATTTTTAGCTACAACAATCATGTAGCTAACAAGGAAATCGATGCATTATCGTGTATACCATATAAAGATTTGTCGGAAAAAGAAAAAATATTCATTCAGAATCAAGCATTGAAATCATATAATCTTGATGAATTTTCGGTGTTGCAGGACGCTTTTGTTGCAAAAGTGTTTGGATTATCAGAAAAAGAGTATACCATAATTTTAAAGAGCATAAATGCTGAAAATGCTGAGGAATGTATATTGGAGTATAAAAAAATGAGTGATGGAAGTAAGAAAATTGAAATTCCGCAACATCAAATGCCTTCGTTGTCGGAACTAGACAAACTTATGATAAGCTATGTTGAACCAGGAGGAAATTGGACGAGTATTCCAGAAACAGTGCCATCAAAAAGATTGAATCAAATCCGTGAAATGGCAAGAACACGTGGAATGGTACGGACAACTTATTACAGTAGGTTACGATACAATCAACCAGCCTATACTATTTCCACATATTTTAATAGACCGGGTAATGGGGCTAATATTCATCCATGGGAAGATAGAACGCTCTCATCTAGGGAGGCAGCAAGGTTACAATCGTTTCCGGATTGTTTCGTTTTTGAAGGAAGCGATGCTGCAGTAAGAACACAAATTGGCAATGCAGTGCCACCGTTACTTGGCTATGCAGTAGGTAGGGCAATCAAGAAGAAGGTTGGAATGCCATTAAAGTTTTGTGATATGTTTGCCGGTGCGGGAGGATTAAGTTATGGGATGGAACTAGCTGGATATAGAGGGGTAGCGGCATTAGAACTGAACAAATTTGCTGCTGCATCATTTGCAAGAAACCATGATACTTCAATCAAAACTATAGTTGGCGATATTAATGATGAAACGATTCAACAAGAATTATTTTCTGCGATAAAACAAGGAATTGAACAAGGAGAACCATGGGTTTTGGTTGGCGGTCCTCCTTGTCAAGGTTTTTCAACTGCAGGTTATCGTAATGAAAATGATATACGAAACAAACTTGTTGACAGTTATTTAAAAATAATTCAGGTAATGCAACCTGCGATTGTGGTAATGGAAAACGTACCAGGAATACTAAGTATGAAAAAGGGTGATGTTATTAAAGGTGTTTACCAATCATTGCATCGTCTTGGATATGTTTTTCATAAAACACCGTGGGTTCTTGATGCAGAAAGATATGGTGTTCCACAAATGCGGAGAAGGGTAATTATTGTTGCTGCAAAAGAAGAGTGTTTTCTTCCAGATTATCCAGAACCAATCTTCGAAAAATGCATGGGAAGACGAGAAAATGTTGATAATCAGATATCACTCCCTTTGTCCTCGTATCCCATTACTGTGGGAGAAGCATTGAAAGGTTTGCCGCCATTAATGGAAATAAACGATTATTTCCCTAAGGATGCTTCTATAGACGATGCGTACAATAAATGGTGTCAGGGAGAGATATCGGTTGAGGAATTATTAAAAGAACGTGGATAAAAAAGTCGAGGAATCACTTTCTTTGATAGAGTGATTCCTCGACTTTTTATTTGATTTCAGCAATACATAAATAGGCTAATTCAGTACCGCGCATATTTACTAATTGTTCGTACTTTTGCTTTAGTAGATCATATCGCTCGTAGCGGTTAGCAAAATTTGGGCGCTCAATGACAATTTGAATTGCACTGTCTTTTTCGTCCAGAGACTTATCTGAGTGCAAAATATAAGATAGTGTTTCGTCAAAACTGGTTAGTTTATTATCAGAAAATAATTCGTCAATTTTCTTTGTATCCTCTTTAACAAATTTGTCGATAGTTTTTAAAATAATAGATTTTCGTTTGCTGGAAGGTTTGGCACAGTATTCACCTAATTCTTCGTATGCAATACGAATAGAGCGAGCTGCAAGGCTACGAGTACCATTAGTTGGTCGATATGTACGTTCGACCTGTTCAAATGTCAGTGTGCTTGTATTTAATCCAGAAAAACTAATTGCGTAATTCGCATATTCTGGATGAAGGTAGGTTGACAGAAATTCATAATGTTTGTGCAAAGCTATGTGATTTAATGTTCTTAAATAATAATCTTGCATAGCACGCATATAATTCGATAATATTTTTACTGTGTTATCATCTTGCATTTTTTCCTTGGTGATATCCCAAAGAGAGCGAACTTGCCAACTTGCAGCGGATACACCATTTTTCTTCTCATAATCAATAAGACTGATAACATTATCAAATGTGAAACGTCGATTTTTAGCTGAGTTACATTTCCCGCATAAAGGTTCAAAAAATGCATTCTGTTGAAAACCGCAAGCCAAAGGACCTACATGATCCGGGCTGATTTTTTTGGTTTTTCTACCACAATTTACACATACCCCAGCTGTAGCACTATTGTATAGTGTATCTGCAAGTTTCCAATCGCCTTCAGCCCACCACATAAAAGCACGACGATCATGATTGTATGTCCTCATATTTTCGTCAGAACGTCCAGGATCGTTACGTTTTCTACAAAAAGTGCAGTAATCATGGAGACCATCGAGTCTGTGGGGGCAATCTCCCATGTAACCAGGACTTAATTTGGTAGAGCGAATATGCTGTGATTTTGAAAAAAATTCCTCATAATTTCCAGCATTAAATATTTCAATATCTGAAAATTTTTCAGGGAAAGACGCTAGGACTTCTTTACGAGATGCATCAAAACCTATTTCCTGAATGAGTAAAGGAACAGCTTCATATATGGGCATCGCTTTTTTAAAGATGTGTTTTCCTGTAAGAGTATTCCATGATTTGGCGAAATTGGCATTCATATACATATATCCAACATAATGTTCTTTGCCACATACCAGACAAACTTTTTTCTTTGTGGGATGAATAATTCGTGCAACTATAGTTAGCCTATCATTTGAATTTCCCGTTCCGGGTATTCCAAGTTCGTCCGCTTTATTGACCCACCACTTAAAGCGTCCTTCAAAATATTTGTAAAACGAGGTGGTTTTGCCAGAACTGCATTGCCAGTTGATTTTACCATCATTTTCTCGAATTGCGGGAAGACCACTATAAACTGGAGAGTCAGCAATCATGTTTATATAATCCACATATTCCTGCGGTGGATTAAATTTTCCTCTTCCGTATCGAATATCAGCCATGTCTTTACCTCCTCATATATTATAAAGTCGTTGTTTTAAAAACCCTTTCCAAAGGATGTGTTACGTTGTAAGAAATGTTGTGCGTTGTCTAACGTAAGGAGTTCCCCAAAAGGCTTTTTAACCAAAGCTCTTTATAGTATCGTTATTCTGTAAAATTTAAATTGTAATTGTATCATTGGTGTTTCCTCCCTGACAGTTCGCATCCGTTCGAAACACCTAAAAACCAGGCATAGATAAATTGTTATGTTGAGTATGCAGAAAGAAAACACAAGTGACAATTCTAATCTATAGCTAATGTTTACAGAAATTATATCAGATTTTTTGGTGATTAACAACAAAGTCTGTATAAAAGGAGAGTAACCCATTCTGTAATTTTAACAATTGCATTTGTTATGCACTGGAGCATAAGACAGTGATTTATGATCTGAACCGTCAGGAACCGCTGTTGATGATAGCAGAACCTAAAATGAAGTGAGCCACACTGGAAGTAATCCTCTGTGGCTTTTTTCTATGGGAGGGGGTATCCAAATCTCTACGACCATTCTTCTTGAAGACCGATGACCCCCTTCGTGCGAAATTTCGCAGAATTAAACAGGGGGGATACCCACCAAGGTCGGTTTATGTGAAAATATCCGCTGAATATCATCGCTAAAGCCGATTTTGTTTTGCCGGATAGTAACGAAATACGCAGAAAAAACGTGTAAAAAACAGTATAAAAATCACAGTTTTTCTGCGTACATTTTGGCAGAAATATAATCCGAATTGTCTTGCAATTCTGTGCCATCAGAGTGATATATGTACTACCGAAAAAGAAAGGCGGGTACATATTATGAAGAATGAAATCAGATTTACATTGGAATCAAAGCAGAGACCAAAACTGGCACAGGAGATTGGAAACATACTTGGAACAGCACCGCATTATGAACGGGTACCAAGCTGCGCATATGATATTGCAGGATACCGACTGGACAAAGAGGGTGTATTGCATATCCCAGAGGGAGCAGAAGAAACAGCGAAAGACCTGATTCTGCAGTTACGAGAGCGTGGATTTCAGGACGATGCGGAAATAACGGAAGAAGTGCCAGTGCAGCAGGACAAACTGACAATAGCAATTCCAAAAGAAAGTCTTACGGATACGGCATTGGAAAATTTGCAGAAGATCATAGCAAATAGGTAGACACTTTTTCAACGTGCATTTCGGACGGACAGCACAGAGATTGAAATTACAGGTGAAAAAATAAATTTCACATGGTTTCCATACACAGTGGATGGAGATGAGATTGTAGCCTACACGCAATTTATCTCAAGGCTGTGTGATATGGCAAGAGATGCAAAAAGGGTATCATCAAAGCCGACGGAAACGGACAATGACAAATACGCTTTCCGCTGTTTTTTGCTCAGACTTGGCTTTATCGGAAAAGAGTATAAGGCAGCGAGAAAGATTCTGCTTAGAAATCTTACGGGAAATTCAGCATTCCGCTACGGAGAATAAGGATAAAATTATACTGGGTGTCGGTGTAGACCGATGCCCTTTTTCTATGGAAAAAACAGTTGGGGCAACTTGTGGCAGATGATTTAGGTTATTCTTATAGAGCCTATATAGAAAATAACCTATATTACTTGCCACATCTTGCCCCAGTGTGAAAACAGCCGTGGTCATGCCCAACGGTTATCATTTTCTTCCTGTATCTTTCTGCGATAAGCAGTGCGGGATTTTCTGCGGTTTCGTTCCTTTTTGCATTCTGGATTGTCACAGTATTTTTGACGGTTTCCGTTTTTGATGAACAGACGGCCGCAGCACTCACAGGTGGCAACGCCCACACGGTCGGCATAAGCAATGGGGTAATCTGTAGGGATAGATACATATTGCGACAGGGCGAATCGGGCAGCATCGAAAACAGAGTGGAAATCCGGCATGACCTTCAATTCTCCATTTTCATCCAGTCCCAACTTCATGGTTACGCCACTCATTTTATTTAGGTAAGCTGATATCTTATCGAGATGTTTCTGCATAGGAAACGAATTAAAATCTGCAAATTCATTTGTCCATGTGATCTGTGCAAGATCCGTGGAAACGTCAAGCCGTTCCAGACACTTTTTGAACATCAGAATGACAAGGGTATCCCGGTACAGGCTTTCGAGATCTTTCCGCATGGTGTGAACATCAAAAGTGAAATTACCAAGAATGTTAGTGGAAAAATCCCAGTATTCCGTATCCTTTTCAATATCCCATCGATATTCTTCGATGTCCTCAGAGGCATAGTAGGGGTGTGCGTACTGCTGACACCAAGAAATGATATCATCGGCAGCAGTGTTATCATCTTTTCCACGGATACTCTGGTACAGGTTATTCAGTGAAAGCCAAAGTTCATTTCCGCCCAAGCCGTATCCACGGTTGAGCTTCGGAACATCGCCCTCGCCCAGACAGGCGGTGATTACGATTTTTCCATTCTGTTCTGTCTTTTCATAGTATTTGAAAGTTGTGGTCAGCCGTGCATCCGCACTCATTTTCCCCAAACTGAAATCTTCGTTCATATTCCACCTCCATTCTTACCGATAGAACTTGCTTTCGGTACGAGTTCTTACCAATAGAAAATAGTCTTTGGTAACATTATAAAGTATACTGTGATAGAAAACAAGAGCAATTCATGTTTGGAATGCAGAGAGGAGGATGGCTATGGATAAAGTCACGATGAGCGTACAGGAAATGGCAATGCAGATGGGAATCAGCCTGAGCAAAGCGTATGCACTGACCAGAGAAGCGGATTTTCCAATCGTCCGTGTAGGCAAGCGGGTATTGGTTCCTGTTTCCGAATTTAAGGTGTGGTTATCGGCAAGAGCCACGGAGAAATGATACGTCAGAAAATAAGCGGGGAAGGAGGAGCACAGAATGTATGAGAAACTTCCGGAACAGTTGAAAAAAGACGGACGGTTCTGTCTGTGGAAATATGAAGAAAGAAACGGACGCATGACAAAAGTGCCGTATCAGACAAATGGCAGAAAAGCGAGCAGTGCCGATAAAAATACCTTTTCAGATTTTCGATTGGCAGTCAATGCAATGGATGGTTATGACGGAATCGGTATGGGTGCATTTGATGATTTCTGCATGGTAGATATCGATCATTGCGTGTTTGGTGAAAAGATGACGCAGATGGCAGAAGACATCGTGGAGAGAATGGACTCCTATACAGAATTCGGCCCCTCCGGCACGGGAGTCCGCATAGTATGTAAGGCATCTTCCCTGTCTTATGATACGGGCAGATATTACATCAATAATCAGAAACTTGGGTTGGAAATCTATGCAGCAGGTGTGACGAAGAAATTCTGCACTCTGACAGGAAATGTGATCCGAAACTGTGGTGTTGAGGAGCGAAGCACTGAACTTGGAGAAATACTGGAAACTTATATGCTCCGTCCGATTCCTAAGAAAAAGAACGATGTACAGGATATTCCCTGCAGTTATCTGTCCGATGATTCCGTGGTCCGCTTGGCATCGGATTCCAGACAGGGGGAAAAGTTCAAAGCCTTGTGGAATGGAGAAATCCCGGAAGGAAAATCCCACAGTGATGCGGATATGTCGCTTGCAAGTATCCTCGCATTCTGGTGTGGCGGTGATGCAGAGCAGATGGACAGGTTGTTCCGAAGATCGGGATTGATGCGGAGCAAGTGGGATCGTGTGCAGAGTGGCTCAACCTATGGTGCATTGACGCTGGAAAAAGCAGTGGCACAGGCACTGGATTTCTACAGGCCTTATGCAAAATCATCAGCGGAGAGCGATTTCGATGATATGCTGCAGAAGCTGATAGAACTGAACGTGTCGGATAACAGCAGATACCCGTGGAATGACAACGGCTCAGGCAGATTGTTTGCGGATGTGTATAAAGATATCGCAAGGTATGTGCCGGAAAGGAAAAAGTGGTATGTGTATGACGGAACCCGGTGGATTCCGGACATTGGCGGACTGAAAACAATGGAGCTTGCAAAATCCCTTGCGGACAGTCTGGTCAGATATGCCCTGACAATTACCGATGAGCGCAGAAGAAAGGACTATCTGGAATTTTTTGCGAAATGGCAGAGCCGGAATTACCGCAACACGTATATCAGTGATGCCCAGAGTGTGTATCCGATTGCAATGTCTGAGTTCGACCGCAATGTTTATTACCTGAACTGTCAGAACGGAACATTGGATCTGCAGACGGGAGAGTTCCATCCACACACACCACAGGATAAGCTGACCAAGATTGCCGGGGCAGCCTATGATCCGAATGCCAAGAATCCACGTTTTACCAGATTTGTTTCAGAGGTGATGAGTGGGGATACGGAGAAAGCAAGGTTCATGCAGAAAAGCCTTGGTTACGGTCTGACAGGGGATACCCGCTATGAATGTATGTTTTTCTACTATGGTGCAACTACCAGAAATGGAAAAGGGACGCTGATGGAAAGTACGCTTCATGTGATGGGAGATTACGGTTTGACTGTCCGCCCGGAAACGATTGCTGCAAAGCCGTCTGCCAACAGCCAGAACCCGACAGAGGATATTGCACGGCTTGCCGGAGTGCGGTTTGCCAATATATCAGAGCCAAGGCGGGGACTGGTGCTGAATGAAGCACAGATCAAAAGCATGACGGGAAATGATACGCTGAATGCACGATTCCTGCATGAAAACAGTTTTGATTTCAAGCCACAGTTCAAGTTGTATGTGAATACGAATTATCTTCCGGCTATTACAGATATGACACTGTTTTCGAGCGGACGTATCGTGATCATTCCCTTTGACAGGCATTTTGAGGAATGGGAGCAGGAACAGAATCTGAAAGCAGAATTTTCCAGGCCGGAGGCAGCAAGTGCCATCTTAAACTGGCTGATTGAAGGATATACCCTTTTACAAGAGGAAGGATTTGCCCAGCCAAAAGCAGTAAAAGATGCCACCATGTCCTATCAGCATGACAGCGATAAAATGGAACTTTTTGTGGAGGAATTTCTGGAACAGGAGAAGGATGCGGAATGCCGGACATCGGCAGTGTATCAGGCATACCGCAACTGGTGCAATGACAATGGATATTTTGCGGAGAACAGCCGGAATTTTAATCAGGCACTCCGCACAATCGGTACGATAGTCCGCAGGCGCCCAAGGGATGGTGGAGAAAAGACTACACTTTTAACTGGATATCGGCTCTTGTGCAGAGATTTCCTCTGCTGAGAAAAAAGGAGGTATACATGGGAAAACAGAAAGCAGCACCACCGATGCGGTTTGAACCATCGGATTTTTCAACAGACAAGTACAGATGTGTGAATGTCATCAATTTAAGGGACAGATGCCCGGTCATTATCATGGCAAGCGAATCCTGTGACCCGCCTTATTACCGTGTGGTTGACGGGTCATTGGAGATGTTTTATCTGTCCTATTCTGAAGCAGTGGATTATTGCAGACAGAGTGGTTATATGACACAAAAATAATTTTTCAGGAGGTTTATTATGATTAACAGTACAGCTTATTATAACGATTTTTGGAACGAAATGAGAGGAAAACAGGCAGTTACGGACAGCCTTTATAACAACCGTGAAAGCAAGACAAATGCGTACCATCTGCCCGGAGAATCAAATAAAAAATATATGGCAGTACTACAGAAAGAAAGTGCAGTCCGTCAGCTGGCAACCGTTGTGAATGCGACCAGAAGTGACAGCCGTCTTTGGACATTTGACTGTGAAGGTCAGGCTGAATGGGGCGATATGGTCAATCTGGAGGGCATGGATAACGAGGACGATTTTCAGAGATTTGAAGTACAGGCATACCGATTGTCCGAGCTTGTCAGACTTGGATTGGAGTTCGCTTCTGACCAGTCCTTTGCCATAGAGGATTATGTAATCAGGAAAATGGCACGTTGTTTTGGCACAAGCGAGGAACAGGCGTTTATCAACGGAACAGGGGAAAATCAGCCGACAGGTATTCTGCACGCCACTGACGGAGCAGAAACGGGCGTGACGGCAGAGAGTGATTCTGCTATCAGTTATGATGAAATCATCAAACTGTATCTATCCGTGGATAAGAAATACCGTAAACATGGTACATGGCTTATGAATGACGAAACGGCTCTGGCACTCCGTACCCTCAAAGATTCAGCCGGAAACTATCTGTGGAAGGAAAGTGATGAAACGATTTTCTCAAAACCTGTGCAGATTGTTGATTCCATGCCGTCTATCGGAAAGGGGCAGAAAGTAATCGCATTTGGAGATTTCAGCAATTACTGGCTCGTTCAGCGTTTTCCGCTGACTATCCGCACACTGAAAGAAAAGTTTGCCATGCGTGGACAGGTAGGATATCTGGGATGTGAGTATCTGGATGGAAAGTTGATCCGTAAGGATGCCGTCAAGGTACTTCAGATGGCAGCAGACTAAGCAGTTGGGGCTGTGGAAATACTGCAGCCCGTATGGAAGGAGGATTGCACATGGCAATAGAAAAACATGATACTACGGAAAATACACTTGTCCCTGTGAGTGAAAAGTACACACTGACAATCAAAGAAGCAGCATCGTATTTTAATATCGGGACAAAGAAAATGCGTAGACTGGCAGAAGATAACAGAGGAAGATTTGCGGTATTCAGCGGAAACAGGTATCTGATTATCCGCCCGCAGTTTGAAAAATTTATCAGTGCTTCTTCGGAGATATAATTCCGTTTGTCTGCCGAAAGTAGTTGATATTATCAGCGTTCAGAGTGATATATAGTATGACCTCGAAAACCCTTGAAAACAGCCACTTTTGGCAGAAAGGAGGTACTTTTATGGCAAGACCAAGTTTAGCAGAAAAGGATATTTTGAATCCTTCTGAGGCAATTGAATATTTTGTTCTGAGCCGGAGAAAATTTTATGATTTATTGAATAATACGGATGGAGAAGATTTTCTGGCATACTACGGAGAACGCAAGCTGATTCTTCGTGTAGCCTTTGAAAGGTATCTGCGTAACCATCCAGAACTAAGGAGGCGGGTATAATGGCAAAGGCAGGAAGAGGACAGACAAGGCGGGACTCCAAACGCAGAGTATTAAGACCGGGAGAGAGTGTAAGAGCAGACGGAAAATATCAATATAAATATCACATTGATGGGAAACCACACTTTGTATACAGTTGGAAATTGGAGCCTACGGACAAACTTCCAAAGGGCAAAAAGCCATGCCTTTCCCTTCGTGAGTTGGAAAAACAGGTAACCACAGATTTGGATTTGCTTATAAATATCGTGGACGGACAGATGACAGTATGTGAACTGGTAGACCGATATCTAAAAACAAAGACTGGAGTAAGGCAAAGCACGAAACAGGGATATGTTACAGTACAGAGATTACTTGCGAAGGAAGCATTTGGCAAAAAGACGATACGAAGTGTGAAAACCTCCGATGCAAAGCTGTTTCTTATAAAATTGCAGCAGGAAGATGGGAAAAGCTATAGTTCTATTCATACCATACGGGGAGTGCTGCGACCAGCCTTTCAGATGGCGGTGGATGATGACATTCTGGTAAAGAATCCATTCGGATTTCAGCTTGCCAGAGTATTGGTAAATGATGCGGTTACAAGAGAGGCAATCACAAAAGACCAGATGAGAAAGTTCCTGAAGTTTGTGCATGACGATGTGGTGTATTGCAAATACTATGAAGTGGTGTACATACTATTTCATACGGGAATGCGAATATCGGAATTTTGCGGACTGACGCTGAAGGACATTGATCTTGAGAACAGAACTGTGAACATCGACCATCAGTTGCAGAGAACATCGGATATGCGATATATCATAGAAACCACAAAGACGGATGCCGGAACAAGAGTATTGCCGATTACAGAGGATGTGGCACAGATGTTTCAGGCAATCATCGAGGACAGAAATGCACCGAAAGTAGAGAAATCCATAGACGGCTATAGTGGATTCCTATTCTATGATGATAATGGAATGCCACTTGTGGCAATGCACTGGCAACATCGTTTCAATCATATGGTCGGCAGATACAATGACATCTACCGGGTGCAGATGCCAAATATCACGCCTCATGTATGCCGACACACGTATTGCTCGAATATGGCAAAATCGGGAATGAATCCAAAGACGCTGCAGTACCTCATGGGGCATTCGGATATTAGTGTTACCATGAATGTGTACACGCATATCGGTTTTGATGATGCTGAGGAAGAATTGAAACGTATGGAAGAGTTTAGGAAGGCGCAGGCGGAGGTTGAGCAGAAGAAAGAGAAACCGATGTCACAGAAAATGTTTAAAGTAGTGTAGCATTGCTACGCAACAGAGACGCTCCGGCTGAAAAGCCGGGGCTTTTCTTGTAGAAAAATAATGGTTGTGATGGTACAATGTGTAGTGATGGAGAACATATGATTTTTTAAGTGCAATCAAGGAAGAAAGGAAGTCTTAATATGGGTTTGGAAGAAAAATTAGGAGAAACAGCATTAGATTTAGTAAAAAATGAAAATGTTCAGAATAAGGTGGCGGATTTATTTGGGATGCTTTTTCCGTATGCGGGTATAAAAAAGAAAGCGGTAGATATGTATATAGAAGAAATTGAAAACTCTGATTTATCAACTGAAGCAAAAATGATTTCATTATTGAATGCTAAGAAAACACTCAAAAAAATTAAGAATCAGAAGAA
>ERZ1027225.707-NODE-707-length-14181-cov-20.603002_pt1 | contig 14181 bp, 19 predicted proteins | sample MGYA00519479_ERZ1027225 | MGnify/ENA primary metagenome ERZ1027225 (study PRJEB26926, sample SAMN06164471) | human gut metagenome | biome: ENVO:00009003; feature: ENVO:2100002; material: ENVO:00002003 | host: Homo sapiens | place: USA | collected 2012 ... | reverse complement strand
ACCTATTAAGTCGTCGGCAGCGTCAGATGTGTATAAGAGACAGGTACACATCATAGCCCTTATTCCTTACAGGCTGTTACAGAGCCTTACAGCGTGCGAGAGGGGGCTTGCTGTATGACTGGATATATAACCCCGCCACTGATGATTACACCGGATGAAGCAATAGTCCTCTTCAAGCATGCAAGGGTTACAGAAATGTACCGAGCAAAAGACTTGTATGACGCTTACATAGGATCAAGAAAGCAGAGCGGCAACGCATTATGGGAGCTTATGAGCCTGCTAAGCTTTATCTACGATACTGGAAGAGTACAGGGCATAAGAGAGGAACGAGCCAAAAAGAAAGGACAGAAACGCAATACACCCGGAAGAATAACAGAATAAAGAAATACCCGCCCGGAGCTTATTACTCTGAGCGGGTTGATTTTTTATCTGGCAACGGGTACAAGCTCAAGCTCATAATTCAGAGCCGCAGCGACCTTTAGAAGTGTATCAAGTTGTGGGATAGCTGCTTTACTCTCAAGCCGGGCTATAGCGGGCTGGGCAAGGTTTGCGGCTTTGGCTAATTCCCTTTGTGTTAGCCCCTTAGCCTTTCTAAGCTCTATAAGCTCGTCAATAATGGCTATGCACTTGTCAGGCATGGACTACACCCCCTACAGGCTCGGAACATTCATAAAGGTGCTCCGGGGCTATGTCTATATCGTCATTCCAAACAACTGTACCGCAATCCGCTTTAGCCTTTAAGAAGAAAGCAAGGTTTTTAAGCTGGGCATATATGGCTTTATCCAGCAAAGGGCGGGCGTTATAGACCTTTTTAGCCCCGTCTGCAAATGTGATAAGCAAAGTATAGTCTTTCTGTGGCTGTACTTCTTTTACTACCCATACAGGAGTATTCATAGTGTCTACTCTCCTTTCTACTATGGTGATTGTCCCCCGCTTAGCGCAGGGGATCAATCTTGAATAGCGGCTCTTCGTTCATTGCTAACTCCCAGTTAGCTAAAAGCTCGTCTTTGTGAAGCTCAGCCCAAGCGGCGATGTACTTTCTTTGCGGCTTCGGCATTTCTCCATCTTTAAGCTCTCCGTCAATGGTAAATGTTGCGTTGTGCCCTTGATATGTGGCGTGAAAGTGGGGCGGGTTATGTTCCCCGTTGTTATACATTCTGATGATGATTCCCAAGAACATTGATATTGTCGGCATTCCGTTCATCTCCTTTACTATAATTACATTATAACATATTCGTTATCGAATGTCAATAACAAATTTGTTATCTATGAAAATATTTTTACCACGCTTCCGGCTGATTATTCGTCAAAAAAGATATGTAAAAACAGCACTAAAACCCGCTCCCAAAATGACATATAAAAAAAGCGAGTGGAAGCCTGTAAATAAGCGGGATTGCTGGAATATATGCCGACAAAGAGAGCAGGTACCTTGTCGTAATTTACACCAAGCGCAACCCCTTTATAAATGCCTACAGAAAGGGAGCGGCAGGCAATAGCAACCCCTATAATGACACACAAGCCGGATATGCAACCCCTATCTACTATTTGCCCGATATGTCCGCTAAAGCCCCTAACGGTCGGCAATGCCGGGCGTTGTTAATCGAGCGGGGGAAGTTATGCGACCCCGTCTCTTTCTCCTGCTTGATTTTCGACTGCTGCCAGAGCGGGTTATAGGGTGTTCCCTATGCACTGTTTTTGCCCGGTAGGAGTAAAAGCAGTCTGCTCGCTAAGATGATGCAGCCTTGAGGGTGTACCCAAAAGGCGATGCTTGCGGGTATATCTCTTTACAGGATATGCGGGTTTAAGTCGAATTGTATCGAATGTGCGAAACTATGAAAAACTGTGAAAAAGTATATTGACAAGTGGCGGCTTTTAGACTATAATTATATTGTGTAATAATGGTTACACAATTACACATACACAATACAGAAAGGAGCGGGAAAAGTGAACGAGCTTACCGTTATAGATAACAGAGCTTTAGCCGAGCAGCAGACCTTGAGCGTTGAGCTGTTCAGCCGCTGGACTTCATACATAGACGCAAGCCCAAAAACGATAGACACATACAGCAAGGCTATTAAGCAGTTCTTTTTATATCTCAGTGATAACGGAATAAACAGACCGAAGCGGGAAGATATAGTAGCCTACCGAGACTATCTGAAACAGAATCATAAACCGACAACGGTACAGAGCTATTTAGCCGCTGTAAAGCTGTTCTTCCAATGGACAGAACGAGAGGGGTTATATCCGAATGTAGCGGACAGAGTAAAAGGCGCTAAGCTGGATACAGAGCATAAAAAGGATTATCTCACAAGCAAGCAGACCGCTAAGCTGCTGGGAGCTATAGACCGCTCTTCTCTTAAAGGCTTGAGAGATTACGCTGTACTTTCCCTTATGGTTACAACCGGGCTTAGAACAATCTCCATTATAAGAGCCGATATAGGCGATATAAGGACAGCAGGAGACGATACAGCCCTTTATTATCAAGGCAAAGGACACGAAGAGAAAGCGGACTATGTAAAGCTTGCTGAGCCTGTAGAAGAAGCAATCCGAGCATATCTTACGGCCAGAGGAGAAAGCGACATAAAAGCCCCACTTTTCTGCTCTATCTCCAATAAAAACAGCGGCGGGAGAATGACAACCCGAAGTATTAGCCGGGTAGTAAAAGAACACTTGATAGAGATAGGATTAGACAGCGACCGCTTAACCGCTCACAGCTTACGGCATACAGCCGCTACGCTTAATCTATTGAACGGCGCAACAGTCGAAGAAACTAAGCAGCTATTAGGCCATCAGAATATAAATACAACTCTTATCTACTCTCACGCTCTGGATCGGGCAAAGAACAACAGTGAGAAGCGCATAGCTAAAGCTATTTTCGGGTAAGAGTATACACAATTACACATACACATATAAGCATAGAGAGGAGCGCATACACAATGCAGAATACAGCTTTTAATTATGAGATAGTTGAACATATCGCCACGCTGAGCGAGAGCGGGAACACGGCAAAAGAGCTTAACAGAGTATCTTATAACGGCGCACCGGCTAAGTATGACCTTAGAAGCTGGAAGAGGGAAAACGGCGAGGAAAAGCTATTAAAAGGGCTTACCCTCTCCAATGAAGAAGCCGCCACACTTAAAGAAGCTCTGAACGCAAGAGCGGATATATAGGGGGCTTTGATATGTCAGAAGATAAAATAGTATTTAAACCGCTACAAGCGGCAGATGAAGCAATGAAAGTATTCCAACGGCAAGCAGAAGAAGCTACCGAAGCAATGAGCAAAAATATACCGGACTTAGAGGGGGCGAGCTTATGAAATGCATAGCGGTTATAAACCAAAAAGGCGGCGTAGGGAAAAGCACCACAGCGGCAACGGTAGCGGCTGGGCTTTCTCTTAAAGGCTATAAAACCCTTTCTATTGACCTTGACGCTCAAGCCAACCTTACATATACAGCGGGAGCTAAGACAACCGGAGCGACCGCTTTAGGAGTTCTGACAGGGGAAGCAAAAGCAGAAAACGCTATACAGAATACCGATAGCGGGGACATTATAGCGGCTAACAAAGCTCTTGCCGGAGCGGACGCCTTTATAGCTGATACTGGCAAAGAGTACCGGCTTAAGGAAGCTCTGGAGAGCGTGAAAGCAGCTTATGATTATATCATCATAGACACGCCGCCAGCTCTGGGAATCCTCACTATAAACGCACTTACAGCTTGCGATAGCGTTATAATTCCCGCTCAAGCAGATATTTACAGCCTACAGGGTATCGAGCAATTAGCCGAAACTATGAAGCCTGTAAAGAAATATTGCAACCCCGCTTTGAAGATAGAGGGAATACTTTTAACCCGATATAGTCCCCGTTCCGTACTGAGCAGAGAGGTAGCCGAGCTTGCGGAACAGTTAGCCGCTCGTCTTGGTACAAAGGTTTTCAAAGCTACGATAAGAGAAGCAATTGCTGTAAAAGAAGCTCAGATAAGCCAGCAGACACTTTACCAATATGCGCCGAAAGCAAAAGTAACAGAAGACTATACAGCCCTCATAGAAGAGCTTATAAGATAATCTGCACAAACTTAGCGAGCAGACCGTTTATACCCACACAGGCTAAAACGATTTATTAGGGCACCTAAACCCGAAAACAGAAAAGGAGTTATTACAATGGCGAAGAAAAGCTTTAAGGATAATCCAGCCTTGCAATTTATAACGGCAGCAGAAGAAGAGCCGACAGAACAGGAAACAGCCGCACCGGCTAAAGCGCCAGAGGGATACAAAGTAAATCCTATGTATGTGGAAACGAAGAGCCGCCGCTTGCAGCTTGTCTTACAGCCGAGCTTATTTGAGCGGGTTAAGAAGAGGGCAACACAAAGTGGGCTATCTGTTAATGAGTATGTCCATCAGATATTAGACGAAGCCACAAGAGGGGAGTAAAACAAATGGCAGAAAATAAAAGAACAGAAGACCTTGAAGAATTGAAAGTGTACAGCCTTACCGAGATAGAGCCTATTTTAGGTGTTACTCATAGAACGCTTTTAACCTATATCAAGGACGGACGATTAAAGGGCGTAAAGATCGGCGGCAAATGGAAAGTAAGCGGAGAGAACTTGAAGAAGTTTGTCAATGGGGAGAGCTAACGCTTCTCACCTTAAAGGCTATCCAATTTTGACAGCTAAACATAGCGAGTGTCCGAAAATTACTATTAGCGGACATTAAAACTATGAAGCCAGAGACAGCCTTTTAGCCACTTCCTGTATGGTAAGATACGGCTATCAGCATACACAAGACAGCATACACAATCTAATAGCCAGAGCCAGGTAAGAAGAATAGCAAGCACAGCAAGTGTACACACACTTACGAAAAACCAAACTTAGAGAGGGGGCTTATACATGAAGCCAGCCGAGCTAAAAAAGGAATATGTACGGCTTAGAGCCGAGGGGCAGAGCTATAGCTCTATATGTGAACAGCTCCATATCTCTAAAAGCACCTGTACGAAATGGGAAAAGGCTTTAGCCGCCCAGATTGACGAACTGAAACGGGCAGAGCTTGCGGAGCTATGCGAGAGCTACAGCATGACAAAGGAGGCCCGTATAAGGCGGCTGGGGGACACGCTGGAGAAGATTAACGCCGCTCTGGAGCAAGCGGACTTTAGCACCGTAGACCCCGCCAAGCTCTTAGACTTTAAGCTGAAATACACGGAAGCCCTTAAAGGGGAGTATATCGGGACTATGCCCGCTATGGAGCTGGACGCTATAGACGCAAAGAGCATAGTAACCGCTTTAGCCGATCTACTTAACAGAGTACGAGCGGGAGAAGTAACCACGGAGCAAGCCCAGAAAGAGAGCGGCATACTTGCCCAGCTCTTAAAGGCTTATGACACCGTAGAAGTCAAAGCAAAGCTTGACGAACTGGAAGCGATTATAGGGGGGCGGCAATAATGGCAGATATAAAGCGGCTTTTGAATAAAAAAGGCTGGACAGGGCGGGAGCTGGGCATACTGGAGCTTACTAATATGGCTGTTATGTTCCGGCAAGCATTAGAGGGTAAACAGCCGGAGCCTATAGTAGATCAAGCCCGCTTTCGGACTATGATTAACGGCATTACAGACCGCCAGCAAGGGAAAGTCTATAACGGCTATATCTCTATCCATGAATGGCTTTCTATCCGCTACAATGTAGCCCAGACCCAGCTACAGCAAGCCCAGCTCCAATATAGGACGCTTGCCGGATATATCACGGACGCAACTTTAGCCGAGGATGTATACCGCTATATTGAACAGCTCCCCGCCATTATGACAGAGAAGCAATACCGGGACGCAAAAGAAACCGGGCTTAAAAATTGGCTGTACGATGAAGACGGGACAGAGAGAGGGGACAGCTTAGCCGCTCTTGTTGTAAGAGGTGTAAATTTCTACGCCGATCTACTCAAAAAGAACCCGGCAAAGCCTAACCCCCTAAAGGCGATCAGAAAGAAATATGTAGCCGAGCCTGTAAAGAGTAAGCTTATCCTTGAGGGCTACAACGAAGTTATGGGAGAGGGCTACTACACCATAGAGGACGGAAGCGGGAGACGAAGCGACACCATGACCGCCGAGGAATGGCAAGACGCTATTACTACTCCCGCCATGAAGACCGCCCTTAGAGATATGAAAGCCACGGACGGGAGCGGGGCAGAATACACCCAGCGCATAGCCGCCGAGCGGCTTTTAGACCGGGCTAAAGTGATTTTTGAGGGCGGGACGGAAGCGGACGCAGACAAAGCCCAGCATAAGAAAGACTACGAAAAGGGGCTTGCTACCCCCTGTAAATGGCATTACTACGAAGCCCCGCCGGAAGGCCTAACCAAATGGGACATTGTAGAAGCGGATTTAATGTTTTTCTACGGCTGTATTTTTTGCGGCATGGACGGGAGCGAGGGGGAATACCTTGAGGAGCTGGAAGACTTCCTTACAGAGTTTAGGGAGCTTGCAGACGCTATTATAGCCGATATAGAGAAGCTTTACCTTACAGGAAAAGACCCGCTCCAGCCGCTCCCCGTAGAGGGGCGGGAGCCGCTAAAGGATATAGCAAGCTTGCCGCTCCAAGACTGGAGTAGCACCGTTTTTAGCTGGGGAGACCTGTACAAGCTCGATGTTTACGGCTTTAAGAAAGACGCAGAAGCCGACACAACTATTTTTGACGGGAACAAGAGAGCGATATTAAACGGCATAGCCATATTACGGGCAAGCGATCTTTTAGACCGTAGCCCCCGCATAAATGAGAGCGGCTACTATGTGGAGCCGGATATAATGCACACGCTTTCTAACTTCACGCTGGAAGCTTTCTTCCCGGAAGCGGCAGACTATGCGGACAATCTGGAAATAGTGGAGACCGCCCGCCAGACGCTTATAGAGAGCTATTACCACCTTAAAGGCTATAACTACGCTCTGGAGATCATAGCAAGCTTTTACGATGTGCCGGAAATAGCAATATTCCAAATGAACACAAGCGGAATAGAGGACAAAATACGGGCTTTTAATGGGCTTGTTCCTATCCTATATAAGAAGATACTTGATACAGACTACGAAGACAAAGAGCTGAAAGAGAGAAAGCTACAAGTGCTAAAAGACCTATTCCAGCCTATAGACTACGAAGCTCTTACAATTCCAGAGGAGAAAAAGGAAGCCGCCCAGCAACTATTAGTAGACTTTAAGGCTTTCCAGCCGGAGAACGCAAACCGTTTTGACGGTATGCTATGCACCTTGCCGGAGCCGGAAGACGAAGACGGAGAGGGGGCTTACTAATGGCAAAGAAAAACCAGCAAGCCCTAACTATCCAGCCCGTAGCCCCGCTCAAGCCTTTAGATCAGAGAGACTTTTACAATGTGCCGGACAGCACCGCCAGCAACCTTATTTTAGAGACGCTGGGGGCTGGAGCGGCTATAGCAGACTTGCCCGCCCGTAAGCGGCAAGTGAACCATGCTACAACGCTCGAAGTATTAGAGAGCGGGAAGCGGAGACAGGTAAGCTTAAAGACCCAGAAAGCCAGCGTAACTATTGAGCTTGCGGATATTGACAAGCTTACCGGGAGCAATAAGCCCGCTAAAAAGCTTTTTGTACTTGCCCTTATAAAGGCAAACGAGCAAGCTATACATGACGGACAGCTTACCAAAAACTATATAAGTTTCCCGCTCCAAGAGCTTATAGACACGGGCTTTTACTCCACTCCCCAGAGTGCCAGAAAAGGCTTTAACGCCGGAATGGACACGCTTACAAGCCTTAAAATCAAGGGGCATATACAGCAGACCAAGAAAAAGGGAAGCTCTATAGACGCTCTGGAAGTGCTTTTCACGGGGGCGAGGATAGAGCGGGGACAATGCACGATCTTCTTCAATGAGCGGATAAGCTGGAGCTTCATAGCCCAATACTTTACGATACTCCCCCGCTACTACTTCCGGCTCCCTAATCGGGCAAGCGATCTACTCTACTATATCTTCTATCTTGCCCGCCAGCACACGAAAGACATAGAGGAGCGGGGCTACTTCACTATAAGCTTTAGGGCTATCCAGCACCGCTTACAGCTCCCCAGCGAAGTAGGCAACAACAACCCAGACAGGACGATTAAACAGCCTATAGAGGAAGCTATAGAGCAAATCGAAGACGGGCATAGCGGGCTTTATGGGAATGAGGATTTTAGCTTGCTCCCCGTATATGATGAGTATGCACCTATAGCGAATTTCCTTGATAACGGCTATTTGAGAGTGGAGCTAAAGGGGAGTTTTGCAGAGACCTTTATAGCGATCAGTAAAGACACCGCCAAACAGATAGAAGCCGCCCAGAAGAGGCAAGCCCGCATTACAGAGAAAGCAATAGCCATTAACACAGCTAAGAAGCTGGAAGCCGAGGAGAACACCGAAAAAGCCGAGAGGAGCGGGACAGAATGAGGAGAGTAGACAGGCTTTTGCTAAAGGTACAGGAAGCCCAAAGGCTGGACGCTATGCAAGTCTCTGTATGTTTTGTACAGCCAGCCGGGGACAAATGGCAAGCCATAATAAACGATCTACCAAATGAGTAAGACAGGGGCGGGGGCTTTTATGCTCCCGCTCCACCCCTTTTATACCGCCAGAAAAGCAAAAGGAACATTTTACTCAGGAAGACTATTTAGCCGGAAGCCCAGCCGCTCCCCCTCTATATCTTGTATTTGCCTATGAAGAGAAGCCCCCAGCAACAGCAAGTAAAGGAACATTCCACTCAGGAAAAGGAACATTTTACTCAGGGATAGGAACATTCCACTCAGGAAAAGGAACATTTTACTCAGGGAAAATATTTTTTTCGACACCCGAAAAACCCAGTAATAGCAAGGCTTTCCGGGCTTTTTGCTCCCGCTCGAAAAATCCTAATATATAATCAATAGACTATTGATTGATTATCAAGCCGCATAGCCCGCCAGCCCTTACGGGGCGGGCAATGCTATAATAGAACCTGTAAAAGAAGAAGCTCCAGCGGAGAGAGCTGGGGCTTACTTCCTTAAAGGCATGAGAGGAGCGGACGGGCTTTTATGAAAGATAGAGTAGCGGCTTGCATATACCCGGATAGTACAAGCTGTAGGGGCTGTAGCTATAGCTTTAACCCGGCATTATTTGACGGGGGCTGTATGCTCCAATATGGAGCGCAGGGGGATAGCAAATCTCTACAGCCGGACAAGCGGACAACGGCGGGGGAACGCCACGAAGAAAATAGCGAAATCAAACGGGGGATATACCCCAGAGAGGATAGCCGGACATGAATAGAGAAGAAGCCAGACAATACATAATCGAGCGGGGGAAAGATCACCTTACCCCAGACAAGAGCGGCAAGGGCTTTATATGCCCTATATGCGGAAGCGGGAGCGGGCGAAAAGGAACGGGCATAACAACCAAAGACGGAGTACATTTTACTTGCTGGGCGGGATGCTTCACTAACGCCGATATTATAGACATTATAGGCTTAGAAACGGGAGCAACGGACTATAATAGCAAGCTCGAAGCCGCCGCCGCAGAGTACAATATTACCATAGAGGGCTACCGTAGAACTACCCCGCAAGAGGACTTTGCACCCGTAGCCGAGGAGTACCAAAAGAAAGCCAAAAGTAAACAATATACACAATCAGACATACACAATACCGCATACACAATGCAACAGGGGGGAGCGGAGCCGGACTATACAAGCTTCTTTTTACAGGCAAACAGGGACATAGCAAAGACCAGCTACCACAGGGGGCTAACGCTGGAGACGCTTAACCGCTTCAAGCTGGGATATGTGGAGAGCTGGACGCACCCTAAAGCCCCGCAAGCTCCACCGTCTCCCCGGCTTATCATTCCTACCAGCAAGCACAGCTATTTAGCAAGAGATACAAGGGACAATCTCACGCCGGAGCAAGCCCAATATGCAAAGAGCAAAGTAGGGAAAGTAAGAATATTTAATAGCAAAGCCCTGTATACGGCAAGTAAGCCCGTCTTTATCGTAGAGGGGGAGCTTGACGCACTTTCTATTATTGACGTAGGCGGGGAAGCTGTAGCACTGGGAAGCACCGCAAACAGGCGAGCTTTATTAACTATGCTGGAGAGCCAGAGACCCGCCCAGCCGCTTATTATTGCTATGGACAATGACGAAGCCGGGAGCAAGGCTAATAGAGAGCTTGCAGAGGGCTTAGAACGGCTTAAAATTACGTTTTACAGGCTTGATATAGCCCAGCCATATAAAGACGCAAACGAAGCTCTAAACGCCGATAGAGACGCATTTAGAGCCGTTATAGAGGGAGCAGAAAACATAGAAGCGGAGACTTTGGAAGCCGAGCGGGAAGCCCTTAAAAGGGAAGCCGTAGCCTATACGCTCCAGAACTTCCTAAAAGGCATAGAGGAGAGCAAGCGGGCGGCTTTTATTCCTACAGGCTTTAGCCCGCTCGATAACCTTTTAGACGGGGGCTTGTATGCTGGGCTGTACATAATCGGGGCTATATCTTCTCTGGGCAAGACTACTTTTTGCTTAAACGTAGCGGATAATATAGCGCAAGCTGGGCATGACGTGCTTATATTTTCGCTGGAAATGGCAAGGAATGAGCTTATAGCTAAGAGCGTAAGCCGTATAACCCTTATCAAAGACTTAGAGGAGAACGGAAGCACCGCCCACGCCAAGACCACAAGGGGCATTTTAACCGGGACAAGATACGCCGATTATAGCCAGACGGAGCGGGAGCTTATACAGCGATCTATAGCCAGCTATGCGGAGTATGCAAAGAATATCTATATTACCGAGGGCATAGGCAATGTAGGCGTAGAGGAGATAAGGGAAAAAGTACAGAAGCATATCAAGCTTACCGGGAAAGCCCCCGTAGTATTGATAGACTATCTCCAGATCATAGCCCCCGCCGATCTAAGAGCCACGGACAAGCAAAACACAGATAAAGCCGTATTAGAGCTTAAACGCTTGAGCCGGGATTACAGTATTCCCATTATAGGCATATCCAGCTTTAACAGAGATAACTATACAGCCCCCGTTAATATGGCAAGCTTCAAAGAAAGCGGAGCTATTGAGTATTCCAGCGATTGCTTAATAGGGCTACAGTATGACGGTATGGATTATCAAGAGGGGGAAGCCGATAAAGCCAGAGAGAAGCGCATACGGGAGCTTATGAGACAAGCCGTAGAGGACGGGAAAGTCGGAAAGCCCCAGAGAATACAAGTAAAAGTCTTAAAGCACCGCAACGGAAGCAAGGGAGACGCTTACTTAGACTTCTACCCCATGTTTAACTACTTCACGGACAAGACCAGCGGAGCGGGAGCCGCTGGAGAGAGTAGCGGGGGCTGGAGTAAGAGCGAGGGCGGCTATAGCTCCAGCACGAAGCCCAAAAAGAGCAAGCGGGAAGCCGAGCGGGAGAAGCTTGCTATAGCTTTCTACAGAGTGCAAAGGGACGATTTTACAGCCGATCTAACAGACCTTGCGGACGCTCTGGACAAGAGCAAAAAGCAAGTACAGAACCTTATAGCCGAGTATGGCGGCTTTATCGTTATAGGCGATACTGTAGAGTTTGACCGTAGCAAAGACACGATATCCCCCAGCCCAGCCTTTACGGAGCTGGAAGACGGAGAACAGGAAGAATTACCCTTTAATTGAGAGAGGGGGACAGAATGGGAGCGGAAACACGGATAGCAGTAGCGGAAGACATTGTATTAGACTTTGCGGGGCTATTCTCACCTATAGAGGGCGAAAAACAAGCCCCAGAAAGCCCCGTAGAGCCGCTTTTAGGGGCTGGGGAATATAAAACCATTACCGAGCCGCAAAAGCCCGTAGAGGGGCTAAAAACGGGATTACAGGGCATACCGCAGAAAGAGCCGCCAGAACAGGCTAAAATATTGCTTCTAAACACACAGAGGGAGCGGGAAGACCACCAGCGAAGCCTTGAAGTATATAGGCATTACCAAGAGAATATCAAGACGAGCGGACAGCTCCAGACCGATATACTCAAGGGAGTACAGGCGGGGACGGACATATACAGCCTATTCCTAAAGGCGGCTAAAGCTATTTCTCTTATGACTTCTAACAGCCTGTTTTACAGCCAGATAGAAGCGGATATAGAAGCGATCTACGGGAGAGGGTTACAACATAAACCCCCGCTCCAGAAAGCATTACAGGAGGCACAGGAGCGGCTACAGCGGCTTTTAGACGCGGAGCAGATGGAACCGGAGGGGAATAGCAAGGAACGCATTAAGGCGGCTATAAAGGCGCACAGGGCGGAAATAGAGCGGCTTAAAGGCATGATAACCAAAACAGGCACAAAGCAAAGCGGAGAGCTGTAATAGCTCCCCGCTCTTTTTATTCTCTATCTCTTTCCATAGTCTCTTTAATGGCTCGATTTACAAAGGCGTTGACAGCTTCCCCTTGCTTGTTGGCATGGGCTTTAATAACGGCCTTTTGCCCTTTTTCTACCCGTAATTCTATACGCTCATAGTTTGCGGCGTTATACTTTGCAACCGCCTTTCGCTGGGCGTCACTCTTAATTGCCACGGTTACACACCCCTTTCTATATAGGCTGGGAGCGGGGCTAATGAAAGTCCCTTTTCCACTATGGCTATTATAGCACAAGTGGCTACTGACGGCAATAGACAAAATAGACAATATGACGGCAGTATATTTGTTGAGAATGACATATTGACAATATCTACTGACGGCAGTATAATAGAGACAACAAAGGGAGAGCGAAAGCGGACGAAGTAAGCGAAAGCTGAACCAAGAACGCCACATAAGAGCGGAACGGGATAAGGGAGATTGAGATTGCCAGAAGCGCATAGATGCTTAAAGCCCACCGCCGCTTCACTATCGCTTAAAGGCAATACGGGACGGAGCAGGGGACAAGCTCCCCGCTCCCTCTCTTATAGGAAAGGAGATATAAAAAATGACACAGTTAGAGTATAAGAAAATGAGAATGGAACGGCGTAAAAAGAGCCGTGAGCTGTTAGACCGGGCAAAATCAGTAGGCTTTACATATCCGCCAGACCTGCACTATTTATGGGATTTTATGCGGGATAAAAATATAGGCTTGTCGTATTGTCTGGGAATGATTTATAACTTAGGTTTTATTGACGGAATGGAGAAAGGGGAGGTTACAAATGAATGAGCTATTACCGATGATAACCGAGCGGGACGGGATACCCGTAACCACAAGCCGAGCCGTGGCGGAGCAGTTCGGGAAAACGCACGCCCACTTACTGCGAGACATAGAGAAGCTAAAGCAAGATTTGGAGCAAACGGACGAGGGAAAAGCCTTTTCGCAATCCAATTTTGGATTGTCAACCGGCTTAGACAGCAGGGGCAAGGAACAGCCGATATACACCCTCACCCGTGACGGATTTACACTCTTAGCAATGGGATTTACAGGGGCTAAGGCGGTACAGTTCAAAGTAGCCTATATTAACGCCTTTAACCGTATGGAGCGGTTTATAAAAGGCGGCGGGCTACCCGCTCCCGCTATCCAGAGCATAGAGAAACGCTTAGAAGCTTTGGAGCAGACAGCAGGGGCAGGCAAACCGGATGCCGTGTTAGAAGTGGCGGCTACTTTCTTACAGGCGATACAAGCCGCTTTGGACAGCGGGGAGTATATTCTAAATCAAAAGGGAAAGCCCCGAAAAAGCGACACAGCCCAGCTATTAGGCATAAAGGGCAGAGACAGAATCGCTATACCCGCTCTGCTTGCCTATAAGGTATACAGCGACTACGCCGCCCATCCGCTCAGCCGTCCGTCTCTTTGGGGGCTGCTGGAACAGGCGGGAGCAATCAGACCGAGAACCGAGCCGCCGCAAGAGGTAGACTTCTGGGGGCAAAGGCTAAGAGTTATTCATATTGACAGAAAAAACATAAAAGAGAGGAGTTTATAACGATGGAGATAACATTAGAAAAATTGCAGGAGCTTATCATAGAGCCGGAGCAAATGAAAGAAATAGCGGGGATTCAAGAAGAAATGCTTGATTATTCTGCAACTATAGAGCTTATGGCAAAGGTGGTAGAAGCCAGACCAATAAAACCGGAAGAGCAAGCGGGGCTTGCACCAATCGACCGCATAAGCTGGTTTGTTAGAAATGCTTATATAGCCGGTTATATGATGGCTGTAGATACTCTCAACGAGGCTACAAAAGCCTTTATAGCCGATTTTATCTGTCTCTTATACACATCTGACGCTG
>ERZ1027225.704-NODE-704-length-14205-cov-4.814700_pt1 | contig 14205 bp, 16 predicted proteins | sample MGYA00519479_ERZ1027225 | MGnify/ENA primary metagenome ERZ1027225 (study PRJEB26926, sample SAMN06164471) | human gut metagenome | biome: ENVO:00009003; feature: ENVO:2100002; material: ENVO:00002003 | host: Homo sapiens | place: USA | collected 2012 ... | reverse complement strand
TAATGATAAGGCACCGGATACAGAAGAGTATAAAAAGTACTATGAGGGAATCGATGCGGACAATGCGGCAGAGATTTACAGAGAGGTGTGCAAGCAGTATCAGTACAGTCAGGAAATCAAAGACCAGGCAGATACTTATGCGAAAATGGAACCGGCCAAAGCAGCGGCGATCTTAGAAGAAATGACCAGTGATCTTAAACTGGTGGCCAGTATTCTCGATAACATGCAGCCGGCCAAAAGCGCACTGATCCTTCAGAGCATGACAGCTACAACAGCAGCCCAGGTTACTACCAAAATGACTTCTATGAAGAAGTGATGATGGTTGTACATAAAACCTTAAGAAATGATCGGAATGATCCGATATACATTTCGTAAGAAAATTAAAAGAGAAAGGAGGCAGAATATGCAGACACAAAGTATTTCGCTTGTTACGACAGCGGTTTCGCAGAATGTATCTACGAAAACTACCAAGGCAAATGGGGATACTTTTGAACGATTTATGTCAGATCATGGCACAAAGTTAACTGAAAAAAAAGGAACAGACGCAAACACAGTTAACACAGACCGGGCAAACAAGGATGATGTCCGATGTGATTTGAACAAAAACAAGGATGTTGTTAAGTCAGACAAAGGTGACTTGCAGCTGAGTGATAATAAAGTAGACTGCACAGGAAATGGTCAGACAGGCAAAGAAACAAAAACACTGGAAGATGCGAGTGTACAGGCTGTTACGGAACAGATCGTAACTGTCATAGCTCAGGTCCTTCAGGTGCCGGTTGAACAGGTGCAGGATATTCTGAACCAGGCTGGTATTGATGTATCACAACTCGCCCAGTCCTTTTTACAGGATGGAACAGAGAATGTGGCGCAGATTGCCGAGATTTCCAAGGATATTTTACAGGCGTTTCATGGCATCACGGATGCGGCAGCTTTTATCACGGATGATTCACTGGGACAAAAACTTAGTGAACTTACCGGTGAGATAAAACAGGCATTAGATTCTTATGTAAAATCAGATGTGCCACAGACAGATGCCGAATTGCAACAGGAAATGACTGCATCCAGTGAGCCGCAGGTACAGGTAAGTGTTGAAGATCAGGGAGAGGGCGGTGCTTCTTCTGAAGATCAGCTTGGACAGGGAACCTTATCCAGGCCGGCAGACAGAAAAGAGGTATCACGAGAAAACATAGCAGCCAATAACCTGAATACATTCACAGAGCGGATGGAGGCGGCCTTTGAAGACCGGACTGTATTGATGCAGGGGGATACAAAAGTTTCCATGCGGGATATTACAGAACAGGTTTTAGGACAGGTTAAAGTAAGAGTGACTTCCGAGACAACAAATTTGGAGATACAGCTTCATCCGGCAAGTCTGGGAAGAGTAAATGTCCAGGTTAGTGCGGCGGCACAGGGAATAACAACAGCTACCCTTTTTGTTGAAAACGAAATGGCAAAGCAGGCGCTGGAAAGTCAGATGCTTACATTGAAGCAGAATTTCCAGGAGCAGGGACTGAAAGTAGATGCAGTTGAAGTAACTGTTTCAAATTTTAATCTGGAAAGCGAAGGGCAGCAAATGGCGGAAAATGGACAATCTGAACAAAGACAGTCGGGCGGCCGTTCCAGAACCGGCACTGGTGAGACCCAAGCCCCTGCTGAGGAAATGCAGGAAAGTCCTCGTGAGCGAAGAGACATAAACAGTACAGTAGACTATACAGCTTAAGGAGGTGCTTACATGGCACAGGTAACAAATTCAGATCTGACACAGTCATTAGAAGATCTGACATATAACAATACCACCACGAACCAGGTGAAGACCAGAGGATCTTCTGAGCTTGGAAAAGAAGAATTTCTGAAACTTTTAGTATGCCAGATGCAGAACCAGGATCCGTTGAATCCGCAGAGCGATCAACAATTTATAGCTCAGTTGGCGCAGTTCTCATCACTGGAGCAGATGACAAACTTAAATTCAACTATGTCCAACACATCGGCTTACAGTCTGGTTGGTAAAGAAGTAATTGTGCAGAAAAAGGATTCAGATGGTACTACCACAGAGGTAAGAGGAACGGTAGACAGCGTTATTATGAAAAATGGTCATGCGCAACTCACCATCAATGGCGTGAACTACGATCTGGATGATCTGGTAGAGGTTATGGACGATGTATATGCATCCCAGAAATACCGTCCATCTGTAAAGGCACAGACTATCAAGTATGATAAAAACAATCCGACTATGAGTACCATAGAGATAAATCTGGGCAGCAACGGATATCAGGCTTCCAGTGTGGCAGTAGCAGTAAATGGTGAGTACATTAACAAAGATTATCTGTCATACAATGATGGAAAACTTACGATTTCACCGGATGCTTTCAAGGAGTTGTCACCAGGAACATACAATCTTACATTTACTTTTGATGATGTATATTCGACTTCTGTCAATGATAAGGTATCGGTTGTAGTGACGGATGGAACAAGCGGAGACAATAAGACCGAGTAAACAAAACCCAGAAAAGGATGGGAACAAAGACAGGGAGGTTATCGTATGATTCATGTAAAACAATCATATTCAACCATCCACGGGATCCGGCAGCCGATTCAGGATGAACCGGCAAAAAAAACAGCAAAACAAGAGAGTGAAAAGGATTTCGGACAGGTTTTTTCACAGAAGATGGAGGAAGTCCAGTTCTCGAAACATGCGGCCAGACGGTTAGAAACAAGAAATATCCGGATGTCGGATGAAGTAAAGGCCAGACTTCAGGATGCAACAAGCCAGGCACGGGAAAAAGGGATGAAAGAATCTCTGGTGCTGGTAGATGATCTGGCGTTTATCGTGAATGTAAAGAGTAACACAGTTGTGACAGCGGTAAATGATGTGGATCGTGGTGTTTTTACAAACATCGATGGAGCAATAATTAATTAAAATAATATATGCTGGCCCTTAAAAGGAAGCATAGGCACTTTTGAATGCCAGATGAAGTGCAGACAATTTGAATGGAGGGTGATTTTCTTATGATGAGATCATTGTTTTCCGGAATTTCCGGATTAAAAGTACATCAAACAAAAATGGATGTAATTGGTAATAATATTTCAAATGTTAATACAGTTGGATTTCGTTCCAGTACTGTAAACTTTACAGATGTGTTCTATCAGACAACACAGGGAGCATCCGGACCAAATGCTGCTACCGGTGCAGCAGGTACCAATGCAGTTCAGATTGGTCTGGGAGCCAATGTGGCTTCCATTGCCGTAGATCTTAGTGGTACCGGTGCTACACAGCGTACAGACCGTGGTATGGATGTAATGATCAACGGAGATGCTTTTTTGATCGTCCAGAGCAACGGTAACACATATTTTACAAAATCCGGAGCACTGGATATCGATGCCAGCGGAACTTTGTATTGTACGACCAATGGTGCCAAAGTCCTTGGATGGGGCGTGGATGCCAATGGAGATATCCGAAAGGACAGAGCGAGTGGTCTGCAGCTGATGGGCGGGGAAAATACTTATTCGGATCCGGCAGCTACGACTAAAGTTACATTGAGCGGTAATGTGGACAGTAAGGATCCTCTGGTTACATATAGTACAGATGGTTCAGGTTATCCGATGGCTGTCAGCTTCTATGACAATGTAGGTAACCTTTACAATGCCAAATTTAATCTTATTAAGAGTAGTGAGACATCCAATAATGATTTTTCTGTAAGAATTTCTGATATCCTTGGACCGGATGGAAAATCGATTCTGAGCCGCTGGGATGAGGCAACCAGTACTTATGTTTCTACCGGACAGACATTTTCCTTTGGCGGTGTGGATGTTGCAGCAGACAATTACGAAGTAAACCCAACGACAGGTGAGATTACTGTTGTCAATATTGATGAGTGGCCAAAGTTGTCCTTTAACGGAAAAACAGGTGCTTTTAATACAGTAACAGAAGCAGGTGGTACAGCCACTGCCGGTGATGTAGTAAAAAGTCTGAACATCAAGATCAATAACGCTGCCGCAGATGACGGCAGTGACGGATTGGTGAAATCCTTCCCGGATACAGGAGTGGATATTGATTTTTCAAATCTTACTAACTATGCCAGCAATGGAGCCTGCAGCGTGAAGCCAAACCGTGGAGATACATCCGGTAACGATGCGGGAAATATGGCCGGTAAACTGAATGGGTTCTCAATTCAGACAGATGGAAAGATTTATGGTGTATACAGCAATGGTGACAAGAAATTGTTGGGACAGATTGCAGTAGCTACGTTCGAAAATCCAAGTGGTCTGGAAGCAGTTGGTAACAGTATGTATGCAGCATCTTTGAACTCCGGTGATTTTGACGGAATCGGAATTGATATATCAGAAGTGGGTAAATTTTCTATCGGTGCCCTGGAAATGTCAGATGTAGATCTTTCTACCGAATTTACGAATATGATCACTACACAGCGTGGGTTCCAGGCGAACTCCCGTGTTATTACCACATCGGATACAATGCTTGAGGAACTGGTTAATCTGAAACGATAATCATATAATATGGTCATAGTTTACGGGAGGCGTGGTGCCAGAGGCAGCGTCTCCTGTTTTTCTTCTTAAAGGGGGCGAGGCAAAAATGATTGATGTAACGAAAGTAAACGGAAAAAAGTTCACTTTAAACAGCCGGTTGATCGAAACAATCGAAGAAACACCGGACACAGTAATAACTCTTACTACCGGCAAAAAAATAATTGTAAAAGAAAGTAGACAAGAAGTGAAAAATTTAGTAAAATTATACGAGAACGATTTATTTACAAATACATAAGGTGGTGTAATTTTGGATATTGCAACAATAGTAGGTATTTTAGGATGTGCTGCGGCGGTTGTCTATGGAATTGTTAATGGTGACCAGGGTTTTGCCGCATTAGGAAACTTCTGGGATTTCAGTTCCGTGCTGGTAACTATCGTCGGTTCTATGATGTGTATGGTTACTATGTCAGAAAGTCTGGGAGATTTTGTTAGTTCGCTGAAGTCTTTCGCTCTTACCATTAAGGCACCTAAGACCAACGAAGGAGAAGTAATACATAAGATTATTGATCTGGCCAACATTGCCAGAAAAGAGGGGCTGTTACAGCTGGAGACAGCGGCAGATGAGATTGATGATGATTTTTTGAAAAAAGGAATCATGCTGATCGTGGATGGAACAGACCAGGAACTTGTATCCAGTATCCTTGAGACGGAACTTGAGTGTATCGAGAAGCGTCATAACAAGAAGATTTCTTTCTGGGACAACCTGGCAGCCATGGGACCTGCATGGGGAATGATCGGTACATTGATCGGTTTGATCAACATGCTGAAACTTTTGGACGATCCAAGTTCCATTGGACCGAACATGGCCGTTGCCCTTATTACTACTATGTACGGTTCTCTGCTGGCTAACTGGATTTCAATCCCGATCGCTACAAAACTTCGTGCCAATAACCGCAAGGAAATTGCAGTAAAAGAGATTGTCTGCGAAGGCATTTTGTCGATTCAGGCAGGTGAGAACCCACGAGTGATCGAGGAAAAACTGAAGTCATTCCTGGCACCGGCAGATCGAAACAAACTGATGGATAATGGAGAGCAAGGTGGTGAAGCTTAATGGCTCGCAAGAGAAAACAGGCTGAAGAGTCAAAAATTGAAGCAGGGTGGATGAATACCTTTGCCGATCTTATGAACTTGCTTCTTTGTTTCTTCGTCCTTTTGTTTTCCATGTCAACGGTAGATGCGGACAAGTATGAGCAGTTAGTTACTTCCATGAATGAGCGCATCAATATTTTTGATAATGGTGGTTCTTCCATTGGAGAAGGACCGTTTGTGTCCAGCGGAACAGATCAGTTAGTTTCTATCTCAGAATATTTCAATGAGTTTGAAAATTCCGGCGAGAAACAGGATGAGACGAAAAAGCAAGATACAACCCAGGATGGAAGCCAGAAGGTGGATGAAAATGCCAATAACGGTGCTGACAGTCAAAGTAACAAAGATCAGCAGGCAACGAATTTGTCAGAACTGGAAAAGAAACAGTTTGAAGAACAAAAAGAAAAGACGGAACAGGTCTACAGCGAAGTGATGGGCAAAAGTGAAAAGAGCAATATTCAGGATGACATTCGTATCAATATGGATAAAGATTATCAATATGTCCAGATTTCCATGAATGGTGCTTTATTATTTGACTCTGGAACGGCTACGATCAAGAAGTCTACATTGCCGTTATTAAGTAAGGTAGGCGATATTCTTAAGATGTATGATGGAAAAATGATCAAAATAGAAGGTCATACAGATAATGTGCCTATCAGTGGCGGCATTTATAAGAATAATATGTGGTTATCTACCGCCAGAGCAACAGAGGTATTTGAGTACTTCGTTCATACTAAAAAACTGAAGGCTAAATATCTGGAGCCTACCGGCAGAGCAGCATATGAGCCGGTAGCCAGCAATAAAACCCAGAAAGGACGGGCGCAGAACCGTCGGGTGGAAATTAAAATCTATACAAAATAATTTGTTGTCAGGGGGACAAAAGAATGAAAAAAAATATTTTGACAATTGTGATCATGGCTGCAACGCTGATCAATCTTGTGCTTAGTGCTGTCATGATATTTAGTGTAGTGCCGGCTATGAACAAAACCAGTAATCTGGTAGATAAAGTAGCATCAGTTGTGGATCTGGAGATAGAAGATGCAAATAAAGATGCACAGGACTACACCGTTGAAGATCTGAAACCGTTTGAAGTAAAATATGATACTTCATTGAAGATTAACCTTCAGAAGGACAGTGGAGATGAAACGCTTCACTATGCAGTGTTGGATGGTATTGTGGTTTCTTTTAACACAAAAGCAGATGATTATGATACTATTTACAAAGCAGTAGAAGCAAACCCTGTTTATGTAAATGATATTGTGAAGGAGACAATTGCTGAGTACAGTATTACGACGATCAATGAGTCTAAGATTAAGGCAGAAGCAATTAAGAAAATGCAGGAAAAATACAATACAAAATGTATTGTGGAGTTGTCATTGACTGGATTTTTGACAGCTTGATAGATGAATGAGAGCATGGACAGAATAAAAAACACTTTATAATTTTGTCGAAATGTGCTATCATAAATCTTGGTATTATGAAATTAGACGAACAGGTCGTTGTGAGGTGAGATATTAAATGAGTGATGTTTTATCACAAAATGAGATTGATAATCTTTTGTCTGCTTTAAGCAGCGGTGAATTCGATCCTGCTGATACAGAAGCGGTGGATGAGCGACAGGTTAAAGATTATGATTTCGCAAGACCTTCAAAGTTTTCAAAAGAGCATCTTAGAACACTTGTATTTATATTTGAGCATTATGCCCGGTTACTGTCTACCAACCTTCCGGTGTATCTGAGAAAAAATGTTCAGGTTGAAGTGATGCATTCAGAAGCGGCAACTTATCAGGAGTTTTCAAACTCTTTATCCAATCCGGTGCTGTTAGGAGTTGTGAATTTTGCACCTCTGGAAGGAAATATCATCCTTGAGATGGCTACAGGACTGGGATATGCGATTGTTGACCGAATGCTTGGAGGGGAAGGAGTCCCGCTTAGTAAGCCAAGGGACTTTACAGAAATAGAATTGTCCATTATTGAAAGTATCATGGCTGTTTGCACTAATCTGCTGATTGAACCATGGCAGAGTGTGCAGAAGATTGAGCCGATGCTGGAAAGGGTGGAGACAAATTCACAGTTTGCTCAGTTTGTTACACCAAATGAAATGACATCTATTATTACTATGAGTATTAAGATTGGTGATGTAGAGGGGCTGATGAATGTTTGTATCCCGTACACTGTGCTGGAACCGGTTATTGACAAGGTGAATACAAAGTACTGGTACTCTACGGCGCAGGTTAAAGATGATGGAAAGTATAGGGAATTCCTTGAGGAATCTCTGGAAAGGGCCAAAATACCGGTTAGGGCTATCATGGGTAAAAGTGCCATATCTGTGAATGATTTTATACATTTGCAGGTTGGAGATGTAATCAAAGTCAACACGCGAGTGGAAGACGAATTGGATGTGTATGTTGGTAATCTGAAAAAATTCTCTGCTATACCGGGAGGATATGAAGACCACTACGCAGTTAAGATAAAATCAATTTACAGAGAGGAGTAGCACAATGGACGGAATGTTATCACAAGAAGAAATAAATGCTTTATTAGGAAGTATGTCAGATGACGACAATTCCCAGAGTGCGGACGAGACAGAGACAGTCACGGATGTGCCGGAAGCGGCAGAGCCAGTGGCGGCAAGTGTTTCCAGTGATGATAAATTGTCGCCGGAAGAGGCAGATGCTCTTGGCGAAGTTGCTAACATAAGTATGGGAACAGCCGCTACAACATTGTCTGTGCTGGTCAACAACCGAGTGGATATTACGACACCGACTGTGTCATATACAACTTTGGAAGATATAGCAAAGGATAGTTCTACCCCATGTGTATTTATATACATATCTTATAAGGCGGGGTTGGAAGGAAAAAATATCCTGGTATTGAAAGAACGGGATGTGAAGGTGATCACAGATCTCATGATGGGAGGCGATGGCACCAATACGGAAGGCGAACTTACTGATCTTCATCTCAGCGCCATATGCGAGGCGATGAATCAGATGATGGGATCAGCGTCCACATCCATGTCTTCCATGATCAATGATGTAGTAGATATCAGTCCTCCGACGGCTACCAGAGTGGATTTTGCTGGAGAAGTTTCAGATGAATTGGAAGAATTGGCTGGACAGACTTTTGCCCTGGTATCTTTCCGGATAGTGATCGGTGATCTGGTGGATAGTCAGATCATGCAGTTATATCCTCTGGAGTTTGCCAGAACCATTTATCAGAGATTCCTTGGCAGTCCGGCAATGGAAGATAAAGTGGCAGAGGATATGGCACAGAGCCAGAGTGTTGCACAGCCAGCACCACAGCAGGTGGTACAGCCGCAGCCACAGCCACAGCCGGCACCGCAACCAGCACCGACAGTGCAGCAGCCGGTTATGAATAATGGCATGGCGATGGCACCGGCACAACAGCCGATGTATGCGACGATGCCTGCACCGGATGTAAATATTCAGCCTGCTCAGTTCCAGAGTTTTTCTCAGGTGCCGGATCTGAGTGGCATTGCACCTGAAAACATAGATCTCATTATGGATGTTCCATTGGAGGTTACAGTGGAGCTGGGAAGAACCAGTAAATCCATTAAAGAGATATTGGATTTTTCGCCGGGAACCATTATAGAACTGGACAAGCTGGCAGGGGAGCCGGTAGATGTTCTTGTCAACGGAAAGTTTGTGGCCAAAGGTGAAGTGGTTGTTATCGAGGAAAGCTTTGGTATCAGAGTAACAGAAATTATCAAAGAATAATAAATGTTAATTAACGGAGGAATAGTACAATGGCAAAAAGTGTTTTGATTTGTGATGATGCAGCATTTATGCGAGTGATGATCAAGGATATCTTGACAAAGAACGGTTACGAAGTAGCAGGAGAGTCTGAAAATGGAATTAAAGCAGTTGAGAAGTACGCTGAGACAAAACCGGATCTTGTAATGATGGATATTACAATGCCTGAAATGGATGGAATCCAGGCACTGAAAAAGATTAAAGAAGCTGATCCGGGAGCAACCATTATTATGTGTTCTGCTATGGGTCAGCAGGCCATGGTTATTGAGTCCATTCAATCTGGCGCAAAAGACTTTATCGTAAAGCCTTTCCAGGCTGACCGCGTGCTTGAGGCTGTAAAGAAGGCTATAGGATAATATATGCTGGAAAATGTTTTACAGCTCGTTGTTGTTCTGATTGTTTTTGTTCTGGTTTTGTTTGCAGCCTTTTATTCCACCAAATGGATTGCAAAAAATGGCGGCATACAGAGCCGGGTCAGGAATATAAAAGTGATTGAGACATATAAGATCGCACCGAATAAGTATATCCAGATCATACAGATGGGGGATAAGTATTATTCCATTGGAGTGACGAAGGACTCGATTACTTTTTTGACGCCGCTGGAGGAAGAACAGTTAGATTTGAAAAATGATTCTGCTTCTGGTGCGGCGGAGATAAAGTTTTCCGATGTTTTTAAAAACATGACAGGGAACTATATGAACAAGAAAAATAAGAAAAAATAGAAAAGGTTGGTATTATGAAGACACAGAAGAATGCAAGAGAGAGGTTAATTCGGTATAGTATTCTGGTTGCTGTGATGTGTGTATTAACCTTTTTTTGTAGTACAACAATTCATGCAACAGTAAGTTCCAAGGCGAATGTAGATCACGTGGAGGGAACTTCAGAAGCAAAGACACAGGATCCGGATTCACCTCAGGATTTTCAATTTAATATTTCATCCAATGCAGGAAGTACCAGTTTGTCCGCAAGTATGAAGATGCTATTGGTTTTGACGGTTTTATCACTGGCACCGTTTATAATCATTATGGTTACATCTTTTACAAGAATCATTGTGGTGCTTCATTTTTTGCGTTCGGCGCTGGGAACGCAGACTACGCCGCCTAACCAGGTGTTGATTGGTCTGGCGTTGTTTCTTACTTTGTTTATTATGTCACCGGTCATGGCGCAGATCAATACTGACTGTATCCAGCCATATGAGGCAGGTGAAATGACGCAGGAAGAAGCGTTGAATGCAGGATTAAAACCGATTCGTACATTTATGTTCAAACAGACGAATCGTAAAGATATTAAATTATTCATGCAGATTGAAAGCCAAAAGGATGATGTTACGGTTGAAAAGGTGGATGATATAAAGACAGCGGTTCTGATTCCTGCGTTTATGATAAGCGAGCTTCGAACAGCCTTTATTATAGGCTTTTTGATATATTTACCATTTATTATCATCGATATGGTCGTGGCGTCTACGCTGATGTCCATGGGTATGATGATGCTGCCGCCGACTACGATATCCATGCCGTTTAAGATACTGCTTTTTGTATTGGCAGATGGTTGGAATCTGGTCATTGGACAGGTTGTAAAGACCTTTTATTAAGTTAGTGGAAAGGGGGCAGACAGATGACGGATGCAGATGTATTAGATATAGCCAGAGATATGATATTTACCATAATCAAGTGTTCGGCACCATTGCTGCTTGTGTCCTTGATTGTTGGGTTGGTTATCAGTATATTCCAGACGGTCACTTCTATTCAGGAACAGACGCTTACATTTGTTCCTAAACTGTTGGCTATTTTTTTGGCGATCCTTCTTTGTGGAGGATGGATCATGGATAATTGTGTGGAATTTTTCACAAGGTTATGCAACAATTTTAGTGCCTATGTTGGAGGGTAAACATGTCATTTACAATTCAGAACATGGAGTTTTATTTGCTTGTTTTAATGCGGATATCCGGCTTTGTGTTTACGGCACCATTTTTTAGTTATAGTTCTATACCGATCCGGATGAAAGCGGCAGCCAGTTTTATTCTGGCGATTGTTGCGATTCAGATGGTACCGGTTGTGTCGGTGAGCTACCAGGGAGTTTTCGGTTTTTCGATTATTGTATTAAAGGAAACAGCCGTTGGAATGATCCTTGGGTTTATGTGCAATTTGTGTTTTTATATCATAAATTTTGCGGGACAGCTTATTGATATGGAACTGGGCCTGTCTATGGCCAATATGTTTGATCCGGCTACCAATGTTCAAGTTACAGTAACAGGTAATATTTATAATTACTTTGTTATGTTGATGCTGGTTGTGACGAACATGCATTATTATATTATCCGTGCCATTTTTGATTCCTTTTCTTACTTTAATGTTGGGAAAGCGGTATTTCGTACCAGTCTCAAAGAGATTATGGTGGATTTTGTGGCAAATTATTTTTTGATTGCGGTTCGTATTGTTCTGCCGATTTTTTGTTGTATGCTTATTATCAATGTTGTATTAGGTGTGCTGGCAAAGGCAGCACCACAAATGAATATGTTTGTGGTTGGAATCCAGATCAAAGTGCTGGTGGGATTGATCCTGCTGCTGATCCTGGTGCAGACGATTCCCAGCGTGTCGGATTTTATTTTCTCAGAAATGAGAGATGTGATCACACAGGTGATTCATGGCTTTCAGCCATAGAAGATACAGGCAGGTGAAAAAATGATCCTAGAATACAATCTGCAGTTTTTCGCAAAAGAGGGAGCCGGCGGTGAAAAAACGGAAGCGGCTACCCCTAAAAAACTGGATAAGGCCAGAGAAGAGGGACAGGTTGCCAAAAGCCAGGATTTGAATACGGCTGTGCTTTTGTTTGTTTTATTTGGCTGTCTTAAAATTTTTGGCGGATTTGTTGCAGATCAGTTGATAAAATGTTATACATTTTTTTACGGGCTCATCGGAGATGTTGCCAGGGAAGAAATGAATCTGGGCGTCAGTATGTCTTTGTTTGCAGAAGCGTCGAAACGGATCCTTTTAGCGTGTTTGCCAATCTTGGGATTTGGCGTGCTGGGGGCGTTTATAGTCAACCGGGTTCAGGTCAAATGGAAGGTAACAGCCAAACCTTTGAAACCTAAGTTGTCAAAGATCAGCCCCATCAGCGGTTTTAAGAGATTGTTTTCCAAGGATAAACTTGTAGAACTGCTAAAGGCTGTCTTGAAACTGGCAATTTTGTTTTATGTAATCTATGTGTCACTAAAGGATGAGTGGGGCATGATAACCAATTTATACCAGATCAGTTTACTGCAGGGACTGAGAATGATCTTAGATATGGTATTGGATGTGTCCTTCAAAATATGTATTGCCTTTGCCGTGCTGGCTTTTGCTGACTGGTTTTACCAGAAGAAAAAATTCAGCAATGATATGAAGATGACAAAACAGGAAGTAAAGGATGAGTATAAAAACACAGAGGGAAATCCTCAGATCAAAGGTGCTATCCGTAGAAAGATGCAGGAGGCGTCACGACGCAGGATGATGCAGCAGTTGCCGGAGGCGGATGTTGTCATTACAAACCCGACGCATCTGGCGGTGGCGTTGAAATATGATAAAGAGGTTGCGGAAGCACCCATCGTAATTGGAAAAGGTGCGGATTATCTGGCAGAAAAGATAAAAGAGACAGCCAGGGAAAATCACATCGAAATAGTTGAAAACAAACCCCTTGCCCGTATGCTGTATCACAATGTGGAGCTGGGAGACCAGATACCGCCTGAGTTGTATCAGATGGTGGCAGAGATCCTTGCCTATGTGTATGGACTGCAGGGAAAAGTTAGTTAGAAAATAAGTATGAAAGTAAGAAAGGAGAAAATGGTATGGCAAAATCAGACATTGCATTAGGCGCATTTATATTGATACCGATCCTGTGCCTTATCATTCCTGTACCTTTATTCCTTTTGGATATATTGTTTGGATTAAATATTGCATTATCTATGATCATATTGTTTAATGCACTTTTTTCAAAGGAGCCTCTGGATATGTCCAGTTTCCCGACTCTTTTGCTGCTTACCACATTGTTCCGTCTGGCATTGAATGTAAGTTCTACCAGAAATATCCTGCTGTATGGTGAAGCGGGTAATGTTGTTAATACATTTGGAAATTTTGTAGGAGGCGGAAACCTGGTAGTAGGTGGTATCGTTTTCCTTGTACTGATCATTATGCAGTTACTTGTAATTAACAAAGGTTCGGAGCGTGTATCAGAAGTAACAGCCCGTTTTACCCTGGATGCTATGCCGGGTAAACAGATGGCGATTGATGCAGATTTGAATACAGGTGCCATTACAGATGAGGAGGCCAGAAAACGTCGTGAGAAGATTCAGCAGGAATCCGCATTCTTTGGTTCTATGGATGGTGCTACCAAGTATGTAAAGGGAGATGCGACAGCAGGTCTTATAATTACCGTATTGAACTTTGTAGGTGGTATTGCCATTGGCGTCCTCATGAATGGTGCAGATTTTTCCACAGCCCTTCAGACCTATTCCATTCTTACCATTGGAGACGGTCTTACCAGCCAGATCCCATCCTTGATGATCTCGCTGGCAACAGGTATTCTTGTAACTAAGAGTTCCAAAGAGGCAGATATTGGAAATATACTACAGAAACAGTTATTCTCTACACCAAAGGTTATGAATATCGTAGGAATTGCCTTGATCGGTCTGGGTATTTTTACACCTCTTAATATTGTTATCTTTGTTGGATATGGAATCTTGTTTATCATAACAGGAAGAATGATGTCTGCAGAACTGGAAATGGCAGAGACAGAGGAGTCCGTTTCGGAAGAGGAAGAGTCGGCGGAAG
>ERZ1027225.703-NODE-703-length-14221-cov-7.211351_pt1 | contig 14221 bp, 14 predicted proteins | sample MGYA00519479_ERZ1027225 | MGnify/ENA primary metagenome ERZ1027225 (study PRJEB26926, sample SAMN06164471) | human gut metagenome | biome: ENVO:00009003; feature: ENVO:2100002; material: ENVO:00002003 | host: Homo sapiens | place: USA | collected 2012 ... | reverse complement strand
TGGCTACCTTAACCCACCGTCTAAAGCCAGTGGGATTGCGGTAGCCTTATTTCAATTTATTACTGTTCCATGACCTGCGTTTCGGTACATCCCCCCCCGGATTTTATGCTTCTTACCGTCTTTTCCAGCGTCTTCATATCAACCGGTTTTGAAATATGGGCATTCATTCCGGCTGCCAGCGAATGCTGGATATCTTCTGAGAATGCATTGGCTGTCATGGCAATGATTGGAATCTTCTTTGCCAGTTCATGGGAACTGCTGCGGATCGCTTTTGCTGCCTCATAACCATTCATAACAGGCATCTGCACATCCATCAGAATCATGTCATAGTCACCCAGGACAGACTGTTCAAATGCCTCCAGGATTTTTTCGCCATTTTCACAGATGGTACACTCTGCACCCTCAATCTTTAACAGTTCCATCAGAATTTCCGCATTCAGCTCATTATCCTCTGCACACAGGAAATGCATTCCCTGCAAAATATTGTCATCCGGCTCATCTGTTTCTGCCTGTGATGACAAAGAAACAGATCTGTCCCCGGCAATTTTCAGATCAATAAGAACCTCAAAACAGCTTCCCTGTCCCGGTTCACTCTCCACATCAATGGTGCCTCCCATTGCTTCAACCAGATTTCTGGTAATCGCCATTCCAAGTCCGGTTCCCTGTATCTTATTCGTCACAGAATTTTCAGCGCGGGTAAACGGATCAAAGATTATCTCTTTGAAATCTGCCGATATTCCCAAGCCATTATCGCTAACTAAGAAACGGTACTTTGCATAGACAGATGAATTTGTCTCACATTCTTCTACCAGAAGCTGAATTTTTCCACCTTCCTGCGTATATTTTATGGCATTAGACAGCAGATTACTGAAAATCTGCATCAAATGAACCTGATCCCCATTCACCCACTCATGCTGAATATTTTCTTTTATGATTGTAAGCGTCTGCTTCTTTTCATATATTTGAGAATGAAACATAGTGTCAAGCTCCTGTACAAAATCCAGAATAGAAAAGTCAGAATACTTGAAGACTGTTTTTCCTGCCTCAATCTTACTCATATCCAGAACATCATTGATAATTCCCAACAGATGCTGTGATGAAATATCTATTTTATCTGCATACTCTATAACTTTTGCTTTATTACCTGCATCATGTCTGATCAAAGATGTAATACCAATGATTGCATTCATAGGTGTACGAATATCATGTGACATATTAGAAAGGAAATCCGTTTTCGCCTTATTTGCATTTTCCGCTGTCTGTAAAGCCTCTGTTGCAGCGTTCTTTGCCTTTTTCAGTTTTTGATTGACTACTTCCATTTCCTTCATTGTTTGTAAATGAAGTTCATTATTCCTTTTTTCATATTCTGCTTTTTGATCTGCAAGACTAAGTCTGGAAATACTGTAGAATAATCCGGCAAAAAGTAAAAGTATAAAACCTGCCATGAGTGTTGTTGTACACAACACCGTTTTCTGGTAATCCCTCAGCACATTGTCAATAACTCCCTTTGCCACAATACATACCAAAATGGTGTTGTTGCTTTCGATCGGGCAATACCCCAGATAATAGGGGTCCTGTTTTCCCAAAAGTGCAACTCCGGATTCTCCGTTATCAAACTTCTTTTTGAACAAATCAGCCTCTTCTTCTGTAATAGCCTGTTCCCCTTTTAAATGTTTTAACAAAGAATAATTACGCAGGTATTTATCACCACTCTGGTTCGTATACGTAATATTTCCGTCATCATCCAGCATGAACAAATATGCTTTCCCATCATAACCTTTCAGTTTTAACATGGAATCCAGTTTCGAATGATCATACACAGTTCCAATTGCCGTATAAGTTTCCCCATTGATAGTGTATTCCTGACATGGGATCGCAACCAGATAACCGTCTTTTTTCTTCTGATCATAATCAAGACGCACCAGTTTTCCAATATTGTATCCATTCTTTAAGTCCAGCAGAAATTTACTTGGCATATCAATCCGCATTTTTGTTCCATCTGCTGATATTGCCTGACCATTTTCCTGAAGGAATATAAGTGTACTTTCCGATTCTTTTTCCCATGCTTCAAAGAAACTTTTGTTCACATCCGTTTCAAGAGACAGCTCTCTCTCATGAAGTAAAAATTCCTCAACCAACTGCAGCTGGCTGTAGTACCCACTCACTTGAAGATCATAGGTCTGCTGTATCTGTTCAACAACAGCTCCCATACTGCTTTTTCCATTTTCGCTGATATACTTATTAGACTTACTTATAAGATACTTTATAAAAACTAAGCTTAAAAGAATAATAAGTAGTATAAGCAACAGCCTTGTTATTTTTTTTCTTTTATTTACCGCTTGTTCTATCTCCACTTTTACTGTTCAACCTCTATATAGTCTTCCGGTGCTGACGGCTGCTGTCCTTTTGACATTGCTTCGGTCCATGCACTTGATAATGTTGTATCTTTAAGCTGCTCAATCTCACATTTCGGATTTATTTTTTTCAAAACAGACATTGTGGTGTCTGTAAGAAGAATCGAGTATTCCTTTTCTTTGTCTATTTTCTTATCATTAACTGTTAAGTCCTTTAACGAAAATCCACTTTCCGCTTGATTGACGATCATTTTCATACCGGATGCAATTGGTAATTCGTATTTATTGGTTACATAAAAATTCTCATCAGCATCGGCGAGATAATTTTCCACGAGTTCATAAACCTGTTTACCATTAATTTTCGCAACATATAATGCTGTATCTGAACTCTTCGCTGTCATCATGCCAACCCGGCTGCTGGTGCATTCTCCTTTGTACATAGAAGACGTAAAATAATAATATGGTGCCAGAGCCAGCTGTGCATCATTTTCTTCTCTGATCGTAGTTAAAATGGAAGATGCTGCATCACGGCCTTTTCTATCGTTCAGTGAAATGGAATATTCATTTTCAAAATTCACCGTTGCTTTTTCTTCTGGATCTTTACAATTCATTACACTGCGCAAAGTATCATAAGCCTGTGTTTCATCCATTTCCCCTGACAGTAATCCGTGAACAGCCTCAAGGCTTGCATCAAATGATTTTTGAGCGGAATATCGGATATAAACAGCATTATTATTAATTTCCTCTTCCAGTCCAGGCACATCCTGCATCATGGTTGGAACATCTGTATTCAATGAAATAACGCCGCTTCCATCCGCAATCAGCTTTTGCCCTTCTTCTGAAATCATACAATCCAGCACATCCAGTGCAGTATCCAGTTTCTCCCGGTCTTTTTCCAGGTTTTTGTTAAATGCAATGTTTAAGGACGGAGTCATGTACACATAGGATTCATCCGATGTCTGTGAAAAATAAGGAATACGGGTCAGCTCCGCATCCATCTGTTTCTGCAGCTGCTGCATAACCGTCGGATGTCCATGAAACATTGCTGATTTTCCCTCGACAAACATCTGGATTCCTGTATCGACGTCAATATTGATATCTTCTTTACCAAAATGCGAGTCCTTAAGAAACTGACTGGTTTCTGAAAAAATACGTTTCCATAATGCATCATCAAACTTTACTTCATCCGATGCAGTCTCTGCACCGTTTCGCCATTCAATACCATCCAGGCTTGTGAACTCACCGATTGCCGCCGCCTGGATGATCTCATTATTAGACCAGTCTTCACCAAGATCCATGGAATACGGTTTTATGCCATTATCATAAAACTGCTGACAGGCCTGTACATATTCCTCATAATTTTCTGGAATCTTTACGCCATACTGATCAAACAGTGTTTTGTTGGCAATGATCGTCTGCGGAATACCACAGATTGGCAGCCACTGGATTTCATCCTCCTCATTCTTATAATATTGCACCGCATAAGAATAATACTTGGAAACAACATCATAAGAAGCAAAATCCATAAGATAAGGCTATAAGTCCTGTGCATCTGTTCCAGAGAATCGACGTACTGTTATGATATCCGGTAATTCATCATGTTCTTTAAAATAACTGTATAAATCGGTATCATTGTTACCAATAATAAATTCAATATCCTGATCAGGAAACTGTTCATGGATATAGGGTGCAATATTTTTCATCAAACGATTTTCCCACAGATAAACGGTAAGATGATCATCATTTTTAGATACTTCTTTCTTTGACTGTCCACATCCAGACAAGACAGCAGATGCTACAAGTACACCTGACACCACTGCAATCAGACAACGTTTTGCCTTTTTCATACTTTTATTTTCCTCATTCTTTCCTGATAAAATCATTATTGTTACGCCTATGAAATAACACCGTAAAAAAGCACCGTCAGACAGACAGTGCACCTCATTTCATGCAACTGGCTGCCATTTTAAAGGCCCTGTAGCTTTGCGTCCCAGACTTTCATCTGGTTTGCCGATTTCCTTATTATAGATATAGCTTTTAAACTTATGCAAAAAACTGATTTTATTATACTTTAACTCCCTGCTATACACAAGAAAAACATTACTGTTTTAATGCCCGAAAACCAAAAAAGAACAGCCGATATATACATCGAACCGTTCTCCCAAAAATCAATTTCTAAAGCAAAACCTTTTCTCATGTATTCTTTTAAAATCCCAGTAACCCAGATTCTGAACTGTGTTCCTCGTTTTGATTTTACACGATAGCCAACAGAAATAATAACATCAAGATTGTAATAATCTACATTGTAAACTTTTCCATCAGTAGCAGTGTAGGCAAATTTTGCCCACACTGACTCTTTTTCTGACTCTCCCTCTTTAAAAATATTTCTGACATGTTTTCCAATCACACTACGATCTCTCTGAAACAATTCTGCCATCTAATCAATAGACAACCAGACTGTATCACCATCAAAAGTAATTTCAACTTTCGTCAGACCATCCTCTGTCGTATAAATAATCATATCTGCTTTTTCTTTGTCCATAAATTAATTTTCCTCCAAAATCAGATACATTATCAACGTGAACGAGTCACTATAGCGAAATCATCATTCCTCATCTTTACCATCTTTAATACGGTAGTAATCCTCCATATCCTCGCTGAGTTTTACTGTCGTATCTGGTTTTCGGTTGCTCAAGAGGCACACAGTCTCGACTGTGTTTTCTTCGGGCATACGAATTCTTGTCCCTTTACAATCTCCATAATACACCGGAAACGCAAGATCAATATGTTCAATGCGCGAACCCTGACTTGTCCCATTATTAACAGTTTCATTCTTCAATTCAATCTTCTCAATAAATGTATTCATAAATTCTTTCTTTTCCATATCTGTCATTTTATCATACAGTATATCAAAATCCAGAAGAAATTCATACAGTTTTTTACCCGTAATTTCTTTCCCGTAAGATGCCCCAATCTTAGCATCAATATCTTTCATCGCCTCCTCAAACTCTGCCACCTTATCATACATGTTATCCAGCCTGTCCTGCATATCCTGGTATTTTCTCGTATAATGCTTATCCCCAGTATCCAGGCGATCCAGCATCTGTATCAGTTTTAGTTTCGACCCTTGTACCTGTTTCAGCTGTTTTTGCAGCTGCTCCCTCTCAGTTTCCAAAGCAGAAACATCCACCTTCTCTTCCAGTTTCTCCTGCACAAAACTCCTGAACTCATCCTCCGCAACCATATACCGGATAAATTCCTCTACTTCTGCATTAAACACTTTCTGGTTCAGCATCGGCTTATAATCACAAATCTTTCCATCGACTTTTTTTCTGTGATGGCATCTGTAATAAAATGTATCCTTGTATTCCCCAGTTTTCTTATTCTGCCGTCGCTGAACAGTTCCACTCATTCCACCGCCGCAAAGAGGACATCTGATTAATCCAGTTAAAATATGTTCATGCTCCAGACTATGAGTTTTAACAAACCTAACCCCCGTCCTCTTCCTTTTCTCTCTCGCCGCTTCCCACGTCTCTTCATCCACAATCGCCTCATGCAGTCCATCCGCCAGCAGGTAATCATCTGTCTTCACCCGCCGGTACTCATCCCTCGTTCCCTTCACCTTCTCTGTAACATTCTTCCCGTAAGCAATCTTCCCTGTATAAACCGGATTATCCAGAATCTTCATGATCAGCCCTCTGGCAAAATAGTTCAGTTCATGTCCTCGTACCTTTTTCTTCGTATAACCTCTCTGGTTCAGATAATTGCAGATAGCATCTGCTCCCATATCCGTATGCACAAACTTGTCATAAATGATCCGCACAATCTCCGCTTCTTCCTCATTCACCATCAGTGTGCTGTTCCCGGAATCCAGATCATATCCGAAAGGAGCCTGCCCGCCATTCCATTTTCCCTCTCTGGCCTTCTGCTTTCTTCCTTCCATTGTCTGGACCAGAATATTCTCCCTTTCAATCTCAGCCACTGCCGACAGCACCGTGATGGTCAGCTTGCCGGAATCCTTAGAGGAATCAATCCCGTCTTCCACACAGATCAGATTCACGCCATAATCCTGGATAAACTGCAGGGAATTTAAAACATCCGCCGCATTCCTTCCAAAACGTGACAGCTTAAACACCAGAATAAATGCCACCCCGTCACGTTCCTCGGACACATCCTGCAGCATCCTCTGGAACTCCGGCCTGCCCGTAATACTCTTTCCGGATTTTCCTGCATCACAGTATTCCCTGACCACTTCCATGTCCTGAAACTCCGCAAACTTCATCAGCCGTTCCTTCTGTGCCTCCAGGCTGTAACCATCCACCTGCATTGCCGTAGAAACACGAATATAAATATAACATTTCTTTCTCACTCCACATTCTCCTTCCTGTATTCTACATCTGCATTCAGCATCCGAAAATGCTTCAAAGCATCCATGATTGCCAGTTCCTTCTCCACCGGACAGACCGGCACATGATTCTTATTTTTCGCCGGCTTATTATAAGCCTTTCCCACATCCAGACCATACTTCCTTTTTACCTGTGCAATATATAAGGAAGAAATATTCATTCCATACTTTTCTTTCACATATGCCATGATTTCCGCATAGGTTGCTTTTGCCTCAGAAACAGTCACCCGATGCTCCGTACAGTCTACTTCAAATGTCACCACTTCATCCGGTTCATCATTCTCTGCCCTTTTCCCTTCATCCTCATAATAAACCGGAAAGCGAAAAACAATCCTTTTCAGAATCCTGCCATCTTCCCTTTCATCCTGGAATACATCAATCCTTTCAATGAACTGCCTGCACAGCTCCCTGCGTTCCTCACAGTTCATTCTCTCAAACAGCAGGTCAAAGTTATCAAGAATCTTCTGTATATTATCAGAAGAACGAACGCCTTTCTTCAAAGCCTCCATCCGCTTTTTCAGCTTCCGGATCCTTTCCTCCAGAATCTCGATCCTGTCATAAACCTCATCAATCTTTGACTGAACAGCCTCATATTCATCGTCATAACCTTCTGCAAGAACATCCAGATTATCCAGTTCCGTCCCCAGCTTATATTTCAGATGCTCCTGACTGTGCAGTTCTTTTCTGGTTCTTTTCAGATCCGCTTCACAGGCATCCAATGAACTCCTGTCTCCAACCGTATTCATAACCGCCTGACGGAACTCCTTCGTCTCTGTCACCTTTCCCACAATTTCCATCACAGCCCTGTCCAGTTTGTCCTGATTGTACGTCCGCCTGCAGCTGCAGACATAACCTTCACTCTTACGTGTATTCCTGCATCCATAGGAATAAACAATCTTAATAACCGCCATGATTATTGTTCTTTCGTTTATTCTTTTTTGTGACCATTCCTGTCCCACACTCCGGACATTTCACAAGCCCGGATAAAAGACTGATCCGCCCCGGATCATCTACTTTCTTCTGCTGTTTTCGCAGCCTCTTCCGTTTCTCCTGCACCTGCATCCAGATATCTTCCGGAATGATTGCCTCGTGCTTTCCCCTGACGGAAATAACCTCTTTTGGATTTCTTTTAATCTCCTCAGAATTTGTCCGTCTGTTATATACTATCATTCCATAATAAACAGGATTTCCAAGCACCGAAGAAACAAAATCCGAAGTAATAACTTTATCCTCTCCCTTCACAACACGCTTATAACCATTCTCATTCAGCCAGCCGACAACCGTATTCAGTTTCATGTCAGGCTCCAGATACTTCTGATAAATCAGCCTCACAAGATCTGCAGCTTCCGGAACCACCACCAGTTCCTTATTCACACTCACATATCCATACGGCACGCCTCCGCCAGGCCATCCACCGCTCATCAGCTTCTGCATCCTCGCCGCCATGAACTGCACAGTAATGTTCTCATGTTCCATTTCTGCCACAGCAGACAGGATAGCAAGTGTCAGCCTTCCACCCTGTGTGGAACTGTCAATGGCATCCTCAACACAGACCAGATCCACATCAAAGTCCATCAACAGCTGCACAGACTTCAAAATATCTGCCGCATTCCTTCCAAAGCGGGATAACTTAAACACCAGAACACAGGAGATTTCATCTTTCTCACAGGAAATATCATCCATCATTTCCATAAAAGCCGGTCTGCCCTTGATACTCATTCCGGATCTTCCTGCATCACAGTATTCCCTGACCACTTCCATTTCTTTATAGTCCGCATACTTCCGAAGCCGCTCTGTCTGTGCTTCCAGACTGTATCCCTCTGTCTGAGCCGCCGTAGAAACACGGGTATATATGTAACATTTCTTTCTCAAATCTTCACCTCATTTCGGTTGCCCATCGTCATACGGTTGCCGTACATAAAATATATCGGAATCACCATTCTGTGCCAACTCGCAGAACGACCAAAAAAACTGCCCCAAAGTCCACCTTCCCCTATGCGGTTTCCATAGTGCAAAAAGACCGGCAGCCCCAAAAGACCACCGGCACACTCGATCACTTTCCCTGCAGCTGTGCATTTCTCTCCTCAATCTCCCCCAGAACCACATCCCCGTACTTCTGGATCATTCTTGCCAGAAACTCTGCACATTTTTCCATGTTTAGCCTGGCCTGTTTCTCCGTCAGTCTGCCGGTATCGATCAGTTCAATTTTTCCCATAGCCAAAAACCACCTCCTACTGTTCCAAGGAGTCCTGGTCCCTGATTTTTTGACTTTCCGGACAAAAAAATAAACCCGCTGCCATCCACAGATTTCTCCGCAAACAGCAACAGGTTTCCCCCGATGCATTTATTTACTTTATCATCCGTTCAATACCATCGGTCATACGGATTCCCACGCACCCTCTTTGTCTCTGGTGCCTTCTCAATACTCTTTTCAGCTTCTTCCCTCGTCGCAAACAGCCTGTGAGCCTTCACCTGTATTCCGCCGCCCGTATCTGTAAAACGGACCAGGAACATCCCGCCGGAACACCTGCGGATCTCCACCTCCCGCACAAATCTGTTTGATTCCACAATATATGCAGTATCCCCGACTTTCATAAAATCACACTCCTGCACTCAAAACATCCTTCATCCTGACCAGAACCGGAAGCACCTGCCCGTCAGCAAATCTCCGGTCAAAAGAACCATTGGAAAAAGGATCCTCTCTCAGCAGCATTGTCAGTAATGCTGTACAAAGCTCATAATCTGCACCTGAAATTCGTTTCAGCTCCTCATTACAGTCAATCGGCTCCGTAATCATATAATCGCCATAATTTGTTTTCAAATCTCCCAGATCTTCCAGAAGTTTAACATACCGGCTTTTATCCGGATCATTCAACAAAAGGACAGACCAGATTGCCTGTATTTTGCCAGTATTCGTCAATCTTATTCACCGCCTTACTTTAATCGAATATATGTTCTATCATGATAACATATTCCTTCCCGCACTTCAATCTTTCACTTTAAAGAATATAAGAAATGATTCTTCATAATCAAAATCAAAAATAGAGCATATAGGTTTCTCCATACGCTCTATCATTTTTAACGCTCAATTATTGATGAATTAACATATCATAAATAGTTTTCAATACAAATCTAAAATACTGGGAGATCATCAAAACAATTGCTATAAAACAAAATTGTTTGCCATAACAAAATATACCGCATTTCTCCACCGCTTTGCATTTTTCTATTTTACAGTGTCAAAATATCCAATGATTCCAATGTATCCATCCTTCTTTAAAGGCGACCACAATGTATGCAATTTCATTCTATACATCTGACTGTTATTATCCACCGTCGCTTTTATCGTGGCAGATATTTCTTTATTTTGTACAGATGTCTGATGTAATAAGACACGAATACATTGAACATCTTCTTCATTTACTCCAAATTCTTTGAAAAAATTGAATTTCGGATTATCTCTCTGACATAAAATCTGATGTTCTCCGTTTAAGATAGTAAATTGGCCTGAAATTGCATTGTAATCAATTGAGTTCATTCCACTGTTTGATTTAAAGAAATCGATCTTTTCCTGCATGACCTTGACAACACTCTGTGAATAATTTTGATTCGGCAAAGATCTGTCGCTAAGTATTTCATTAGAAAGTCTCTGTACTTCATGGTAATAGCTATTTTCATCCATTTCCTTATCATTAAACATATTTGAAAATTGAAGACTCAGTTCTTTCAAACATTTTAGAAGGATGGGGTTAAATTGTCCGCATTGCCCATCCAGGATCATTTGAATCGCTGTGTCATGATTAAATGCTTTCTTATAACATCTTTCACTTGTAAGTGCGTTATAAACATCGACAATTGATACCACCTGTGCAGAGATTGGTATTTCTTCACCTTTCAAGCCATCCGGATAACCCTTTCCGTCCCATCTTTCATGGTGCCATCTGCTGATTTCCCATGCAGTATGCACCAGTGGATGATCTTGCGGAAAGTCCATATCCTTAATTATAGCTGCGCCAAGCTCACTATGGGTTTTCATAATCTTAAATTCTTCATCTGTAAGTCTGCCTGGCTTATTCAATATTTCCTCCGGAATACGGATCATGATATTATTATTTTCTTCTTTTTCGTAAACCTGATTATAAACCACATTTATCAAATGCTTTTGGTTCATATAGAGGCCCAAGGTATTCTGAACTCTTTTCTTTACAATCACAGAATCAAACGGTCGTGTGATATAATCTGTGATTCCCAGCTCATATGCCTTACGCATAGTATCAACAGCATCTTCAGAAGATATCATGATTACAGGAGTTTCAGCAATACACTGGCTTCTTTTCATTATTTTCAAGACTTCAAAACCATTCATCTGTGGCATATTGATATCCAAAAGCATCAGATCAATTCCAATATTTTCTCCTATCATCTGGATTGCCTGATTACCATTTTCGGCTTCCAGATAGTTATAAGCATCTCCAAGAATCTCCTTCAATATATCCCTGTTAAATTTTGCATCATCTACAATCAGTATTTTTTGTTTTTTATCCACATTTTTCTTTCCTTTATCCACTCGTTTTTTATGATCTTCCAAGCACTTGATTCAAGGCAGAAAGTCATGTCGCATCACTTAATACTACAGCCCCTTCTTTATTTCTTCAATTGTCATCTCATATACTTCTGTTACTTTTTCCATTGCTTCCGGTATCCCCGGCTGCTCTCCGGTTCTATCTCTCAAAAGTTCTGTCAACTCATGACTAACCTCATACAGACGGTCAAAGGAAAGATTCTGACACACCCCTTTCAGTGTGTGTGCACCGCGGAAAGCATCTTCATAATTTTTATTTTCCAATGCCTGTTTTAACTGTATATAACTCTGATCTTCAAGGAACTTTAATGCAAATCTCCGAATCAGTGCTTCGCTGTGAAGGCGTTCCAAGACAGCTTCATAGTTTCCTCCAATAGCTTCATAACACTCTTGCATTGTCATATTTTAGTCCTCCTGTCTATATTTCACCGCTTATTTGACACTGCTCTATCAATCATTCACCAATTTATGAATTACTTTTATCAGTAGTTCCACATCAACAGGCTTAGCAACATGTTCATCCATCCCTGCTTCTTTTGCTCTTATTCTGTCCTCCGTGAACGCATTTGCTGTCATTGCAATGATCGGTATTGTCTTTGCATCCTCTCTGTCCAGAGACCTGATCATCTTTGTAGCTTCATAGCCATTCATTACCGGCATCATAATGTCCATAAGAATGACATCAAATTCACCGGGAGCACTATTTCTGAACAGTTCAACAGCTTCCTGACCATCCCAGGCTTTTGTCACGTCAGCACCTTCATCCTGAAGCACAAATTCGGCGATTTCCATATTCAGCTCATTATCTTCTGCCAGAAGAATATGCAGTCCCTTTATAGATTTTTCGGATGCATCCGTCTGTTCTTCACGTTTATCCGCATCCAGATCTATTTTAAATGGAACCCGGATCACGAATGTCGTCCCTATGCCTTCTGCACTTTCAAAGGTAATCGTTCCACCCATTTTCTCAATCAGTTTCTTTGAAATCGGCATTCCCAGACCTGTTCCGGAAAATTTTGTGCGGCTTCCTGCATGTTCCTGTGCAAATGGTTCAAAAATATGTTTTTGGAACTCTTCTGCCATTCCGATTCCAGTATCCCGACAGACAAATTCCATTGTCGTCATTCCTGGCTGTTCGGATGGAATCTCCCTGCAGCTAAGATAAATATGTCCGTTTGCCCTGTTATATTTCACTGCATTGGACAGGAAATTCATTATCACACGTTTCACATACCTCGGGCTTCCAATAAGAGCACGGTGTGTGATTTCTTTTTTCTCCCATACAATCCGGATATTCTGTTCTGCAGCAATCTGTTCAATTACGACAAGCACTTCCTCAGAGATTTTGCTCAGATTAAATGGACTCTCTTCCAGAACAACTTCACCCGACTCCAGCTTACTCATGTCCAGAACATCATTTACCAGTTCCAGCAACAAATTGGCTGCCGCTTTAACCTTTGTTCTGTATTCCTTCTGCTTCTCCATATCATCTGCATAATGGTCTGCCATATTTACCATGCCGCAGATTCCATTGATCGGAGTCCGGATATCATGGCTCATCCGCTGTAGAAACTCTGTTTTTGCCTCATTGGCTGCTTCTGCCTTTTTTGCTGCTATCAGAAGTTCTGCTTTGTATTTTTCATCTTTTTCCTGTTCCTTTTTCTGATGTGCCTGATTGGTTCTGTATGTCCAGAACCAGAATATACTGAACATCAGGAAATAAAGAAAAATGACACCTGCTACGCTTAATGGAAGGTTATAAAACACCTCTCTGTCCGGAAGATATGCATAAATATAATAATCACGCTGCTTCAGCATGATTCCATAACATCCAATTCCTTCCTTCTTCAAATGATAAATATGCTGACTGTCTGCATGCTTTTTCATTGCCTGAACAACTTCGTTGTCGGTTGTATTCTGCCCCAACAGGCTCTCGTCATTGCTGGCAACAATGATTCCCTCGTCTGCAACAATAATCGTTCCATCTTTCTGGACACTATAACCATTTAAAAGCCCTTGTATCGTCAGCGTATAGTTTCTGGCAAATTCAGGAGATGTGTAATAATAGGTCGCAACGATACCTGGTGCATCTTTTCTGGCACAGGCTGCAATGTCAATATGTGATCCGTCTTTCCTGTTAAACCGTTCTGAATAAGTTCTTTCTTCATATCCGTCAAAATCCATGATAATGTCTTTTTGCAGATACTCCGTGATCTCATTAGTCAGAGACTCATCCATACTGTATTCACAGTCCATCTTTCCCTCTGCATCCAGTATAATGATACCATCCACCCAGAGAGTCTGCAGGTTTTCTTTCAGAAAATCCCGACTTAGCTGACCGCCGTTTTCTATTTCCGTATCGATATTCGTGCTCATCTGTCTGGCACTTTCAATGGCACGGAGAAGACTTTTGGATTCCGAAGATTCATTATAATGGGTGTAGGTGGAGCACTGCACTTTCACATAGTTTACAATCTCCACCATTCTTTTCTCTGCTTCCGCTTTTTCTGCGTGGAAGAAATAAAACAGAGAGACTACTGCCACACAGATTCCAATCAAACCTCCGAGCAGCTGGATCCGTTTTTCTTTTTTCTTTCTCTTAATATCCAAGATCATCCACCTCCAGGTACTTCTGGGGATCATCCAGGTATTTTTCAATGATTTTCAGGGATGTGCCATCCTGACGCATTTCTTCCAACGTCTGCCCCATCTGCTCACAGATTCCTCTGTCATCATCTTTTGCAAAAGCGACACCTATTCCGGTGATCATCAGAGGCTCTTCCAGAATACGGAAGCTTGCATCATAATCCTTCATATACTGAACAATAGATTCCTCGTGTGCTGCAACTGCATCTGCATATCCTTTTCCCAGAAATGTAT
>ERZ1027225.700-NODE-700-length-14316-cov-11.232102_pt1 | contig 14316 bp, 6 predicted proteins | sample MGYA00519479_ERZ1027225 | MGnify/ENA primary metagenome ERZ1027225 (study PRJEB26926, sample SAMN06164471) | human gut metagenome | biome: ENVO:00009003; feature: ENVO:2100002; material: ENVO:00002003 | host: Homo sapiens | place: USA | collected 2012 ... | reverse complement strand
TCTACACGTATTAAGTCGTCGGCAGCGTCAGATGTGTATAAGAGACAGAAATAAGTGAAATAATTATATTGTCTAATGTTATTAACAGAGCATAGTTATCTCTTGCATCTGGGTCATTCCATTTTTTCGACATATGATTCACTCCTCAACACTAATCATATTTCGTAAGTGATTCACTATTATTCTTGAATTAGTAATATCATCACTGTAAAAAATACATTTAATGAAATCTGGTGCTTCATCTCTGAAATCAATATACATTTGCTCAGCATAAAGTCTTGCATAGATCAATCTATAATAGTTAATCGGAGCTTCTACTGCAATAATCTTATAATATTTATCATCATAGGCAATTCCATATAAATCATTTCTAAGCATTTCATTTAAAACACTTGCAATACTTGCAGCTGCATATGTTTTAACGGCATATTTACATTGGCCTGATATGTTTAATACAACATCAGTAAAGGTCAATCCCAAATCTACAAGGTAACCAACTGGTCCATAACTAGCTATAACTGTACGTATTGCTCCCATAGTAATAGTTCCTACATATTTATATGCTAAATCAGATACAGCAACAGCTATGTCACCTGCCCAATCTGATTCCAGCTTTAAGATTAGCTTATCTGCTGCACTTTTTAATGAACTTGATTCTGCATTTTGGGATATCTCATACAGTATATCAATATTATTATTTATAGTTTCTTCGCAAGCATTAAATCTTGTACACATCTCAACATAAGTTAAAGTATCAATAGCAATTTGAGTCCAATTCACTTTATTAACTCCTATTGCTCCAAATTTGTCAAATATATTTTTTTCTGCATTTAAACTGCCATATAATTTTGACTCAGTGTCATAAACTAATGTTGAGTACTTGCTTATTAAATTATCCAATGTTTCAGTCTTTACATATTTATGACTTTTAATCATTCTATATAGTAAAGCTTGATAGTCAAGAATATCTTTATAATAGCTTTGATTTTTGTATAATTTATATGACTTTTTCAATGCTTTGTAACTTTTTAAACCATCTAACATTTCAGTAATTATACGATAATTCATATCGACATCATTTAAAGAAGCAAAATAATCAATTAACACAGATTCATATATTTCATCATAATTAAAAGTACTACAAAAAACAGCATTTCCTATAGCGACTGAACCATATGTTAATACATCATCACTATAGCGTTGTCTATAATATTCAGAGTTATATAATGTAATATCTGTTAATATGTCGATGTTTTCTTTGGGTAATAACCCATCCATCGTAAGAGGATTTGTATATGTTCCCCACAACTCAACATAATCTTCAGTTCCGTCATAATCACTATCTTCTTCCAAAGGATTCGACCTAATCGGCAACACCTTAGTGTTATAAAGCACCCTCTGAGCATCGGCCGTAGGCAAATAATCAGGCGCACTTTCAAAGAATCGATTAAGCCCATCTTCAACATAGAACAAACCGCTGTACTTATCTATACATTCCCCATAGGTAGGCAAAACGACCCTGCCATTCTCGCGTCTGATCAAATCATAGCCGAAATTGATTTCTTCAAAATCATACAAACCATCTTCATCGGTATCGGCATAACCGCTGAATTTACTGCTGTTATGATTTGCCGCAGTTATATTGCGGTATGCATTGATATAATCAATTGTAATCGGCGCATCAAGTTCAACATACTCCAATCCCGTTGACAGAATCATAGGATACTTATTCTCAATTTCAGGAATCTCTTCGCTTTCGCTTAGTTCATAAATATACTTTATAAGTCTCTCGCTCAACAACGTATCGTCTCTAAGATTGAAGCGCTTTCCGCCTGTCTGCTGATACAAATCGTAAGCATAACCACCTATATAGGTTGAGAAATCATAACTACCGATAAGATTCACAAAAATATTGTCATTATTTTTCATTTCAGACAGATAGTCCCGTCCAGTATTTTCATTATATAAAGCATTTTTATCATTAAAAAAGCTGAAACAAAGAGTAGGTATGTCTATATCAACTACTTTTTCTGAGTCTATGCCGTTTAAAACAAAATCAAAAACATCGGAAACCACAACGTTATTTCTCAGCATATCGAGCTGTCTCTGAGTATTTCTATAGCTTTCCTTTTCCTCCTCAGTCATTTTTCCATAGTCTGACTGTTCCTTCAAACTAGCCTCTATTTCTTCTTCGGTCAAATTCACTTCCGATGTTGTTTCATCAAAATTATCCTTGAAAATATACAGATCATGAATTTCATATTTGCTGCCGCCATCTGTAATTTCACTAAATCTATCACTTCCTGCACTGTATGACAAATCAGCAGACGCATTTTCCATTTCCAACAAATACACATTTGCATTTGGTGACTGATTAAAAATGAATTCAGCAGTATCACAGATATTCTCATAGAAATATGCATAGTCCTCATCAGATGTGCAGTCTCTGCTATCATACATAAAAACAATGTTAAATTCATCAGTGTATTTAATCGCAGGCTTCACTTTTTTATCCGGCTCAGCCTCTGAAATCTCAGCTGTTTCAGCAGCCGCACTTAAAGTTCTCGCAGCGAAAAGAGAAAATGTCTGCAATGTTGGAAGTTCTTCATTCTCTGTTTTCTCGGAGTTTTCATTCTCAAAATCCTCTGCACCCTGAACAATATCCTGCAAAAAGCACTCCATATCGATAAGACAGTAAGTGCCAAGATCGCTCACCGTCGCCGAAACCGTGTTATTCTCCACGTCAACATCGGTCTTTACAGGCAGCAGAATATTATCCTCTTCAAAGAATCTGAACACATTGTACCTCTTGATACCCGCAAATTCTGGGTTTTCTTCTGCATACTCGCTGTCGGGATTATCGATGTACTCCTCGTCTACTTTAAATTTTAACACAACTTCGTCAACTTTGCAACTGTCATCGTAATTTAATTCGGGACAAGTTCCCAAAATCGACCAGTTGAACATAGAATCCGAATATCCGCTCTCCTGAACTGTTAAACTTGACTGTGCGTTACCCGCCGCTGTGATCTCCAATGAAAGATCATACGGATTGTACTCGGTATTGATGTCCTCAAGTATTTCGTCATCTGCATCTATCGTCTGCACAAATGTGCGTTCCGTATCTGCAATTCCGTCGGTAGTCGGACTTAGAGGATCAGTACCCAATGCTACTTCATCACCATCGCTTATTCCATCATCGTCGGTATCGTATTTCAAAGGATCTGTGCCATAAATATTTACTTCGTCGCCGTCTGTCAGACCATCGTTATCGGTATCGGGATTAAAAGGCTTTGTGCCAAGTTCAAACTCTTTGATGTTAGAAAGTCCGTCATCATCGCTGTCTGCGTCGGCGTCCGAAACTCCCTCTGTTACGGAATCATATACCAATGGGTCTGTGCCGAGAATATAGTATTCCTGGTAATCGGTAAGTCCGTCGCTGTCGGTATCTTCATTATTGATATCCGTTCCAATCTGCTTCTCAACGAAATCAGGCAAACCGTCTTCATCGCTGTCAATGAATTTTGATGAATAACCGTCCTCGGTTTTCTCAACATAGAATACGGGAGATTCGGCAGTTTGACCGTCATCTGTTGTCTGAATAACCTTAAAATACCGCTTGTCGAAATCCATAGTTATAGGATAAGTATATGAATATTCGTTATTTAAAATTACGGTAGTAATGAAATCCTCGTTGTTATAGGATTCCAACAGTTCAAATCTGCCGTCTTCAATATTGGTATACCAGAAAATATTAAGTGCGTTTTCTTCTTCAATGTAATTTGCAAAACCCGAAACCGCAAGAATTATCTCGGGAATATCAATTGTTGTGAAATCCTCGTTCACCGTGATTTCAGACATAACAAAATCAGTCATTTCCGGAGTAACTCCCGACTCTTTTGTGGCTTTAAAGCCGAAGGTCTTGCTTTCACCCACACCGATCGGAGTTGTCGTTATATCGTTTGCAACAGTATAGGAATTTTCAAAAGAAGAAAGTATCTGCGTATTCCAGATATCTTCTATATCAAAATTCGTATTGAAAGAAAGTCGCCATGCCTCAAGCGGATTTTCACTGAGGTTTTCTATTGTAACAGTTCCGATAAATCCAATATCCCAGTCGTCGGTTATATCCATAGTTACACTGTAACCTTCGGAATCACGCTCCGTCCTCTGCGAACAAAGCTCAATCGTTTCGGGAAATTCCATATACTCGCCCGACAGTGTATAACCGAATGTTACCGACTGCTCCGGCTTGATCTCATAGTTATATCCCGCATTTTTTATAATATACTTTGTGGAGTCGGAACTTAAAACAGTTCCGTTCCACAAGCCGTTTATCTCTCCGTGAGCGTCATATTTTAATGACCAATTTAAAAGCGGCTCTGTTCCTGTGTTCTTTACCGTCACTTCAACATTCTGATTGCCGGTCCATTGCGACTTTATGTCATATGTTATCTCATATCCTGTTCCATAATATTTTTTTGCGTTTTCTTCAGCCGCCAATACATTTGCAGGCAGTATAAATACAAATGCTATTACAAAACTAAGCAGAAATGAAATTATTCTTCTTTTCATTTTGAGCCTCCATTGCTGAATGACGGTCTTTGATATGCAGAATAGTGTCCTGTAATGCTTTCTCCGGGCTTAAGTTCAATTTTATCCGATTCTCCCTCCTTTAAAAGCGCAGGCAGGAATCTTTGAATTTTGCTCTTATCAGCCTTTCCGTTCTCCCAAGGTATCGTTTCAACAATACCGTTAGGATATGTAACCGTCATTTCTTTTACAAACATAAATTCTGAATATCCGCTGTAATTTACAGATGGATTGTAAATTGTAATATCCGATACGTTTGTGAGCTTAAAATCTACTTGCCAACAGTTATATGTATCATCGTAGTACTCCTGTTCAATGACAAGCTTAAGTGCATCGCCGCCATAAACCTTAACAGGCTTGTCGGTTTTAAATTTAGTAGTTACAGGTTCGTTAAACGGAGCAAGAATTCCGCTGAAATCTGCCAATATATCATATTCTCCTGCTGTATCTCCTCTTACAATCCAGCTTACAGTGCTCGTTTCTCCACCATAAATAGTACCCATGCTTCTTGAAGCGGAATTATCTGTATTTGTTTTTGCAAGAGACATTCCTTCCGGAAGAGTGATCTTAGCATTGGCATTTCCAATATAGAATTCATGCGAAGCATTGTTTTGTACCGTAAGGCTTACGTTAAAAAATTCCTTAAGCCACGTGAATGTAGTAGATACATCTAAAAGTACAACAGACGGTGGTTCTCCTGGAACTGTTGATGGAATCACTCCAACATACTGGATGTGGTCTGTATTCATATCAAGTATTCCGAATTTCACTCCATTAAATTCAAACCATGAGTCTGTATTTATAAGTTCGCCATCACCATTTACGGTAATTTGGAATTTCTTTGGATTTTGAGGATCATCTGTTTTTACATTCACATTATAGTTGTAAACATACTGATTTTCCGGAGCTGATGTGTCAATACCAAGATTTTCGATTTCCTGCAAGTCGAGCCTTTTAACTTCTATTTTACCTGTAACAAGTTCTCCATTTTCAATGTAAACCGTTGTCCGTGAGCCGCCTTTTTCGATAGTAATATCAGCCGAAACCGGCAAATAACCATCTTTATAGAAACTCATTTTGTATGTTCCAAATGGTGCATATACCGTGGCAACTCCGTTTGAATTTGTATTTACCAGTATATCTCCATCTGGTAGCTCTGCATAGACCATAGCATTAGCTACTGATGTATTTCGTGAAGAATCAACAAGCTGAACCTCTGCATATCCGTAAGTATCCTCATCGTGTACTGTTACTGATATCTCACTGCTTGATGTGTTTCCGGCTGAATCCTTTACCGTCAAAGTAACAGTATAGATACCTGAATCAGAGTATGTATGAGTTGCTTTGGCGGAATTTGCGGTATATCCATCGCCGAAATCCCATTTATAGCTTGCGATGTAGTGGTTATCCGTAGATTTTGAGCCGTCGAAACGTATTGACATTCCTGCAAGTCCATATAAGTCAATTCCTGCGTCCGCAACAGGTTCTACGGTATCCTCGTCTGTAGGGACAGCCATTACCTTTTCGCTTGCAACAATATTATTATAGCTGTCGATTGCTTCAACGTAATAGAAATAGGTTTGACCTGCTTTTACATTATTGTCGGTATACTCGTTTAAAATAGTACTACCCACAAGAACAAAACTGCTGTTATCCGATGAACGCTTGTACAAATTGTAACCAAGCAGAGATGAATCCGTAGTCGATGACCAGTTAAGCTTTATCTGCCAGCCTCTTTCAGTAGCAAAAAGCTTAGGAGCGACTATGGAGCAACTCTTGTAATCATAGGCACAGGTATAGTAACTGCTCTTGTTTCCCGATTTATCAGTTGCCTGAACACGAACGTCATACATTCCGTCTGCCATATTATTCATATCAAGATCGAACTTAACTATCTCCGCATTTTGGGAAAGATTCTGAGTATACATAATTTCCCACAGCTCTGTTCCCTGAGGAGCAAATTCCACAAGAATACTACCCAGTCTGAAATTATCCTTGCAGGAAATACTCATGGTTCTTCCGTTACAGATTTTTGTGCCGTTCTTCGGAACTACGCTTAATATCTGCGGTTTGAACGTATCGTCAGAAACTCCGCCGGATACGATCTCGGATTTTTCACTTTCATTGCCTGCATAGTCTACTGCGGTAACATAATAATCGTACATTTCTGCAAGCTCTATATCCGTATCAAAATAGTTAAGAGCCTCAAGTTTGTCTTTCAGCAGAGTAAATGTCTCGTCACCGCTGTACGACTTGTATACTCTGAAATAATTTACGTCCGTATCTGTCGGATCGTCCCACCTTATTTCCAGCTGTCCGTTTACAACTGCTGTCTTAACATTTTTCAGCTTGCTCGGAGCTGTATTGTCCACCGTATATTCTATAACGGGTGACTGCGACGAATCGCTTTCATTGCCTTTAGCGTCCGACGCTTTTGCACGCACGTAAAGAGAACCGTCTGCATATTCGGAAATATCAAGGTCATACTTGACATATGTGTTTGCACTGCCGTTTGCCGAAACGGTATCGACAGTTTCCCAAACCTCTCCGTCCGTGGAAACTTCAATAGCTATACTAGCTACGGAAGCGTTATCCTTTGCATAAATTGTCAGAGGAATTGACTGTGCAAAAGTATTGGCATTAGGATAAATTGCTGTAACTGTCGGAGCTTCGGTATCTTCGCCTGTATAAACGGTTATCGTACTGCTCTTTTCAGAAGCATTATTTGACTTGTCATATGCGATTACATAGTATTCGTAATTTTCATCGTAAGCCAGATTTTTATCTGTATATGTGTTCTTAGTAACCGTAGCTATCTTTTGACCGTTTCTGAATATTTCATATTTTTCAACACCCACATTATCGGTACAGTTCCATGAAAGCACAGCCTGGGTGTTTTTACTGCTCTCGATTTTAAGTACGGGAGTTGTAGGCGGTTCGGTGTCTACCGTCAGCTTTTCACTTGCCTCCGAATAATTATCCGTATCGTCAAACGCCTTTACATAGTATACATAAAGTCCGCTTGAAATCGAGTTATCTGTGAAGCTTGTGCCGTTCACTGTTCCGATAAGAATATCGTTTCTGTAAACATCATATCCTTCAACTTTTGAATTATCTGTGGAAGCCGTCCAGTTAAGAACAACAGAAGATGAAGTCTGTGACTTTACTTTCAGACCCGTTGGCTGAGTAGGTGCATTTTCGTCCGGAAAAGTTTTTACCTCGATGATATTCGACCAATCCGATTCATTATGCATTGCGTCATAAGCAATAACATAATATGTATACGATGTATTGGACTTCAACCTATCGTCAATAAATTCGATTTTGTTTGTACTGCCTACTCTTACACCGTTGCGGTAAACGTCATATCCCGTAACTGCGTTATTATCCGTACTTTCGCTCCATTTCAAACTGATAGATGTTACCGTCTGCAAATCAGATTTAAGATTCTTTGGAGCGGTAGGAGCCTGAGTATCCATAGCCGTTTCCACAAGCTCATTCCATACAGGCGTTCTGTTGAAAACATAGCCTGTATCCATAGGTTTGTTGACCTCAAGAACATTAAACTTTGAATTTGCACTTGAAAAATTTATTTTTTGCTGCTTTGTTCCGCTCAGCACAACTTTGTGATCACCTGTAGCATAGAAGTTATTTTCATTTCCCGAAATCTGAGTAAAATTGCCTTTAACTTCAAGTATTCCGTTTGTCAAGTATCCATTGTGAGAATGGTATGCAGCTGTTACAAAGTTTCTTCCGACTCTTACAAAGTCGTCTTCTTCTGTCATTTTCAGTTTTGCATACGAATAATTTCCATATGCAATAGTTCCGTCATTCTGTAGATAGGGATCCTGTATTCTAAGATCACGACCTACGTAAAGCTGTCCATTATTTACGTTCATTATTGCATAGTAATATCCCAAAGCAAGATCATTTCCCACTTCAAGCTTATGACCGTTAAGATCAAACGTATTGTTTCTGATATACAATGAACCTCTGATCACCCAGTCACTATCAAGCACCTTGTTCTGATTAATATTCAGGTCATAAGACCATGTATTGTCAGCCAGAACTCCCGAACCGCTCAGGTAAATATGCACGCTGCCTGTTACAACCGATTCCGTATCGTAAAGCTTTGTCTGTACCCATACATCTGTTGCAAAGGTTACTCCTTCTTCAGATGTGTTGGTTATCTTAAGTATATTAAATCTCGCACGATTTCCGTCGTCTCTTGACTCAAAAGATACTGTCTGCTTTTTTGTTCCGTTAAGAATGGTTTCGTGTGTTCCGGATGTTTTGAAGTTATACCATGAATTGTCATACTGATACAGATTTCCGCCTACAGTCATTGTTCCGGCTGTAAGCAATTTGCTGTGATCGACATTTGAACGTGTTGCAAACGTTCCGGCCACCGTTACTTTATCGGCTTCGTTGGTCATGTTAAGTCTGCCAGAACTTGCTCCATTTCCTGTGGTCTGTATCTTGTAATCTCCTGTTACCACAAGTTCTCCGCCGTTGACCTTTATCTCTCCGCCTGACTGGGTCAGATCTCCGTTGACAGTCAACTTATGTCCGTTGAGGTCGAGAGTACCGTATACCAATTCAAAGCCGTCTACGGTTTCATCCTTTTCAAGCGTCCAGCCGTTCTTTCTTCCATCTGCAAATTTAAGCTTTTTGTTCTTATCGGTAATATTATTCGCATTGAAGTATGAAGAAACATACACTCCATCCTCAGATGTGTTGGTTATTTCCAAATTTGCAAAGCGAGCATTCGGACTTGCAAGGCTTATCGTCTGCTTTTCCGTTCCGCTTAGTACGACCTTGTGATCACCGGTAGCATAGAAGTTATTTCCGTTACCCGAATACTGATTGAAATTTCCCTTGACCTCGAGTATTCCGTTCGTTAGCAGTCCGTTGTGATCATACCTTGAGTACATTACAAAATTACGGTTTACCTTTACAAAGTCATCTTCCTTGGTCATTTGCAGTCTTGCATATGATTCATTTCCGTAAGCTATCGTTCCGTCGTTGTTCAGCCATGAATCCTGTATTCTCAGATCACGCCCTACATAAAGCTGTCCGTTATTTACGTTCATTATTGCATAGTAATATCCCAAAGCAAGATCATTTCCCACTTCAAGCTTATGACCGTTAAGATCAAACGTATTGTTTCTGATATACAATGAACCTCTGATCACCCAGTCACTATCAAGCACCTTGTTCTGATTAATATTCAGGTCATAAGACCATGTATTGTCAGCCAGAACTCCCGAACCGCTCAGGTAAATATGCACGCTGCCTGTTACGACCGATTCCGTATCGCAAAGCTTTGTCTGTACCCATACATCTGTTGCAAAGGTTACTCCTTCTTCGGATGTGTTGGTTATCTCAAGAATGTTAAATCTTGCACAATCACCATCATATGTTGACTTAAAAGAAACTGTTTGCTTTTTTGTTCCGTTCAGGATCACCCTGTGTGTTCCTGAAGTCTTAAAGTTATACCAAGAATTATCGTACTGGTAAAGATCCCCGCCGATCTCCATTGTTCCTGCTGTAAGCAGATTGCTGTGATCGACAGTGGAACGTGTTGCAAACGTTCCGACCACCGTTACTTTATCGGCTTCGTTGGTCATGTTAAGTTTGCCAGAGCTTGCTCCATTCCCTGTGGTCTGTATCTTGTAATCTCCGGTTACCACAAGTTCTCCGCCGTTGACCTTTATCTCTCCGCCAGACTGCGTAAGATTTCCATTGACGGTCAATTTGTGTCCGTTCAGATCAAGAGTACCGCCGATAAGATTCATATCTCCGTTATATTCTTCATCAGCTTCTAACTTCCATCCAAGAACTCCTGAATTTTCAAAAGAAACATTACAGCCGTTCCTTACAAAAGCATTCGCATTAAGTGCTTGATTGAAATGAACTCCTTCTTCTGAAAAATTCTGAAGTTCAAGCGTTGCAAAATGCAGACCTGTACTGCTTCCGGCAATAGTCTGGAGGTCATCACCGCTAAGGATTGTTCTGTGATTTCCGGAAGCATAGAAATTTGAGTCGTTTCCGGATACTTGAGTAAAGTTTCCCTTCACTTCAAGAGTACCTTCGGTTAAATACCCACTATGAGAATAATAACTGCTGGTAATAAAATCTCCGCCGACCATAACATAGTCGTTTTCATTAGTCATATTCAGATATCCGTAGCCACCGGAATATGATACATTGCCGCTTGAATCAGTATTTTTCCTCTGAATCCTCAAATCGCCGCTTATGTCTACCGTTCCGCCATTGATCTTAAATGTTCCGTCGGAAAGTATTACGTTTCCATTCACATGAAGAGTTTGCTCATTCAGATTGAGCGTACCTCCGTTAATGTACAGATTTCCTACAGTGGTTTCTTCCCAAAGAGCTGTGTCTTTGGTAATAACCAGGTCTGTTATCACGGAAATATCGTCACTTGTTCCAGTCACTTCTCCGTCCTGGTTTACAGCTTCTACCGATATATTATAGGCGTTTGCCGCTTCAAGATCATTAAAAGTATATGTAGTTTCGGTAACATCTTCCTGAATCAACACAGAATCAAGATATATGTCATAAGAGCCATTTCCATTTGAAAACATATTATTCCAGGTCAATGTAACTGTTGTATCAGATTTGTTTTGACATACTAAATCTAAGCTATCAAAGACAGCAGATTCATTATCAATGTTTTCTGATGTTTGTACAAAATCTTCATCGCTTATTTTCAGAATAGAGGCATGTGCGGTTTCTGCAGCTAATGAGACAATAGCCTCTAATGGCAGCATAGTTACCGCAAGAAATACACACATACTTCGTGTTATTCTATTTTTCTTCATCTTCTTTCCTCCATTAAAGTATGTTTTCGCTGATTCCCTTATAAAGATCAACAATATTATCTTCATTGTCATATTCAGTGGACTGAATAAACAAATAATAGATCTGTGTTACAGGCTGCATGGCGTTTTGCAAAATATACTCGTCAAGAATATGTTCCGAACGCTCAATTTCCTTCATACTGCCTTCGTGTCTGATTTTTACTGCATTGACAAGTTTGAAAACAGGTTTAAATTTAAAAGCGGAACTTTCACTGATTTTCTTATTTACAGGAATGAGAAATTCTATATCCGACATTTCCACGCCGGATATATTTTCTTTCTCATATACGGTAGCAGCGATATTTCCGCATATTTTTAAATTCAAAGCGTCCGTATTTCTTTGTATAAATCCTATCATCTTATTAAGGTCAGATATTTGAATCTGAGTGCGATAAGAAAGTACATTTTCATACTGCAGTATCTGATTTTTAAAAATATGCATGATTTATCGTTAACCCTTTCTGAAAATAAAATTAAAAAGCCAATTCCACATAATAATTCTCCCTTCATCAAAATTATCTGCATTATATAATTTTTAGAAGAAGAAATCTATAAATTCGGAGTGAATGGTAAAAATCAAGCAATACATCTTGTTCCAGGACGTAAACAATTGCTAAAATATGTGTTTATTTCTATTGTCTTTATTTTGAATTTGTGATATAATAAAATTAAATGCAAAATTATATCGAATTTTTGGAGAGGAGCGTAAAAAAATGCGTATAGGTATATGTGATGATGAAATTAATTTTCATTACAGATTGAAAACTGTCATTGATCAGTATGCCGCATCCAAAGCAATATCAGTTATCTATTTTGACTTTACTTCCGGCGAAGATCTAATAAAATATTTATTAGATCACGACGATATTGACGTTATTTTTATGGATTATCAAATGGACAAAATGAGCGGACTTGAAACTTCCCGAAATATTCTAGAAAAGAATATTGATATACCGATAATTTTTCTGACAAGTTTCCCAGAAATTGTTTATGATACATTTAAAGTCAATACTTTCAGATTTCTCGTCAAGCCCGTAGATGTAAAAAAACTTGCCGAAGCTCTTGACGATCTGCTTGCCCTTTATTCAAGCGAAAATTACATATTAGTCACTGCCGACGATATGTCCAAAAGAATAAATATTAACGATATATTCTATATTGAAGCAAGAAATAAAGGGTCTCTTGTACGTTTAAAAAGCCAAACTTTGGACTGCGGTCTATTACTGTCTGATTTTCAAAAGAAGCTGCCCGAAGACAGATTTTTCAGAAGCCATAAATCTTTCTTAGTCGGATTTAAATATATTACGGAATACGGTTCATCAGAAATAGTATTCTCCAACGGTGAAAAGGCAAAAATAAGCCGATACAGATTCAATGATTTTAAAAGGTCATATTTTGATTATATGAAACGATATATATTCGAGGTAAGTCTGCCATGAAAACACTAACAGGAACTTTTCTTTCTTTGGCAAATATAATAATGCTGCTCAATAATTTAAAAATACAAACCGCGTTGTTTCAAGAAGAATATAAAGCGGCAAAAAAATCAGGTTTATTTTTACTTACGCTATTTTCGGCTTTGTGTGCAGTAACTTCATACATGGCATTATGCGAACCAATTCCGTTATGCTATATCTTTTTATTTGTTCTTCAATACATCTCAATAGCGATGATACCTATTCTAATTTTTAAATGTAATATTAAGCGTATAGTATACACTGCTATGTTTTTAATATTTTCTGATTCGTTACTTAGCTCGGCTATATATGTATTTATTCGGATATTTTTAAAAAATCCCGATAAAGATTTATCTCACAGTGCTGTATCGTTTGCCGTACAAATGATCACGCTTATTTTTCTTTCCTTTTGTGCAAAAAAAGATTATTACAGGAGATTTCGCAAAAATCTTTCTCTATTAAGCAACTCAATATTAACCCTTATATTAATATTGCTGATCTTTCTCAGCGGACTCTCTGCAAGTCTTTCGGTAAGTACCGAACATTTAAATATAAAGATGATGTATATACAAGTTTTTACTGTAATTCTTGTGGTTTTGTCTTTAATCACAATAATTGCCCTTCTTATAAACTCTATTTCTAAAAAACATTATGAGCAGACAGCCGATCTGCTTGAAGACAATATGAGAAGTCAGCTTAAATATTACATAATGCTTGATGAAAAAGATACGGAAATGAAAAAATTTCGCCATGATTTCAGAAAACATATGATGTGCGTTATTTCCATGCTTGAGGAAGAAAGTTTTTCAGATGCTGAAAACTATATACGAAGTCTTACGAATAAATTCAACGAAACAGTTCCGTTATATAAAACGGGTAATTATATAGCTGATTCCATACTTTCCGATAAAACTCAGGAATGTAAATACAAAGGAATTATATTTAAATTTACAGGTGTTATTCCTGAAAAAAATCTCAATCCTTTGGAGTTATGCACCATTTTATCAAACTCTATGGATAATGCAATAGAGGCCTGCGTCAAGGTATCAGGAGTGCCGACCCAAATAAGAATGACATCAGATTTCAAGAACAATTATTGGTATGTCAAAATAGCAAACACTTCAAGCTCCGATATAAAAATAAGAAACAACAATGTCCTTACCACAAAGAGCGATCCTTTAAACCACGGCTTTGGTCTACAGAACATAAAGGATGTTGTTAATAAGCATAAAGGTGAATTCAAGATAGCTCAAACCGATGGGGAATTTACTCTTGAATTAACTATGAATTTAAAATAAAATATTGAAAGACGAAGTACAGATTTACTGGAGTCTGAATACCCAACCGTGTAAATGACAATAATACCCACAAAGAAATTTGGA
>ERZ1027225.696-NODE-696-length-14335-cov-5.962115_pt1 | contig 14335 bp, 13 predicted proteins | sample MGYA00519479_ERZ1027225 | MGnify/ENA primary metagenome ERZ1027225 (study PRJEB26926, sample SAMN06164471) | human gut metagenome | biome: ENVO:00009003; feature: ENVO:2100002; material: ENVO:00002003 | host: Homo sapiens | place: USA | collected 2012 ... | reverse complement strand
CGAGATTCGCCTTAGTCTCGTGGGCTCGGAGATGTGTATAAGAGACAGTTTCCATCCAGTACCACCGTGCGTTTTATCTCGGATTTACTTCCATCCTCCAGCAAATGCACGATCACATCCAGATATATGTTTTTACTGTTTGACTTTTTAGAAACTTTCATCTCCACATACTCGCCTACGCAGTTCCATCCTGTATCTTCCAGATAAAATCCCTGCTCATCCTGATCCTCTATGGCCAAAGTCATTTTCCCATTCTTTTCACTGAATATCAGGGCGCTGCCTTCGTCATAGAAAAACTCTCTTCCTTTGTATTTGCCTGCACTGACATAATTCTTCTTCAGGCTTTTCAGATAATCCGTATGATCCCAGACTTTTGTATTATCATCCCGTTCTACTGTGACTGTCTTATTTTTCAGATCCAGGATCACAGTGCCTTTCTGCTGCGGCTCATTCTGTTCATTATAGAATCTTCCTGCCACCCGGATTGTCTCTGTCTGGTCATCACAGGAAACTGTTTTTTCAGAAAAAGCAGTGTAAAACTCTTTTAACTGCTTATAATCATATCTTCCAAATATTTTTTCCTGCCAGCTGTCCTCATTATGCAGCCACGCCGACAAAACATCCCCTCTTCCTATGTCATCACAGCAGATAAAAGGGAAATCGATCCTCTGGGTCCCCTCCGGATCATCCATCTGGAATACCTGATTGAGCACTGCGATATAATGGTGTTTTTTCCGTTTATACTTTGTTTCATAAATCACATAAGAATTGTCGTTTTTTACATATCTTGCGACCGTGTGGGATTTTTTCTCATAATCTGTGTATTTTATTTCGCCTGTATAATACTGCTTTGAGTTCTTATCCACTACATTTTTAAAATTTTCCTCATAGGCAATCAGCCCTTCCTGATGATACATGGATGCATCAATGGACGCACCACCATCTCCAAACCGGGTAAAGTTTATATCCAGACCGTCTTTGGGGTCGTCCCAGTTTTTTACCGATAGTACGCACTCCTTTGTGTCTGTTTGAACCGGATGTTCCGCCACCTGGGTAAGCGGCGTCTCTTTCGCCGGCGTGTAAGAAGGAGCTGCCGTCCTTACACTGGTCTCCACATCCTTAGAAGCCGCCCCATTCGGCTCATCCTTTGTACCACAGGCACTTAAAACTCCCATGGCGATCATTCCCAATACAAATAATTTTCCTGCTTTTTTCATACCATTTCACCTCTCCTTTTTTTCAGCAAAACCGTTACACTTTTCGTCACCCCTGACATTTTATATATCTCCCATTCCCATCCAACACGATCGTGCGTTTATCCTCTGACGAAATTCCTTCCTCTTTCGTGTGCACGATTGCATTTATATATATGTATTTACTGTTTGATTTTTTTGAAACTTTCATCTCCACATATTCACCTACGCAATTCCACCCTATATCATCCAGAAAAGAAGATTCATCCTCTTCTTTCTCTATGGCCAAAGTTCTCTTGCCATTCTTTTCACTGAATATCTCGGCATTGCCTTTGTCATAGAAAAATTCCCGTTCCTTATAGTTTCCTGCACTGACATAATTCTTTTTCATGCTTTTCTGATAATCCGTATGATCCCAGGCTTTTGTGTTATCATCCCGTTCTACTGTAATGGTCTTATTTTTCAGATCCAGAATGACTGTACCTTTCTTTTTAGGTTTATCCTTTCCATCATAAAATCTTCCGGTTACACGGATCGTCTTTGTTTTGTCATCACAGGAAACTACTTTTTTAGAAAATGCAGAATAAAACTCCTTTAACTGCCTGTAATCATATCTTTCAAATATGTTTTCCTGCCAATAATCCTTATTGTGTAACCACGCTGTCCACACCTCACCCTTCAGTGCAAAATCGCAGCAAATAAAAGGAAAATCGATCCTCTGGTCCCCCTCTGGGGCATCCATTTGGAACACCTGATTGATCACAGCAATGTAATGATGCTTCTTTTCCTTATACTCCTTTTCATAAAGAACATAGGAATTGTCCTTTTTTATATATCTCGCAGCCGTGTAGGATTTCTTCTTGTAGTCTGTATATTTTGTTTTTCCTATGTAATACTTTTTTGAATTTCTCTTAAAAACACTTTGGAAGTTTTCCTTATATGGAATCAGGCCCTCTTGATGATACCCTGCACCATATATATCCTTCGCATCCTCCCCATATTGAAGATACTTTATACGAATGCTATCCTTCGGGTTATTCCAGCTTTTAACCTTAAAAGTGCATTTTTTCGTTTTCTTTTGAAGAGAATGCTCCTTCACCTGAGTGACCGGCGTCTCTTTCGCCGGCGTATAAGAGGGAGCTGCCGTCCTCACACTGGTCTCCACATCCTTAGAAGCCGCCCCATTCGGCTCATCCTTTGTACCACAGGCACTTAAAACTCCCATGGCGATCATTCCCAATACAATCAGTTTCCCTGCCTTTTTCATCTTCTTCCCCCTCTCCTTTTTTACTGGTATATAAAAATTAACGATGGATCTAGCTGAAACCTTGCAAACAAATTTAAAAAAATTTTAATTATTTTAATTTTAAAAATTGCAGCATTTTTTGCCCCCTCTGACTACTATAACGAATCCGCTCGGCAGTTCCTGACAAATTTTTTGCACAAAAAAGGACTACACATTTCTGTGTAATCCTTTGCAAATAACAGAGATACCTAGAATCCAGCGTTATACATTACGTCCCTGGTACTGAACTGTTATTACATATACCTTGTTCTCCACATGATCAATCTTAAAGATGGCAATATAATTATCGATGATAAGCTGCTTATAACCGCTATTCGCATATCTCCCAACTAATCGATCCTGATGTGACGCAGGCTGAAATTGTAATGACTCTATTGCATCCCAAATTCTATCCGTTTGTGCCCTCGCATTTTCAGGGGACAATTTTTCAAATGCAATATATGAATAAATGTCATCAATATCCTGATATGCTTTCGGATATAACAAGATTTCATATTTATCCATAATATTTTTTATTCAACCTTTCTTTTGCATCACCCAGCGCTATTGGTCTGCCACCTTCCGCAACTTCCGTTTCAGCTTCATATATCGCCTGATCAATCTTATTTGTCTGAGCAAACCGCTCATACAATTCTGCACTCATAACAACCAAATCGCTGTAGCCGTTTTTTGTTATAAAAATAGGTTCCTGCATTTTGTGCGCTAATTCGGATATTTCCGTCGTGTTTCTCAAATCTCTGATTGGCTTAATCGTAGGCATAATAAGCACCTCCTTCGCAACATTATTGTAGCACAATTATGCTGCGCCGTAAACAAAAATTTACAAAAAAAGAGCGATACCAATGTATCACTCTTCTCTAGACAGGGGCACTAGGAATCGAACCCAGCTCTGGAGTTTTGGAGACTCTTATTCTACCGATGAACTATGCCCCTATGAATTAATGTGTGCTGACGCACAACGGAGAAGGAGGGATTTGAACCCTCGCGCCGCTATTAACGACCTACTCCCTTTCCAGGGGAGCCCCTTCAGCCGCTTGGGTACTTCTCCAATGCTAAATTCATATAGCTGTATTTAATTGAATTCTGTTGTTAAAACAGAAACGGAGAAGGTGGGATTCGAACCCACGGCCCCTTTCGGAGTCACCGGTTTTCAAGACCGGCTCCTTAAACCACTCGGACACCTCTCCACAAGACTGCTTGATTAGTATAACACCCTTTTAGAGGAAATGTCAAGTTTTTTTTAATTTTTTTTACAAATTCCGCCTATTTCATTCTTCTCCCAGTTTCAATCCCGGTACAGCATTGAGATCCCATCCGTGACGGACTCCTTTTTTATACTCATAGTAACCTGCTGCTCCGATCATAGCTGCGTTGTCCGTGCACAAAATAGGACTTGGCCGGTAAAACTTATATCCGCGCTTTTGACAGGCATCCTCCATTGCCTGGCGAAGTGCTGAGTTGCACGCCACACCTCCCGCAATGGCTACTTTTTTAATGCCATAGTCTTTTGCTGCTTTCATTGTGTGATCTACCAGCACTCCTACAACTGCCTTTTGGAAAGATGCTGCTATGTCTGCCTCGTTATATGGAACCTGCTTCATTTTGCAGCCGTTGATATAATTTAACACAGCCGATTTTACACCGCTGAAACTAAAGTCATATGGTGCACCATCAATAGATGCCTTAGGAAACTCGATAGCATCCGGATCTCCCTCTTTGGCCAGTTTATCAATCTTTGGTCCTCCCGGATATCCAAGTCCGATGGCTCTTGCCACTTTATCAAAGGCCTCTCCGGCCGCATCATCTCTGGTGCGTCCCAGTATTTCATATTCTCCGTATTCCTTTACGATCACCAGATGACTGTGGCCGCCAGACGCTACCAGGCATAAAAACGGTGGTTCCAGATCTTTATTTTCAATGAAATTAGCGGAAATATGTCCCTCAATATGATGGACTCCCACTAATGGCTTGTGAGTGGCATACGCCAGTGCCTTAGCGGCACCTACTCCTACCAGCAGCGCACCTACCAGACCCGGTCCATAAGTAACACAGACCGCATCTATATCCTCCATCGTTTTGTCAGACTCCTCCAACGCCTCCTGGATCACCTGGTTGATCTTTTCTATATGCTTTCTGGATGCGATCTCCGGCACCACACCACCGTATAATTTGTGTATATCGATCTGGGAAGAGATCACATTAGACAGTACTTCTCTTCCATTTACTACTACCGCTGCTGCCGTTTCGTCACAAGAACTCTCAATGGCTAACACCGTTGTCTTTTCCTTACTCAAATTAACACCTCTTTATTTTTTGTCACTGTTTTTTTCTGCTTCTTCCTTGGTACTTTCGGTGTTTTTCACTGCCCGGAAGCCCATAACTTTCCACCGGTCATCTTCCTTGGCCAGAATAAAGTCCTGATAACTTTTTGTATAACTTCCATCGTTATTGATAAAATACGAAAGTCTTACCCGGACACACTGCTTATCCCCCACATTCTTATACTGAACCGCGATGCCGTTATCTGTCGTATAACTGACGATACGCTGCTTCTTATTCTTAAAAAGATCTACCTCTGCCTGAAATTTCTGTACATGTTCTTTTTCCGGATTTTTCTGTGCCAGTTCCTCGCTGTACATATAACGCAGTTTTTTTACCAGTTCTTCTCTCTGCTCATCGGTCATATTCGAATTATACAGGCATTGATTGTATCTGCCCCACAGTTTCATTACTTCCACAGGTGTCTCCGGATACCCCTGGTCCAAGTCTTTGTCAATGAGTTTTTGCACCTCTGTAGTGGGTGTCTGGGTCGTTGACTTAAGCTGCTGCCTCTTCATATACTGATAATAAACCGCCATGCCGCCGATCACTACCATGCACATAAAAAAGGAAAAGGCTGCTAATTTTTTTCCTGTTGATGGTTTGAAAGATTTCATATCCCTCACTCCCTTCTTTTATTGAAACTTCAACTCTACGGTCTTCCTGTCTTTTCCAGGATAGGTCCTTTCAAAGATTTTTCTTGGTTCCTCCATATAAAAATCCGGCCGGATCAACGATGGTGAAAAATGGGTCAGCCACATCTGCCCCGGCTCTGCCACTCTGGCCAGTTCTGCCGCTTCCACAAATGTCATATGTTTCTTTTCCACGGCTTTCGACGCCATCTCCGGTTCTCCATACATTCCTTCACAGATAAAAAGATCCGCTCCTTTTGCTTCCTCTGCGATCACAGGCACCGGTCTTGTATCGGTACAATAGGTTACTTTAATGCCTTTTCTTTGTTCCCCCAAAACCATATCCGGCGTGTACACCATTCCCTCTTCCTCTATGGTCTCGCCCTTTTGCAGACGGCTCCAGAACTTCATGGGGATCTGGCTTTCTTTGGCACGATCCACATCAAATTTTCCGGTCCGTTCTATGATCTGACTGTAACCATAACAGGTCACCGTGTGATTTACACGGAACGCCCGGATGGTGTATCCATGAGCCCGGATCGTTTCCTGTGGCTGTGTCAGTTCCTGGATCGTTATTTCAAAAGGAAGTCCCGGGGCAATGGTCAGAAGTGCTTCTACCACCCGCCTAGTTCCCTTGGGTCCAATGATCAGAAGGGGCTGTCTTCTCTCTGCATTTCCCATGGAAAGAAGAAGTCCCGGCAGGCCGCTGACATGGTCTCCGTGTACATGGGTAATACAGATCAAGTCAATATCATGCATGCTCCAGCCCTGCTGGCGGATACTGACCTGGGTTCCCTCTCCGCAGTCGATCAGCAGACTGCTTCCGTTAAATCTCGTCATCAATGCCGTCAACGCTCGTTTGGGCAATGGCATCATTCCACTTGTTCCCAGCAGACATACATCCAGCAAAACTCTAACCTCCTCATCATTTGTCTGATTTTTCCCGTTCCATGCGTTCTCTCTCAGCCTGAGAAAGTCTCAGATAAATCGGGGCAAAATCTCTGGCCGCAGTCCCTTTTCCCTGCTCCAGATAAATCTTTCCCAAAGCAGCTGTTGAAGCAGCCTTCTGGTATCTTACGCTGTCGGCTCCCCACTGGTACGGAACAGTCAGGGACGCTTCGATCTGTTCTTTAAATACAGGTACACCATCCCCTACAAAAATAACCGGCCGTCCCAGTTTATTTACAGCCTCGATCACTTCTCCGATTGGTGCGGCGGCCTGGGGAACCAGTGCCTGAGGGGTATTTTCTTTCACATCATACACGCCATAATAAGCCTGGTTTCTTCTGGCATCCATCATGGCACAGACTACACTGTCTGCCCCCTGCAGGTTATAGGCAAGCCCTTCCAGGGTAGGGACAGCCACAATAGGAATGTCCAGTCCCTGGGCCAAGCCCTTTGCCGTAGACGCTCCAATACGCAGTCCGGTAAAGGATCCCGGTCCCGCTGATACAGCCAGTGCATCCAGTTCTTCCACTGGCACTTCTGCCATGGACAACATAGCATCGATCATAGGAAGCAATGTCTGGGAATGAGTCTTTTTATTGTGTATCGTGTATTCTCCTACCAGAATATCCTGGTCTAATAAAGCTACCGTAGCGACCAGCCCGGAGCTGTCTATTGCTAAAATTTTCACTCTGTCATCTCTCCTATCAGGGCAATTCCATCCACCAGCTCTACCCGGCGGTAGTCAAATCCCCGTTCTAAATCTTTCTCGATACGGATCGTGCGGCACTCAGCCGGCAGCAGTCCCTGGATCAAAGATGCCCACTCGATCAGGCACACGCCCTGTCCAAAGAAGTAACTCTCATAGCCAAGTTCAAACATTTCTTCTTCATCTGCGATCCGGTACACATCAAAATGGTAAAAAGGCAGACGCCCTTGCTCATATTCCTGAATGATGGTAAACGTAGGACTGGTAATGGGTTCTGTGATTCCCAGTCCCAGGGCAAATCCTTTGGCAAATACGGTTTTTCCAACGCCAAGATCTCCCTCTAATAAATAGATTTCTCCCGGCTTTGCTTCCCTGGCCAGGGTCTCCCCGATCTTTGCTGTATCTTTTTCGCAAAAGCTTTCCCAAACCATTATTTTTTCTTCTCCTTCATATAGGCTACCAGTTCGTCAAACCGCTTGCCGCACTGCTCTCTCGGCAGTACAAATGCCTGAACGGAAGTCATGTATACATACACTGCATCCTTGCGGTAACGGATTTTCTTAATATCTTCCCATGGGAACTGCTGGCTTTTGTCTCCCTGACTGATGCTGACGCCGCTTTCATTAAATAAGTAACTGAATGAATCCTGAAAATCTTCTGACTGAAGCTGTCTTTTGCCTCTCATCAGAATCATCAGCGGCTGCAAAACCGTAAACATAAGGGCGATCAGGATCAGCACACATTTGCCCTGCACCGTCAGCACCGGCCAGCGCCACACGGCAAACACCAATGCCAGAATGCTCAAAAGCAGACTGAAAAGGCCGGAAACCTGTGTATAATAATGATATAACAAAAATTGTCCTAAGGATTTAAAATCTAATTTCACTTGTACTCTAAACGACACCTTCGATACCTCCATCTGTTCTTTCTCTATCTTAGTATAGCAAAAGCGGGATTCATTGACAAGTGGAAGGATTTTTCAGTTTCCGTAATTTTACCGAAGCCGTTTCATTCCATGAGCGCTTGCGCTACAACAAAGGCGCAGAAGTATCGGCATGCATAAGACGCATGCCTGATACTTGCGTCTTTGTACTCATTCCATGAAACGGCTTCGGTAAAATTACTGCAATACTGAAAAGGACCCTTCCGGTCCAGGGAAATCCCCCCTACAAGGCAGAAGCCACTCTGATGTCAATTTTCTTCCGGGAGATGGACGTACCAAAAAATTGCTGTCCTCCTTTAACCTCCCAGTCCTGCGGCAGAAAGGTTTGCAGCGAGTGGGTTTTAAGTGCGTCGGTATGAGATGCCTGTACATGCGTCAGCATAGGCATCCATACCGCTACGCACTTAACCAGCGGGAGCGGCCCACGAGTCGTAAACCTTTCTGACACGACAGCCCCCCGGAAGAAAATTGACATCCCCATAGGGATAAAGTATAATTTTCACAACATTGTTTTGATTGGAGGATTTTTTATGTTTGGTTCTATGGCAGGCAACCTTATGGGGATTTTGTACTTTCTTTTGTTTCAGTTTATGGGGATCATCATTGCCTCCTTATTCCTGAAAAAAGAAAAGTGGGGATTTACTTTACTGGCCGGATCGGTTTTAGGCAGTTTTTCGCTGCAGTGGATTCCGGTTCTTTTCGCCTTTTTCCTTGGTTTCAGTAAAACAGCCCACATTCTGGCTCTGGCAGCCATGGCTCTTGTGACCGCCTTTTTGTGGCTGAAAGTATCCGACTGTGACTGGCGCAGCGGACGGTCCTTTCATATTTCATGTAAGCAGTGGATCCTTAACGATCCCATTATCCTGCTTTTGATCCCGGTCTTTTTGTTTACCGCCGTTATGCTGACAGGCCATACTCTGTCTGCAGGGGAGGGACTTTCCCTTCATTCCGGCCAGAGTACCTATGGTGACATGAATATGCACCTTGGCTTTATCACAAGCATTGCCAAACAGCAGATCTTCCCACCGGAATATTCCATCTTGCCGGGGACGAAACTTGCCTATCCGTTTTTGTCCGACAGCATTTCCTCCAGTTTGTATTTATTTGGCACTTCGCTGCGGGTGGCCTACCTGGTTCCTATGTATGCCGCTTTGGCGCAGGTGTTTTTCGGTATGTATGCCGTAGCCAAAACCATCTATACAAACCTGGGACTTAGTTACCGGGGCAAATCCATCCTTGCCTTCGCCTTGTTTTTCTTCAATGGCGGCCTTGGATTTTACTATTTCATCAACCAGGGATTTAACAGTGAAAACTTCCGCCGGATCTTTACTGCCTTTTACGAAACTCCTACCAACTATGTACAGGCCAATGTACAGTGGCACAATGTAATCTGCGATATGCTGATCCCTCAGCGAGCCACCTTGTTTGGCTGGGCCATTCTTTTTCCGGTCCTTGCTCTGATACTAAAGGGCCGCAGACAACACGATAAAACATACTGGATTCTGTCTGCCATTCTGTCAGGCGGACTGGTACTGATCCACACCCATTCCTTCCTGGCTCTGGGCGTTTGCTGTGCCGTTTTTGTTGCCCAGGATTTGGCCTCTCTGGCGGGGAAAAAAGCCCCTTCTCTTTCCCTTCTATGGCGGGCCGTCCTTGTCTGTGGCGTGCTGCTCTTTTTACAGTTTGTCAGTGTTCGTCAGCTGTCCGAAGAGCCTTTTTCCGGTTCTATGCTGCTGACTTTCGGTTATATGATTTTGCTTTGCTTTTTTGCCATCCTGGGTGTTCTTACCTACAACAGCCAGGATGTCTGGAAAAAAGATAAAAGTGTATGGCTGCGCTGGGGCTTCTTTTTAGCCATTGTTTTGCTGCTTGCCCTGCCTCAGCTTTTCGGCTTTACATTCCGTCAGGCACAGGGAGAACAGTTTGTCCGGGGCGGTTTCAACTGGGCTAATTCAAATCCGGAAGTTCAGGACACTTACTTTATTTTCTACCTGAAAAATCTGGGCATCATGTTCCTGCTTCCGATTCTCCTATTGATCTTCGGGAAAAAAGAACAACGGCATATGGCCATGCCCGGCGTACTTCTCTGGCTTTTGTGCGAATTTGTCCTGTTCCAGCCCAACAGTTATGACAACAACAAACTTTTGTTAGTGGCATACCTGTTTTTCTGCATTGCAACCGCTGATTATGTGTGGGATACCCTGCCACAGCATTTTGCCAGACTGGGACGCTTTGTCCGGCCGGCCGCTGTGGCGGTTACCGCCGTCCTCGGCGTCTTTGCCGCCATCCTTACCATGGGACGGGAGTGGGTTTCTGACTACGAATTGTATGACAACGGTTATGTAAAAGCCTGTCAGTGGGTGGAAAAAAACACACAGCCAACTGATACATTCCTTACCGCTACCAACCACAACAACGCCATTGCCTCTCTTACCGGGCGCAATATCGTCTGCGGCTCCTCTTCCTTTTTGTACTATCACGGAGTGGATTATACCGGCAATGAAGCAGCAGTCAAATCCATGTACGAAGATCCGGATGCCAGAGATTCTCTGCTGGATGAGTACGGCGTAAATTATATTGTGATCGGTCCCTGGGAACTGGGCAGTTACCAGATTTCTGACTATGACACGCTGGCCAGTTCCTACGAAATCGTTTACAGCCAGGACAACATTGTCATCCTGGCTGTAAATGATCGATAAGAATTTAATTTTAAAGTATCATGGACAACTGGATCCGCTTTTTCTGCATGTCCACACTGAGAACTTTTACTTCTACTACATCTCCTACACTCACTACATCCAGTGGGTGTTTCACAAACTTTTTGTCCGTCAGTTTGGAAATGTGCACCAGTCCATCCTGATGGACACCTATATCTACAAAGGCACCAAAATCAATGACATTACGGACGGTTCCCTTCAGAATCATACCCTCTTTCAGATCTTTCATTTCCAGTACATCACTGCGAAGGATCGGCTTTGGCATCTCATCTCGAGGATCTCTTCCCGGTTTTTCCAGTTCTTTCATAATATCTTCCAGGGTCGCTTCACCGATTCCCAAAGTTTCCGACATCTTTTTATGGTTTTTCGCCATCAGAGACAAGCCTGTAATACCACCTCTCACATCTTCTGTAGTATAACCAAGGCTTTTTAACAGTTCCCCGGCTGCCTCATAAGACTCCGGATGCACACTGGTTCCGTCTAACGGATTTTTTCCTCCGGTAATACGCATAAAACCGGCACACTGCTCAAAGGCTTTCGGTCCCAGTTTCGCCACTTTCAAAAGTTCACGGCGGCTTTCAAAACGGCCATTTTCTTCTCGGTAGGCAACAATATTTTTCGCAATGGCTTTGGACACGCCGGATACATACTCCAGCAAAGAAGCCGATGCTGTATTCAGATCCACACCGACGCTATTTACACAATCTTCCACTACATTTCCCAGTGCTTCACTTAATTTTTTCTGGTTCATATCATGCTGATACTGGCCGACTCCGATACTCTTTGGATCGATCTTCACCAGTTCTGCCAATGGATCCTGCAGTCTTCTGGCGATGGATACGGCTGAACGCTGTCCCACATCAAACTGCGGAAATTCCTCTGTTGCCAGTTTGCTGGCTGAATAAACAGAGGCCCCTGCTTCGTTGGTAATGATATACTGAACCGGTCGGTTGATCTCTTTTAGCATATCTACAATGATCTGTTCTGACTCTCTGGATGCCGTTCCATTTCCTACAGAGATCAGGTCAATGTTATATTTATCAATGAGTTTTTTCACCGTTCGTTTGGCTTCTTCCACCTTATTCTGGGGCATGGTAGGATATACTACCACGGTATCCAGCACCTTGCCTGTCTCATCTACAACCGCCAGTTTACATCCGGTACGAAAAGCCGGGTCCCAGCCAAGGACAACTTTGCCGGCGATAGGCGGCTGCATCAGAAGCTGGTGCAGGTTTTTTCCAAAGACACGGATAGCGCCATCTTCTGCTGTTTCTGTCAGATCATTCCGGATCTCTCGCTCGATAGCCGGTGCGATAAGACGCTTGTAGCTGTCTTCCAGCACTTCCTGTAAGTATGGTGTAGTATGCTCATTTTCTCGTGTAATAACCTTTTTCGTGAGATAACGGAGAATGTCCTCTTCCGGTGCCTCGATCTTTACCGTCAGGACTTTTTCCTTTTCTCCGCGGTTAATGGCTAATACCTGATAGCCGCTGATCTTTTTCAACGGACTGTCAAAATCATAATAGTTTTCATAAACTGTTTTTTCTTCCGGATCTTTAGCCTTGGAAACCAAAAGTCCCTGATCCATAGTAGTCTTTCGGATGGCAGTACGGTAATCCGCTTCATCTGCCACTGCCTCTGCCAGAATATCTTTGGCTCCCTGCAGTGCTTCTTCTGCCGTGTTCACTTCTTTTTCCGGATTGACATAATCAGCCGCCTCTTCTTCCATGGTCTTGTCTGTCATCTGCAGCCACATAATGTTAGCAAGGCCTTCCAATCCCTTTTCCTTGGCGATGGTAGCCCGGGTCCTTCTCTTTGGACGATAAGGACGATACAGATCCTCCAGAAGCACCTGGGTCTGTGCCTCTTCGATCTGCTTTCTCAGTTCCGCCGTCAGTTTTCCCTGCTCCTCAATATTGGCAAGGACGGTCTGCTTTCTCTCTTCCAGATTCCGCAGATAGGTCAGTCTCTCTTCCAGATTTCGCAGCTGTTCATCGTTTAAGGTGCCGTGCTGCTCCTTTCGGTATCTGGCAATGAATGGGATGGTATTTCCCTCGTCGATCAGCTTGATAACAGCTTCTACCTGCCACACCTGTATTTTCAATTCTTCTGCAATCTTCTTTGCAATATCCATAATTTTCTCCCTTCGTATCTGTTATTCAGACATGATTTCTTTCCATTTTTGATTGTACAGACTGTCACCGTCTTTTCCTACATACTTAAGTACTTCACAGTTTTTCAGCGAATCCAGTGCCGGAAAAGCGATGGTGCTGTTTTTATATTCATCCGGCAGAAGTTCCCTTGCTTTGGAACTTGGGACGGAATAAGTGATGTATTCAAAGTTCATCTTCATGATCTCCGGACGGCACAAGAAGTTCAAAAACTTCTCCGCATTTTCCTTATTTTTCGCTCCTTTGACAATAGCAAAATTGTCCATCCACAGGTTGCTGCCTTCTTTGGGGATCACATAAGCCAGATCCTCGTTTTCTTCCATGCAGGTAAGTGCCTCGCCGGAATAGATCACGCCCATGGCCGCCTCTCCCGCAATCATTTTATCCCGGACTTCATCTACCACATATGCCTGTACCACCCCGGAGTATTTCTGCTCCAGCAATTTTTGCTTCGCCTCGTCTAACTGGGCCTCGTCTGTGGTATTCAGGGAATATCCCAGATATTTCAGTGCCACACCAAAGGCATCTCTCACACTTTTCTGCATGAGGATATCGTCCTGGTATCTGGTATCCCACAGGACGCCCCAGCTGTCAATGGGACCTTTCACCATTTTCTTGTTGTAGAGGATTCCCACCGTCCCCCACAGATACGGCATACTGTAAGTATTGTTCTCATCATATCCTCTGGCGAATTCAAAATACTGGTCGTCAATATTTTTCGCATTGGGGATTCTGCTCCAGTTGATAGGTTCCAGCAGTCCCTCATCGGACATTTTCTGTATCATATAATCCGATGGACAGATCAGATCGTAGTCTGCTGCCCCTTTGGCTATGATTGGATACATGGATTCGTTGGTTTCATATTCATCATACGTAACGGAAATACCTGTTTCTTTTTCAAACAGTTCCAGCACCTGGGGATCCATATACTCCCCCCAGTTGTAAACCTTCAAGCTACCGGTGCTGGTTGTCTTTGTACTGTAATATCCAAACAGCACCACCAGAAATACCACCGGCACCAGGGACAGTGAGATCCACCGGGAAGCTGCCTCCATCCGGGAGGAAGCACGGCTTTTGATCTTCTCTGCATGGCTTTTATGCAAGGTGTAAAGAATCAGCAGTACAAAGATGGTCACAAACATCAATGTAGACAGAGAATAGATTTCCGGCCGGATTCCCTTTTTCTGCTCCGTATAGATCATGGTAGACAAGGTGTCGATCCCTACGCCTTTGGTGAAATGAGTAATGACAAAATCATCTACCGACATGGTAAATGACAGCAAAAATCCTGTAAGGATATTGGGCATGATATCCGGAAAGATCACTTTCCAGAATGCATAGGCTTTTGACGCTGTCTCTTATACACATCTCCGAGCCCACGAGACTAAGGCGAATCTCGT
>ERZ1027225.693-NODE-693-length-14398-cov-5.596319_pt1 | contig 14398 bp, 12 predicted proteins | sample MGYA00519479_ERZ1027225 | MGnify/ENA primary metagenome ERZ1027225 (study PRJEB26926, sample SAMN06164471) | human gut metagenome | biome: ENVO:00009003; feature: ENVO:2100002; material: ENVO:00002003 | host: Homo sapiens | place: USA | collected 2012 ... | reverse complement strand
GATTGGAAAAGGAGCTAAAGGATAAAGCAGTAAAAGTTTTAGCATTGCAGAGAAAAGGAGCGAAGCTGATTTTTCCAGATGTCCTTAGTATAGAACAGGAATTATTAAAATAGATGTAAGTATCTATGTTGGATAAAGAGTGGTGTCTTTCCTAGTGGCAGGCATCTTTTTTTATTTAAAACCGTGTGGTGTATTTCGGGTGCCTTTTTGACTGGTAAAAATATGCCTTGGCTGATATAATGTAAATTGAAAACAAAGTAAAAACGTTTTGTTATACATAGTTGGCTGTTAATGGCATCTGAGATATCGTAGGATGCTTTTATGATTGGAGGATAAGGCATAATGATAAACTTGGGTACATTAAAGGAAATAACTGATTTAAGAAGTGTGTGGTCACATGAGGCTTTGAACTTTACCCCTTGGGTAGCAGAGAATGTTGACCTGCTTGCAGATGCTGTTGGTCTTGATATTACGGTTGATGAGACAGAGTCCTCTGTTGGAGACTTTAATGTTGATATCTATGCATCTGAAACAGGAACAGATAGAAAGATTATCATTGAAAATCAATTAGAAGATACAGATCATGACCACCTTGGGAAATTAATTACTTATGCATCTGGTAAAGATGCAGATGTGGTTATATGGGTTGTGAAACACGCACGTGAAGAACATAAGGCAGCAGTTGAGTGGCTTAATAATCATACAGATGATAAGATTGGTTTTTTCTTATGTGAGATAAAGCTGTTTCAAATAGGTGATTCTGAAATTGCGCCATCATTTACAGTAGTGGAAAGACCAAATGATTGGACAAAAGAGATTAAGAAAACTACGCTTACAAACCCAACGCAGCAACAGAGACTTGAATATTGGAATGCATTCAATGATTATGCCTTTCAGAATACTGAATTCGCAAAATCATTTAATAAGAGAAAACCTAATACAGACCATTGGATGGATTTCAGTATTGGCTCATCAGCTTGCCACATCTGTGTTACACAAATTCAGAAGAGAAACAAAGTTGGAGTTGAAATATACATAAATGATGATAAAGAACTCTTTAAAGGTCTTCATTCACATAAAGACGAGGTAGAGTCTGCTATGGGATTTGCACTTGATTGGAGAGAATTGCCGGAGAGGAAGGCAAGTCGTATTATCGTGGAAAAAGATGTGAAGTTTGATGATCAGAATGCCTGGACACAGCAGTTTGATTACATTATGGATGTTTGTATGAAGATGAAGAAGGCATTTAGGAAGTATTTGTAATAATCTGCAAAAAACATAAGGGCCATTGCGAGGAATAGAAGAAAAGATTTTATAGAAAGGGTGATGAAGGATGAGAATGTTTGATGATATGTTTTCTAAGCAGTTAAAAGACGAAAAATTTAAAAAAGAATATGATGCAATCCAGCCAGAGATGGATGATATAAGGGCCATTGTAGATGCCCGCGTTTCTCGGAATATGACACAGAAGGAATATGCAGAATGTACTGGTATTAATCAAGAGGATATAGCAAACTAGAGATCAAACCATTAATTTACTTAAAAGGTTAGAGGATGGTCTGGGAATGGCTCTTAAGATTGAGTTTGTACCAAAACAGAAAGTGTGATTATGCGACCTTACTTGGATTGTTTTATGTGGTTTTGAAATAGGGTGATGTATTTGAAAACAAAGAAACTGGGACGAATCTATACGACTTATAGGAGAGTGTTATTTATATGAAAAAAATAGATGAGAATTTTTGTGGTTACATAAAGGTAGAAGACGATTTTTACACATATAATGTATCAGATAATATGGTTACTTTGCTTCCAGCACAAAGTGATGTTTCAAAAAGATATGATTCTCTTCATCGTATAAAAGCTCACAATACAGATACACCAGAATATTTATTCGGCGAAGATAATAATAGCAAGATTGCAATATTGCGTAAAGGGAAAATGGTTACAAATCCTTTAGAAACTAATGTGTCTATTAGATTTGCCACTCCTTTAATAATAAAGGCATGTGGAAATGCTCAAGGATTTTTTAGTAGGTTGACAGAAGAATGGCGTAAATTTCATGCAATTACATTTTGTGGTGGAAATATAAATGCATTATATACTCCTGACATAGCAATCGAGCAATCAGATAACTCCGAATTATTAAAATATGATGGGGCAAGAACTATAAAGATGCGTTCCTGGAGTGATTACACTCGCACAACAGAATTTCAGATTGAAAATGAAAAAGTAACATTAACGGTTTCAGTAGGACAAACAGCAGAAACTAATAATGCAGACAATAGAGGTGCATATAATCTTGGAAAAATGTATACATTTTTTCAATTTTCGTTTGAAAATGCCCAAGACTTTGAAATGCTAGAAAAATATTATATTATAGCAAGAAAATTAGTTGCGATTTTGACCTCTCAAAATAATGTTTGTTTTGAAGAGGTATATCTTAGTCAAAGAAATTCTGAAGACAAGTATTTTAAAACAGGAATATGCAAAATTTTTGATCCGTATGAGAATTATTCTATAAGGCAATGGCGTAAAGTAATTCCAATATTAAGTGTTTTTGATTATATGCCCAATTTAATAAATGGAATTGTTAATGGTAAGGTTGATTCTTTGCTTGAACTTCTTCCAGAAGATAATAAAATGGTTAACCGAATATCAATTAAAAATGTTCAAGATTTATGTACGGCTTTAGAAGTTTCTTATCATCTGGATGATAGGAGAAAAAGAGAGAAAGATGCACTCATTGAGGAACTGAAAAAGAACATTAAAAATACGATAGCAAAATTTGTTAAAGTACATAATGAAATTGATGTAAACAGAGAAACTACAATAAGTAGTGCTTTTCGATATTTGGATTATACATTGAAACAGAAAATACTTGCACTATATAATGAAAATAGTGATGTAGCAAATGCAATCATTTCAAAATACTCGTTACCGGAAGTAAACGAGAATAGTATAGCATCTTTTGCAAAATTGCGTGATAAAAAAACACATTCTGGTACAGTTGAATGGGGAGAAAGCGCACAGATATATACCCCTTTGTTTGCAATCGTTTATGCTAGTTTTTTAAAATATATTGAATTACCAGACGAAGTAATCAAATCTACATTATTACAGATTTTTTAGATGTGAAGTACAAAAATATTTAGGCGAAGTACGTTATAGGTCAACCTTTTAACGATGCCACATCCCGTCAGTAGTCTGCCCCCTTAACTGACTACGATTTGACTACTACACATTGCATTGAATAGAATCATTTTGAAGTGTTTTGCAAAAAGTGTAGTTTTAAATAAAAAAATATGATGCTACCAAAAACTGATAAAACAACGCAAAATTCGGCATTACAGAGCATTTCAGAACAGGAGAAATTTGTGATAAAAGGAATTTTTATCTGCCACGGCAATATGTAATAATATGGGGGCAAATGCCTATGATTATAATACCTGCGTAACTGTACTATAAGAAATACACCTTTTTTACACCTTTTGCAATTCAAAATAGTTAAGTCCTAATATGATATAAAGATGCATAAGCACCTCGGTAAAACGAAGTGCTTTTTTTCAACCCTTTTTTAGATGGAGGTGAGTTAGGTGGTAAAAGTAAAATTGCAGGGAAAGAAAAATGAAGTAAGGAGAATGCTAAAGTTACTGCAGAAAAATCCAAGATGCAATATCAGCTACATATCGGATTTTATGAGATGTGACAATGAAAAATATCATCGGATATATCTTGGAGTATACCCGGTGAAAAAGACGAAAAATGTTGTACAAAGAATTAGTTAATGAATCTGAAGAATACGGAGGGTCAGAATTATGTGTAAAGTAATAGCGATTTGTAATCAGAAAGGCGGTGTATCCAAGACCACCACAACAGTAAATCTTGGAGTTGGAATGGTAAGAGAAGGAAAAAGGGTGCTTGTAATTGACGCCGATCCACAAGGAAACCTTTCCCAGAGTCTGGGTATTGAAAATCCGGACGAATTGGAGATAGCACTACCAACCATTATGGAGCAGATTATCATGGACGAGGAGTTTGAGGTGTCAGAGGGAATTATTCATCATGTGGAAGGAATTGACCTCATGCCTTGTAACATTGATTTATCCGGTGTGGATGTTTCTCTGGTTAATGCAATGAGCAGGGAGTTTGTGCTAAAGACCTATGTGGATTGCATGAGAGAATACTACGATTACATTCTCATTGACTGTATGCCAAGTTTGGGAATGATAACGGTAAATGCTCTTACGGCATCCGATAGTGTGTTGATTCCGGTGCAGGCTGCTTATTTACCGGTAAAGGGTTTGGAGCAGTTAATTATGACAATCTTCCGGGTCAGAAAGCACCTAAATCCGGGGATTCAGTTCGAGGGGATTCTGATTTCCATGCTGAATGCAAGAACTAATTATGCAAAGGATATTATTGAACTAATCACGGAATATTATGGTGAATCCATTCCAATCTTTGATAGCCGGATTCCTTTTTCTGTAAAGGCCGCAGAAACATCAGCAGCCGGAGTAAGCATATTTTCGCTGGACAAGAAACATCCGGTAGCCGGTGCTTATGAAGAACTGACAAAGGAGGTGCTTGCTCATGAGTAGAACAAAGGCATTAGAAAAAGTGAAATTAACAAGGTTTGATGATTTGTTTGGTGGTAAGGAGGCGGAGCCTGCGGTAGAAGCTGGAGAAGTAAAGCAAATACCAATCTCGGAACTTCATGAGTTTCACAACCATCCGTTTCAGATTCGCTCAGATGAAGAACTGGAGGAAATGATAGAAAGCGTACGTCAGCATGGTGTGTTGGTGCCGGGAATTGTACGGCCACGAAAAGAAGGCGGTTATGAGATTATTGCCGGACATACAAGAAGACATGTTTGTGAACTGCTTGGTATTGATATCATGCCGGTTTTTGTAAAGAATTTGGATGATGATGAAGCCAGTCTGATTATGGTAGATTCCAACATCCAGCGAGAGAACATCTTACCCAGTGAAAAGGCAAAAGCCTACAAAATCAAGTACGATGCCATGAAGAACCAGGGCAAGGAAGGAAACAGCCTTCAAAAAATGTCGGAGGAAAGCGGCGAGAATTATAAGTCCATACAGAGATATATCTGGCTTGCCAGACTTAATGATAATCTTTTAGGAATGGTAGATAAAAAGAAATTGGGTTTTATCCAGGGGGTAAGTTTATCGGTTCTTCCCGATAAAGAGCAGGAAATGGTTTATGATGCAATTTGCCGGTATGAAAAGAAGTTGTCGACGATACAGGCTAATACCATAAAGCAGTTGAGTGCAGATGGGAAATTGGATGAAGAGACACTGGAACGTTATTTGTTTTCCGTTGAGAGGCACAGTAAGAAGAAAGATATTACTCTGAAAAATGAACGATTGGCAGAGTATTTTGAGGAAGAAACCACAGAAGATGAAATGATGGATGTCATTTTTGAATTACTGGAGAAATGGAAACAAAAGAGAGGAAGTGAAGAAAATGAATAAGATTATTTTGCTGGGGAATATGACGAGAGAACCAAAGACAACAAGGAAGAAAAATGAAGATGGCAGCGAGATGGTTATTACAAAGTTTGACCTTGCAGTAAATCGCAGAAATAAGCATGAGGGAAATGCCGATGCAGATTTCTTCCACTGTACATCCTTTGGAAGACAGGCGGAGTTTGTGGAGAAATATTTCCACAGCGGTTCAAGGGTGCTTGTGGTTGGTCGTGTACAGAACAATAATTATACAACTAAGGAAGGAAATAAGGTTTATGGATTAGCATCATTACAGAAGAAGTAGAGTTTGCGCAGAAGAAAAGTGCAGGAAAAGCAGCAGCCGATGCAGATGACTTTTCGTATGCTGCAGATGAACAGGTACCATTCGAGAGCAGGTAGGTGATAACATGGCAGAAGGTTTCTTCCGAAGCAAAAAAGGATTTACAGTCGTTCAAAATGAAATAACAAGAGATGCAAAAATTTCTTTGAAGGCAAAAGGATTATATCTTGTGATACAAGCATATATCTCTATGCCGGATAAGAAATGGACAAAAGAGGATTTCAGAAATCTGACCAAAGAAGGGAAAAAGGCATTTGATAGTGCATGGAAAGAATTGAAGGATTTTGGATATTTAAAGGTTCATTTCATGCCGGATAATGGCAAGTGGAAGACCGAGTATGAATTGCTGGATGAACCGGATTTGGGGCCTCATACGCTATACCATAATAGTGAAGGAGAGGTTTCCAGTGATAATCTGACACGTGCAGAAAAGAAACGTCAAACGCAATTGATTACGGATGAACATTCATCTTTTCAATCAGATAGTTCGGATGAAGATACAGAAATTGGCGATTCTGACCGTTACCCCCTTTTTGGTACTAACGGTAATTCTGACCGTTACCCCCCTTTCGGTAGCAACGGTAACGGTAGCAACGGTAACGGTAGTAACGCTTACGGTAGCAACGCAAACGGGGGTAACAATAATAAAGACTATAATATAAAACCTGATATAAAACCTAATATAATAAATCCTAATCCTAATCAATATCAAGAAGAGGATGGGAGGGGAGAAGAGTATCCCATGGAGTTTATTGAACATCATTACGATCTGGATGAAGAGTTTGTGTCTTTGTATCAGGAAAAGCAGATAAACACGATGAAGGATGTCCTTTATGATGCATTGAATACCCAAAAGCCCGTCATTCGGGTGATGGGTGAAGATAAACCGGCAGCTGTTGTGAAGTCCAGACTTTTGAAGTTGGACAGGCTTGACATTGATTATGCCATAGAACAGTATAAAAAGCAGGTGACAAAAGTAAGAAATCACAAGGCATATATGCTTACGGTTCTTTATCAGGCAAAAGCGCAAAGTGATTTGGATATTAGTAATCAGGTCATGTACGATTTTTATGGTGCCGGTCAAATGGAAGAGGTAGGAGGTGATGACAATGGGGAAGAAGAGCGAGTGCGTCCGAGTCCCGATTCTGCTTCGTATGGATAATCCAAGACACCAGTTGGTTTACAACATTTTGGAGAATGTAGACAACAAAAGTGCTTACATACGTGAGGCAGTGATTTATTATTATCGACATAATGGAATTTCGATGAAATCAGATGACATTTTGGACGATATTCGAAATGTGATACAGGAATGCAAGGAGGAACTTTTAATCGAACTGGAAAAACGTTTGGAAAGTCATTGATTATGACAAAGTAAAAAGTGTTTTAGAAAACTACAAAATACGATATAATCGAATTGCTAGGAATGACTAGCGTACAGCGAAAGGCGTGTGATTTTTATGAAAAGAATAATTGTAAAAATGAGTTTTGTGTTACTTTTAGTGCTGACAGTGGCTGGTAGGAAGGAGACAGAGGTTTCTGCCAAGATTAAGACAAAGAAGATTACCATTGATCTTCGTGGTGGAAATACGGCAATTAGAGAACCGGAAATTGTCAGAAAAGCCAAAAAGGTAAAAGTAAGGAGCAGCAAGAAATCCGTGGTTACAGTTAAATTTAAGAAAAAAAGGAAACAGATTTATTTCAAAGCTAAGAAAAAAGGAACCGTGGTGGTATCCGTTTCTTACAAAATGAAAAATGGCAAGACGAAAAAAATGAGGTACAAGGTCAAAGTAATAAAAACAAAAGCACCCACCGATTTGGAACGAAGCAAAAAGGCATTCGCGATTCAGAACCAGTATCGGAAAGAAAAAGGTGTTAAGGAACTTGAATGGTCCGATGAGATTTATGAGTTTTGCCGGTATCGTTTGAAAACCAGCGGATATGATAAGCATGTTAATCTGGCTAACGATATGAACGCTTATTTTGGTGGATTCGCCGGATATAAGAATTTACTTTTTTCAGAGAACATGACAACAGGGGCAACAGCAAAAGATGCAATGGAATCATGGAAAAAGAGTCAGAAACATTATAATAATCTTCTTTCAGAACGACATGTGTGTGGTGCGATTGCCTGTTACAAAGATATGTGGATTGCAATCTTTTATGACAAGGACAAATCTGATTTTGCAAATTGGAAGTCTTTTCAACTGAAGAAGATTACCGTAAAGAGATATGACAGCGCATCGAATCGTTATATTGCAGGTTCGGGATTTGCATATTATGAAGAATCAAAGAAGAATGATACTTTGAAGGTAGACAAGATTCCATCGTCAGAAGGAAAAGTGGTTTATCTGGAAATTGGAAAAAGTTATGTGTTTTATGAGCGAATTGTACCAGATGGATATGAGAAAGCAAAGACTGTTCAGATAACTGTTGAAGAAAATGGAATCAATGAGATTGTTTTGAACAATTAAATAGTATATAGAAATAGGGAAAAGTCCTTTAGTGAGTAAAAAACTAAAGGGCTTTTTCTTTTACAAGCGTTTGGACAAAATGTCCAAACGTGGTGATGTTGTCAGAGAAAGGAGAACCTTATGAATGAACTCGAACGTGCTCCACCGAAGTGAAGAGGGGCGAAGTAATCTAACAAAAACAGAAAAGAGGTAAAGAAGAGTGAAAAAGAAAGTAAGAAGAATGATATCGGCAGTTTTAGCAGTGGTCATGTTATGTGGAATCATTCCGGCTAATGCTACGGTGTCAAAAGCAGCAACAACAGCCAATGTCAGCTTGTCCTCGCTGGGACGAAAAGGAACCGTATCTTTTGGTTCGAAATCAAAATCAGGAACATGGTGGAAGATGCGTTTGGGTTCAAAAGAGGCATTCTGTTTAAGTCTTGGACATACCTGCCATTCAGGAAATACTTATGCTGCGGAAAACAGTTATAAATGGGACCAGGATACGGGCGGTGAAAAACATGGGTATTATGCGAAAATCATCCGTTGGTATGTGCTAAACGGGAAACGTACGCAAAAAAGTTTTGTGATGAGTCAGGCTTTGATATGGTCTGTTTCTGAGGGACGAAATTCCGAAGCACAGTTAAAAGATGTTATCAAACAGGTAAAGGATAACACTCACACATATAGTTCTAAGACGGTCAATGAATTGTACAATACCATCTTTGAACCAAGTGGAAACTGGGAAGCCACAGCAACCATCTGGCAAAAGACCGGAAACAGTAAAGGTTACCAGAAGTTGATTACGGTAGATGCGGAAAAGACACCGCAGGCATTTGCACCTGCTACTTTGACAGATGTATCTTATTATCGCCAGCGAATTACAGTCAAGAAAAAGGATGAGGATGGAAATGGACTGGGAGGCATTCAGTTTACCTTAGATGCAGATAATCTGGATGATTTGTATTCTTTTTCCGTGTCAGATCGAGATGGTGTGGAAAGCAGTAGTGCCGATGATGATAATGAAACATCCTTTAGTCTTACCGGATATACAAGAGATTCCGGAAGATTGGCATATCGCATGACATATCGGTTACAGACGATGGATTACTATTATTTTTCAGACAGTGATTTGGCAGATATGGACAGTGATGCGAAAAAAGCTGCCAAGAAGATTTTGACGGATGATTTGGAACTGGATGAAGGGATTGACTTTCCATCTGATTTGACTAAGGCATCTGCACAGAAAATGGCAGCACAAGAAATCAAGGATTTGATGGATAACATTTCTAACACTTATACTTTGACGGAAAACAACACCGGAGAGAATAAGCATCTGATTGTGGACCCGACATATGCGAAAGGCGTAAAAATTACATTGGACAAAGATGACAGTTGGCAGAAAGATTCCAGTGGTGCATGGCCGGAGAGCGATGACGAGATTCCATCGGATTATGAGAAGGCTTATATTACCGGTGTGACAAATAACTACAAAAAGGCTTCCATCAATGTGATTAAGGAAGATAAGTATAGTGCGGATAAGAAGGCACACGGAGAGGCTACCTTAGAGGGGGCGCAGTTCCAGTTATATGCAGATATGTCTTGTACAACAAAAGCTACTGTATACAACGTAAATGGAGCAAAAATGACTGCCGGAGTCTATACGATTCAGAATGGAAAAGTGACTACCGATTACCTTCGCAGTGGTGTGACTTACTATCTGAAAGAGATTAAGGCACCTGTTGGGTACAATTTGTCTACAGAAGTGATACCGATTGTTGCGGATGCTTCTGAGAAGACAGTGGAGTATACCAAAGAGATATCGGATGAAAAATACGGAAATAATCCGATTCTTGGTAAAGTTGCAATCCAGAAATACTATTCCGATGGTGAAACCGGATTGTTAGAGCCGGAGGCAAATACCACATTTCAGGTTTATTTAAAGAGTAAAGGTAGTTATGAGGCTTGTACGGATTACGAACGTGCCATTATCAAGACAGATAGTAATGGCTACGCAGTTACCGGCAATCTATATTATGGTACTTATGTTGTTCATCAGGTGGATTCTGGAGATGTGGATGCTATCCATGTGGATGATTTCGATGTGGAAGTAACCGAGAATGGAAAAGTATATACCTATCCATTGAATAACAAGTTGTTTAAGGCATATCTCAAAATACTGAAAAAGGATAAACAGACGGAAAAGCAGGTGTTCAAGCCGGGAACTGCTTACAAGATTTATCGGGTAACGGACGATGGAGAGGAATTGGTAAGTCAGAGTTACAGCAATGGAAACCAGATAAAGACCATTGATACCTTTATAACTGATGAATCCGGAGAAATCATGACGGTCAAGCCGCTTCGTTCTGCCAAATACCGAATCTATGAAGTGGATTCGGCAAATGGACTTCATATTGTGAAAAAATTCATTGAAGTAGAAATTAACAGCAAAGCGGATAATTATGAGTCTTATGTGGACGAGGATGGTTATACTCATGCCATTATTACAGTGACGTATACCAACGAGGAAACTTATGGCAAACTGGCAATCTCAAAAACCGGACAGATGCTGATGGGATGGGATTCCGAGAAAAGGGAATTTATCTATGAGGATCGTTCTCTGAAAGGAGCAGAATTTGAAATCTATGCCGAAGGGGATATTGTGACGCAGGATAACCAGGGTGATACATGGTTTAAGGATGGAGAAAAGGTAGCAACAATATTCACAGGCGAAAAGGCAGAGTTTACATCCGAGTGCAAGGGCATTTGCAATTACTCTGTGGATGAAAATGATGTGGTTCATATTACATTACCTTTAGGAAAATACAAGGTAAAAGAAGTGAAAACACTTTATGGTTATGTATTTCCGAAAGATAACGAATGGAATCTTGAATTTACATGGGAGAATGGGCAGGATGAATTTGTATTGAACTCCACAGAGAATACCGATAAATCGGGAAGTTTGAATCTTCGCAATGAACTGGCACGACCACAGATTTCTCTCATAAAAGAAGATGTTGATTCGAAGGAAACTGTAAGCGGAGCAGCTTTCTCCTTGTGTACAGCTCAGGATATTTACAATGTGGATGGTGAAAAGATTGTAGAAGCAGGAACGGAACTTACCACCTTGACAACCGGTGAGGATGGAACTGCCATCTGCGATATGATGTTACCGTTGCAGGATGAAAATTATGTGGTATCGGGAAGTGTAGTAAGTGGTTCTGCCGTTTCTGTAGAAAGCGAGACAGTGGAAATAGGAAATTCGGAAGAAAATCCTATTTCTCAGGCATTAAATTCCGGGATGTACTATCTGAAGGAGATTTCCGTTTCAGACAGTTATTATTTGGATGAAGAGCCGATTCCGGTTCAATTGTGTTATAAGGATGCAGTTACCCCAGTTATTTATGTGAACTGCCGGAAGGAGAATAAGCAGACTACAAATGAGATTGACAAGTTGTCAGTGGCAGATTCCAGTGAGATTGCAGGATGTAATCTGGTTATCACAGATGCTGAAGGAAAAGAAATTATTTCTTGGACTTCAGGAGATAAGGATTCGGTCAAAGTATCGGTTACAGAAAAGGACGGATACTGTAATCTGAAATATTCTTTTGATGAGAAGGGAAATCTTCATGTCGGAGGATTGCTTCATGATAAGGACTATACATTGACAGAAACCCGCCCGGCTGATGGATATGTAACAGCGGATGCCATTGTATATCAGATAAAGCAGAAGACCGCAGAGGATGGGAGCCTAAGTTCTGTGGTAAGCATCAAGCAGGAAGATGGCACGTATGCGGATCAGGAAGATGATAAAACGGTTATGGTAGATGAGCAGACACACATCCAGCTTTTGAAACTGGACAAGAAAAGTGGTCAGGCTCTTGGCGGTGCCAAGTTCGTGGTGACGGATTCCAAAGGAAAAGAAGTTATGAAATTTGTGACAAAGGACGAGGCTTATGATATTACCGGTAAGCTAGTGGTGGGTGAAACTTACACCTTTACTGAGGCTTCTGCTCCATCCGGTTATCAGCTGGCAGAACCGGTTAAGATAACGATTAAAGATACAAGTAAGGTGCAGACGGTTACTGTAAAGGACGCACCAATTCCAGATGTGCCGGATACACCACAGACAGGAGGAACACTTCCGGTAATTCCTCTTGTAGCAGGTCTTCTCGGAGTGGCAGCTGTGGCACTTATGGTTTGGCGGAAAAGAGGATTGGTAAAGAAGTAAGAAAAGAGTGGCAGAGCAACTGAAGGTTTGGTATAATTTTGATGTAGGGAGCAATGAAAGTTGTTCCCTGCGAATCGTTGTTTGGCGATTTGGAAAATCCCGATAAACATATTTTATAGGGAACAGAAACTTTGAATTTTACGCACTATTAACTTTTGGATATAAAGTGCCGATATTACAGATATAGAAACGGATTTCTGTATCAATTTTCAAGGAGGATGATACCATGATTAGAGCAGCTAATTTAACACAGGTAACAGATTATTATAAGAGCAATACTGTTAGTAAGCAAAATAACACAGAGAAAGCAAAAGATGTGCAGCCCAATGCACAGAAAATAAAATCCAGCGAAGATAAGTTATCTTCTAAGGCACAGAAATATCTGGAAACATTGCGTAAGGATAATGCGGATTTCGATTTTATTATTGCTGATAAAGGCGATGATTTCAGAGGATTAGTAGACCAAAGCGATAAGGAATTTACAGTTGTTTTTTCAAGTGCTGAACTTGAAAGAATGGCATCCGATGAGAAATATGCACGGGAAAAATTGTCTACGGTAAAAACTGCAGTTGAGATGTCAGATAAAATCAATGAACAGTTTGGGTTTGAACGTGCTTGGGGAACGACAGACAATAGTGGAACTGTATTAAATAAGTTAACTATGTCCTTTGATGATGATGGAAAGATGACACTTTTTGCTGATTTGGAGAAGATTACAGAAAAGCAGAAAGAACGGCTTGAAGAATTAAAGGAAAAACGTGCAGAGGAGAAAAAGCAGGAAAAGAAGGATGTAACTGTTAAGCGGACTACAATTCAGGCAAATTCAAAAGAAGAATTACTTGAAAAGATTTCTGAACTGGATTGGAGTAAGATAACAGAAGAAAAGGCAACACAGGGTATGAAGTTTGATATCACTATTTAATCGTAGCATTAACCGGGAATTGGAGGTGTGCTATGATTGCAGGTACAATACGAAACGCTGTGAATCAGATGCAGTTAGTAAATGATTGGGAGCAAAAGAAGGCTACCGGGGATGTTGTAAAGAAGCAAGAGGGTATGACTGTAACAAGTCAGGAAGAAAGCATGATTCAGCATTTCCGAGAGCAACTTGAGCGAGACAAAGAAAGTTCTGCATATAGTCAGATTTATAACAAGATTGCAAGCGGTCAAGAATTAACAGCTTCAGAAGAAGATGCTATTCGTCAGAAAGACCCTAAAGCCTATATGGAATATAAAGCGGCAAGAATGGAACAAGAAGCTTATGAGCGTAGGTTGGAGAGATGTAAGACAAAAGAAGAGGCTCAAAGGCTTCAAGTAAATGAGATGAATGGAAATTTGGCAGAACTAAAAAGTATCGTGAATAATCCAAATATTCCAAAGAGTGAAAAGCTTAAGGAAGCTCAACGTATCATGGGAAATACTTTTAGAGCTGTAGAGTCATTCACAAGATTTGTAAAAAGTACAGAATATAGGGATTTGCCAACAGAAGAGGAAATTGTAGAGACATCTATAGAAAAGGGGCAGGTTGCAGAGGATTCAAACGATACTGAAATGTCTGAACAGTTAACATCAGATACAACTGTTTCAGTAGATGAGGCAGCAAAAATAGTAAATGATTCGAAGCGAGATTTACAATTAAGTGATGTTCACCAAATTGAAAAAGATGTTATAGAGGAAATGAAGGATATCGAAATAAAGCATTTTGGTGAGAAGAAATCATCGGTCAGAATAGACATTACGGTATAGGAATAGTCTGCGTGAAATTTCAGTTTGTGAGGGAGAAGGTAAGCAGTACAAGTTGGAAAAATAGAACATTCAATGTTCTATGAATAGGGAGTGTCCCAAAGTTTGTGTAAACCTTCAAACTGATGTAAGATAACATTACTC
>ERZ1027225.669-NODE-669-length-14787-cov-6.901575_pt1 | contig 14787 bp, 7 predicted proteins | sample MGYA00519479_ERZ1027225 | MGnify/ENA primary metagenome ERZ1027225 (study PRJEB26926, sample SAMN06164471) | human gut metagenome | biome: ENVO:00009003; feature: ENVO:2100002; material: ENVO:00002003 | host: Homo sapiens | place: USA | collected 2012 ... | reverse complement strand
GTCGGCAGCGTCAGATGTGTATAAGAGACAGGCTCGGTCCATGTGGTGAGACCTACGATGCCGTCCACCGTCAGGCCGTAGAGCCGCTGGAACGCCCGGACAGCCGCCGCTGTGCCGCTGCCGTAGATGCCGTCCACCGTGACAGAGGGGATGCTGCTCTCATACTGAGCCAGCGTACTCAGCCAGAACTGCATCTGCTCTACCTCACTGCCGGTGGAGCCCTGTTTGAGGACGCTGCTGCCGAAGTTCCATGAGCTGTCCGGGAGGGTGCCGCTGAATGTCTCGCCTTCACTGGTCAGCTCGGCGAGGTCCTTCACCGAGACGTAGATATAGCTGATCTTATACCAGGTGCTGCGGCCCACCACGCCGTCGGCGGTGAGGTTGAACTGCTTCTGGAACTTTTTGACCGTCTCGGTCATCTTGCGGCCGAAGATGCCGTCCACCGTCAGCAGGCCGAGGAAGGGATAGTCCTTGGTGATGCGGTTGAGCTGCCGCTGCAGGGTGAACACCGCCGCTCCGGTGCTGCCCTGCCGCAGAGGGCTTCCGGGGTAGCTCTGGGGGATGGACTGGATGTTGTTGGTGCGGATGATCTCGATGTTGCTGCCGTAGTAGTATTTGAGGATGCTCAGTGCGCTGCGGCCCTGATTGGCCAGCGTGACGGTCCCCCACTGCTTGAGGCCGGGGCAGGTGACGGATTTTCCGTCGCAATATTCAGCGTAGTAGGGGTTCACGGTGCCGGTCTTGCGGATATAGGTGTTGAAGATGTCGTCCGTCAGCCGTACCATGACGTCGAACACCGTCCGGCCATGGACGTAGTATTGGTCGTAGCTGGTGGAGTTGGTGATGTTGAAACTGTAGCCCTTGCTGGGGTACCACTCGGTGTAGATGCGGTTGAGAGCCAGCGAGATCTGGCAGTGGATGTTGGCCCGCAGGGCCTGCTCGGGCCACGGGGAGCAAAATAACCCAACTGGCCAAAGCTGCCGCGGAAACCGCCCCTGCAAAGGTCGTCCGTGTCGGCTCGTTTGAGGATACCTTCAACTATGTCAACGAGAAGGGTGCAAGAAAGGGCTGCAGCACATAAGAACACTGGCAGACCACCTCACCCTGTGCGTTGAGACAAAAAGCTGCATCGACTGGCGCAAAGAAATCGGACGCGCTGCTTTTATGAATCAATATATGAAATTTTATTGAAAATCCATCATGGCGGTGGTAAAATAATCCTATAGTTCTGTCATGCTGTATCGATGCCCTTTTGTGGTATTCGGGAGTGCAGAACGGCAGCTGCCCAAGAGTTGTGAGGAGAACAATTTAATGAACAAAAGAACATTGCACCGCCTGTTTTCCGTGCTTATGGCACTGGTGATGGCGGTCTCCCTGCTGACCGGCTGCGGAACAAAAACCGCCGAAAATGTGGAAAAGCAGGAGGATGCCCAGACCATTCAGGTGTATCTGTGGAGTACCAGCCTGTACGAAACCTATGCGCCCTATATCCAGTCCCAGCTGCCGGATGTAAATATTGAATTCATCGTGGGTAACAACGATTTGGATTTTTACAAGTTTTTGCAGGAGAACGGCGGTCTGCCGGATATCATCACCAGCTGCCGCTTCTCGCTGCACGATGCGGCTCCCTTGAAGGACAGCCTGATGAACCTTGCCTTGACCAACGAGGCGGGCGCTGTGTACAACACCTACCTCAACAGCTTCAAAAACGAGGACGGCAGCGTGAACTGGCTGCCGGTCTGCGCCGATGCCCACGGCTTTGTGGTCAACCGCAGCCTTTTTGAGCAGTACGATATTCCTCTGCCCACCGATTACGAGAGCTTCGTTTCGGCCTGTCAGGCGTTTGAAAAAGTGGGCATCCGCGGCTTTACCGCCGATTATACCTACGACTACACCTGCATGGAAACGCTACAGGGGCTTTCCGCTGCTGAGCTTACCACGACTGATGGGCGCAAGTGGCGCACTGCTTACAGCGACCCTGCCAGCACCGCACGGGTGGGTCTGGACGACACCGTGTGGCCGGGGGCGTTTGAGCGGATGGCGCAGTTCATTCAGGATACCCACCTCACGGCAGACGATCTTGCGTTGAATTACGACGATGTGACCGGGATGTTCCGGAACGGAGAAGTTGCCATGTACTTTGGCAGCTCTGCCGGTGTCAAGATGTTTCAGGATGAGGGCATCGATACGATCTTCCTGCCCTTCTTCAGCCAGAACGGCGAAAAGTGGATCATGACCACCCCGTATTTCCAGATCGCTCTGAACCGTGACCTCGAGCAGGACACCGCGCGCCGCGAAAAAGCCATGAAAGTGCTGAACGTCATGCTCTCCGATGAGGCGCAGAGCCGCATCGTTGCTGACGGGCAGGATGTGCTGAGCTACAGCCAGAATGTCCCTCTGCGCCTGACCGAGTACATGAAGGACGTGCGCGATGTGGTGGAAGAAAACCACATGTATATCCGCATCGCCTCCAACGATTTCTTTGCCGTCTCCAAGGACGTTGTCTCCAAAATGATCGCAGGCGAGTACACGGCACAGCAGGCTTATCGTGCGTTCAATGCCAGGCTTCTTGCCGAAGAAACGCCTGACGATGACGAGATCGTGCTGACCTCCGGGAAGAGCTATTCCAATGTCTTCCACGCAAACGGCGGCAGCGCCTCCTTCTCCGTCATGGCGAACACGCTGCGGGGCGTTTATGGCACCGATGTGCTGCTTGCCACCGCAAACAGCTTTACCGGCAGTGTACTGCGGGCAGACTATAACAAGAAAATGGCCGCTTCCATGATCATGCCCAACGGTCTGATGTCCCGCCAGCGCACCATGACCGGCGCAGAGCTGAAGGAGACCGTCCGCGCCTTTGTGGAGGGCTGCGAGGGAGGGTTTGTGCCCTTCAACCGCGGCTCTCTGCCGGTGGTCAGCGGCATTGCCGTGGAGGTCAAAGAGGCAAGCGGCAGCTATACCCTGACCGGCATCACCCGGAACGGACAGCCGCTCCGGGACGACGACACCGTTACCGTGACCTGTCTGGCAGCGGAAAAACAGATGGAAGCGCTGCTTGCGAGCGAGAGCGGCACGTCTTTGGACGGAGATACATGGGTAAAAAACACATGGCGCGATCATGTCTCCGGCGGCGGCGCAGCGCTTGCAGAGCCTGAAAACTACATTACGTTGAGGTGAGCGGGATGGTAGACGAAAAGCACGAATCCAAACGAAACTGCCATCCCCGGCAAAAATGGCTCCCTGTTGCTGCCATCCTTCTTCTGATCTTTCTGGCAGTCGGTTTCAGTGTCCAGTACATCTCGTTTGTGTCCCAGACCATCTATCAGGAAAGCACCTCGCATCTGGAAGAGGTGCTGCATAAATCCAATAATATGCTGAAAGAGATGGTACGCAAGAACCTGACCTATCTGCATCTGTACAACGGCTTTCTGGAAAGTACCTCGGATGAGGCCGAAATACAGGCGTATATCAGGGCGGCACAGCAGGAGGCTGGGTTTGCCGAATTCTACTTTCTTACCTATGACGGCAACTACATGACCGTGACCGGGAAAACGGGCTACCTTGGCCTGCAGACAAATCTGGACGAAGAGCTTGCCGACGGTAACGATATTGTGATGAATACGGCTCTGCCCGGCAAGCCCCAGATGCTTGCGTTCATCTGTCCTGAAACGCAGGGCAGCTACCGGGGCTTTGCCTACGATGCCGTTGCCATCACCTATTACAATGATGAGGTGCTGAGATTACTGGACAACTCTGCCTTTCAGGGCAATGCCAGTAACTATGTCATCTACCCGGATGGGCGGGTGGTCATCGACAATTCTGTAAACCGCAAGGAAACGATCTACAACTTCATTGCGATGCTGCGCGACCATTCCGATCTTTCCGAGGCACAGATCCTGGATCTGTCCAATGCCTTTGCACAGGGCAGCAGCGGAAACATGAAGGTCAAACTGGGCGACATCAGCTATTATCTGGTTTACGAGGGTACTGCTGTCCAGAGCTGGACGATGGTGGGGCTTGTGCCGACTAAGATCGTCAATGCCAATCTGGATAAGCTGTGGTTCCATACGGTGCAGATCGTAGCGGGCATCGCCGCAGGTCTTGCGGTGCTGGCCATTCTGCTCATTGTGCGCAGAAGCCATGCCGCACTACGCCAGAAGAACACCAAGCTCCTGTACCGGGATGAATTGTTCCAGAAGCTCTCGCTGAACGTGGACGACGTTTTCCTGATGTTGGACGCAGAGACCTCCAAGGTGGATTATGTCAGCCCGAACATTGAGCGTCTGCTGGGCATCCCGTGGAAAGAAGTCCGGCAAAATGCCTTTGCTCTGGACAAGCTGGGCGCCCCGGAGCACGGCGAAAACTTTCTGGATGGGCTTCTCAGCGGACAGCAGCGGGAATGGGATTTCGAGTTTGCGCATCTGGAAACCAAAGAGCGCCGCTGGTTCCATAACATCGCCATAGGCAGCGAGGTGGAGGGCAGGACCAAATACATCCTTGTCATGTCCGACCGCACCGCCGACAAACAGGTAAATCAGGCGCTTTCGGATGCCGTTGCCGCCGCCGAGACTGCCAACCGCGCCAAGAGCACTTTCCTTTCCAATATGTCCCACGACATCCGCACCCCCATGAACGCCATCATCGGCTTTACCACACTGGCGATCAGCAATATCGACGACAAGGAGCGGGTGAAGGATTATCTGGCCAAGACCCTTGCTTCCAGCAACCATCTGCTCTCGCTCATCAACGATGTGCTGGATATGAGCCGCATCGAAAGCGGAAAGCTCCATCTGGAAGAAGTGGAAGTCAACCTTTCGGATGTGCTGCACGATTTGAAAACCATTGTCAGCGGGCAGATCTACGCAAAACAGCTGGAGCTTTATATGGACGCGATGGATGTGACCGACGAGGATGTCTACTGCGATAAGACCCGGCTGAACCAGATCCTGCTGAACCTGCTGTCCAACGCCATCAAGTTCACCCCGGCGGGCGGCACGGTCTCGGTGCGGGTGCGCCAGCTTGCCGGGCAGGTGTGCGGCTGCGGGCAGTACGAGTTCCGCATCAAGGACAACGGCATCGGCATGAGCCCGGAATTTGCCAAAAAAATCTTTGAGCCGTTTGAGCGGGAGCGCACCTCCACGGTCAGCCGTATCCAAGGCACCGGCCTTGGCATGGCCATCACCAAAAACATCGTGGATATGATGGGCGGCACCATCGAGGTGCAGACAGCGCAGGGCAAGGGCAGCGAGTTTATCATTCGTGTGCCGCTGCGGGTGCAGACAGAGCACCGCCCGGTGGAAAAGATCACCGAGCTGGAAGGCCTGAAGGCTCTGGTGGTGGACGACGATTTCAACACCTGCGACAGCGTGACAAAGATGCTGGTCAAGGTGGGAATGCGCGCGGAGTGGACCCTTTCCGGCAAGGAAGCGGTGCTGCGCGCGCGGCAGTCCATCGAGATGAGCGATGTCTACCACGCCTATATCATCGACTGGCGGCTGCCGGATATGAACGGCATCGAGGTCACCCGCCAGATCCGCAGCCTGAACGACGATACCCCCATCATCATCCTGACGGCTTATGACTGGTCTGACATTGAGGTAGAGGCAAAGGCCGCCGGTGTGACCGCCTTCTGCTCCAAGCCCATGTTCTTGTCTGACCTGCGCGAGACTCTGATGAGTGCTCTCGGCCAGAAGCTGACAGATGCGCCGCAGGAGCTTTTGCCGGAAAAGAACGCCGACTTTAAGGACAAACACATCCTGCTGGTAGAGGACAACGAGCTGAACCGAGAGATCGCGCAGGAGATCCTGCGCGAGTACGGCTTCCAGGTCGATACGGCGGAAAACGGTGAAGTAGCGGTGGAAAAGGTGAGCACCGCAGCGCCAGGCAGCTATGATCTGGTGCTGATGGATGTGCAGATGCCGGTGATGGATGGCTACACCGCCACCCGGAAGATCCGCGCATTGGATGACCCTGCCCGGGCAAAGCTCCCGATCCTTGCCATGACCGCCAACGCCTTCGACGAGGACCGCCGCAACGCATTGGAAAGCGGCATGAACGGCTTTTTGTCCAAGCCCATCGTGATCGGTGACCTTATGCAGGAGCTGCACAAGATCCTGTAAGCCAAACGCCTGTCAGACAAAAAATAAATAAAGCACCCGCAGCATTCGCTTCCAGAGGTCAAGAGCCTCTGCGAAGCCTGCTGCGGGTGCTTTTGCTTTTGTCGGCTGGCAGCCGTTATGATTTCAGTACATCTGCGAGGACCTGCAGCAGATGCGGAATATCCAGCGGCTTTGCAATGTGGCCGTCCATACCGGCCTTCAATGCATTCTGACGGTCTTCTTCAAAGGCATTTGCCGTCATTGCAAAGATGGGAATGCCTGCCTTTGCAGCATCCGGCAGGGCGCGGATCTGCCGCGTTGCCTCGTAACCGTCCATCTTGGGCATCTGGATGTCCATTAAGATCAAATCGTACTGCCCGGGGGCCGCCTGCTTCATCTTCTGGACAGCGATCTCGCCATCCTCAGCGGTGTCTACCGTAAAGCCCGCTTCCTTCAGGATCTCCAGTGCGAGCTCGCGGTTCAAGGCATTGTCCTCCACCAGCAAAAGATTCTTTCCCCTGAGCTCGGCGGCAGCTGGCTGCGCTGGCTTACAGGCAGGCTCTGCACCGTACGGCTCTGCCAGCACTCTGCGCAGTTCGGAAAGGAACAGCGGCTTTTCGCAGAAGGCGGTCACTCCGGCAGCGCGGGCTTCCTCTTCAATATCCGTCCAATCGTAGGCCGTCAGAATGATGATAGGACAGCTTTTCCCGATCACCTTGCGGATCTGCCGCACGACCTCGATGCCGTTCATATCGGGGATGAGCCAGTCGATGATGTAGACGCTGAATTCGTCGCCCTGCTCCATGGCGTATCGGGTGCGGATCACCGCTTCCCGGCCGGAGATCGTCCACTCCGGCCGCATCCCGATCTTGGACAGCATGGTGCTGACGCTCAGGCAGGTGTCGGTATCGTCGTCTGCAACCAATGCGCGCAGCCCTTCCAACTGCGGGAGCTGCTTGGGCTCCACCCTTTGTCCGCTGAGTGCGAAGCAGAGATCTACGATGAATTCGCTGCCCTTGCCCGGTTCACTTTCAATCGCAATGGTGCCGCCCATCATATCCACAATGTTCTTGGTGATGGACATGCCCAGGCCGGTACCCTGAATGCCGCTGACGGTGGAGCTTTCCTCCCGGCTGAACGCCTCAAAGATGTGCTTCTGGAACTCTTCGCTCATACCAATGCCATTGTCCTTGATGCGGAACTCATAGCAGCCACGGCCCTTGGGCGCACCGTTCTTCTGGGCAATGCGGATGCTGATCGTACCGCCTGTGGGAGTGAACTTGATGGCGTTGGACAAAATGTTCAGCAGGATCTGGTTCAGCCGCAGCGGGTCGGTGATGATGTCCTCGTTCTCCACGTCCATGGTATCGATGAAAAGCGACAGCCGCTTTGCCGAAACATCGGGTTGGATGATGGAGCGCACATCGTGGACGAGGTCCGGCAGATGCACCGCTTTTTCTTCAATTTTTACTTTTCCGCTCTCGATGCGGCTCATATCCAGCACATCATTGATGAGGGAAAGCAGATGCTGGCTGGAGGTAGAGATCTTTTTCAGGTAGTCCAGCACCTGTTCCTTATTATCAATATGGGTCGCAGCCAGCGAGGTGAAGCCGATGATGGCGTTCATGGGGGTGCGAATATCGTGGCTCATATTGAACAGGAACTCCCGCTTGGCACGGTTTGCCGCACCCTCGTGCTGGAGTGCGATCTCCAGTTTGCGGTTCTGTTCCTCCAGCTGAGCCTGATACTTCTTCTCCTGCTCTTTCTTCTGCTGCTCCATCTCCTGCACGGAGCGTCTGCGCAGCACCCAAAGGACCATTACAAGCAGGATGTAACCGGCCAGCGCCATCAAAATCAACGGAAACGATTCACGGAAGACGGATTTTTCATCCGTATACGCGTAGAGATCGAAAGACCTTCCGTGGCAGTACATTCCAAAATAGCAGCCGGAGCCGTTCCAATCGTGGGTATGGGTCAGCGTTTTGGCAGCCCCGGCTTTGCGGATCTCCCGCACCGGCGGACTGTCCGCAGCATCCTGCCCGATCAGCTCCGGGCGGTTAGAGGCAATGACCTGATTGTTCTGCACGATGAACAATGTGCCGCTGGTCTCAACCGAGTAGCCGTCCAGTACGCTCTGGATGGACAAAGCCGTTCCCTCTACAAATTCTGCCGGGGTATAGCGGTAGGCAAGCAGGATGACCTCTTTGCTTTCTGCCCGGTGTGCCGCAACATCCACGGCAGACCCATCCTCCAGCAGGACCCGCTTCAGGTAGGTCTTTTGCGGGTAAGAGAAAACGTCCAGAACCATATCATTCTTGAGCTGATCTCCAAACCAGGCATAGCCGATGCCGTTCGTTGTGGATTCGCACAGGAGCGTACCGTCCGGAGACAGAACCGAAATACCTGTGAGCCAGAGCAGCTCTGCCTGCCTGTTCAGGCACTGCGGGTCGGAAAGGTCGAGCGCAGGGTCCTGTGCCAGCTGATGCACCGATACCGCCGTGCGGCGGAGCGTTTTGGCCACAACGGTATCGTTGTACTTTTCAAAGCTGGTGGATTGGGATTTGACAAAATCAAGAATCTGACAGAAACGAGCCTCCGTTGTGCGCAGCGCCCGCCAACCTGAGAAAAAAACGACGACGGCCATAAAAAGCACGCCGATGACCAGATAGATCCCCCATCTCCATGTATCCGGAGTGGTTCTGTTTTTACGTGCCAATGGTGTCCACCTCCAGATACTGCGAAGCATGTTCAAGATACCTGCCAACGATCTGCTCCAGCGTGCCGTCCGCGCGCATCTGCGCAAGGGTGTCGGTCAACTGGCTGTCCAGACCGCGGGTGTCGTTCTTGGCAAAGGCGGCGCCCAGCCCGGTGACCAGCAGCGGTTCCTCCAAAATGCGGAACTCCACGGAATTGTCCTTCATGTATTGCAGAATGCCTGTCTCGTGGGCGGCGATGGCATCCACATAGCCGCAGGACAGCAGTGCGTACTGCACGCTGCGGTTTTCGATGCTGAGCACCTCCACCGTCTGCGGGATGCGCGGGTCGGAGCCGCTGAGAAAGATTTCCTCCGGCTTGCCGGTGCTCTGCACGGCGACGGTCTTGTCGGCAAGGTCGCTGAGGGATCGGATGCTGCTGTCGGCATCCACCGCAGCCACCTGACGGCTCACCATGTAAGGCCCCGCCCAGCGGTACATTTCTTCGCGTCCATCCATGGAAAAGCAGCCCCAGATGCAGTCGATGGCGCCGCTTTCCACAAGATTTGTTTTCTGCTCCCAGTCGATCGTTTCAAACCGGGCAGCATACCCCATGCGGCGGAACGCTTCGGTGGCGATCTCCACGTCGATCCCGGCGGGAACGCCGTCATTGTTCAGATAAATATAGGGTGGATAGGTATCGCTTCCCACAATGATCTGCGGAAGACCGCTGTCCTTCGCGTTCGTTCCGCCGCAGGAAGTCAGACTGCCAACGGCAGCAGATGCCGCCAGCAGCGTGCAGCCGCGCAGAAATGCACGGCGTGAGATTCTGTGTTTCATTTGGGCGTTTTGTTCTCCTGTTTTATTGCATCCATTGCTCAGTTGTGCTGCTGTGATTCTTCTTTCAGGTCAGCCTGAATATCTGTCAGGCACTGCAGCAGCAGCGGGTTGAACGCTCCGCACTCGCTGTTCAGGATCATCTGCACGGCTTTTTCGTGGGAGAAGGCTTTTTTGTAGCAGCGTTCGCTGGTCAGTGCATCGTACACATCAGCCAGCGAGACCAGTTGTGCGCTGATGGGGATCTCATCGCCCTTCAGCCCATCCGGGTAGCCGCGCCCATCCCAGCGCTCGTGGTGCCAGCGGGCGATCTCGTAGGCCGTTTGCAGCAGCGGCTGCTCTGCAAAATTATCCAGATCATGCAGCATCTTGGCTCCCAGCATACTGTGGGTCTTCATGACCTCGAATTCCTCCGGGGTCAGCCTGCCGGGCTTATTAAGGATCTTTTCGTCAATGCCGATTTTTCCGATGTCGTGCAGGGCAGAAGCCAGCGGGATCATATCCTGCTGTTCCGCAGTGATAGAGTATTTGCTGCTGATCTCCAACAGACGGCGGAGCAGCAGCTCGGTGATGATACGGATGTGCCGCACATGGGCGCCGCTTTCGCCGTTGCGGAATTCTACGATATGACTCAGTACACCCACCAGCATATCCGTATTATTTTCACGGGCGCGGATCTGCTCAGAGACCATCTGCACCAGCCGCCGCTGCTTGGCGTACAGCTTGATGGTGTTGGTCACACGGCGGTACACGATACGAGCATCGAAGGGGCGATTGACATAATCACTTGCGCCCAGCTCATAGGAACGCCGGATCGTCGCATCGGAGTCCTCGCTGGAGATCATAATGACCGGGATATCCTCGATGGTGTGGTTGGCATTCATGGCTTTCAGCACTTCAAAGCCGTCCATAACGGGCATATTGATGTCCAGCAGCACCAGTGCAATGTTTCCGGCTTCTGCCTGCAATTTTTCCATGCATTCCCGTCCGTTTTCTGCTTCCAGAATGTGGTAACTATCTCCCAGGATCTCTGTCAGCATCATGCGGTTCATTGCGGAGTCATCCACAAGTAAGATCTGTGACTTGTTCTGCAAAAGTTTTTCCAAAGCCGCCAGGTTATGCCCAGGAACCTCCACCATGACGGCATTCTTGCGGCACTTTGCCTGATACATCAGCCAATCCGCCCGGCGAACGATGTTTTCCATAGGGTCGGCGAGGGACTGTATCGTTCCGCCAATGCTCAGCGAGATACGGAAATGCGAATAGCCGGGTACAGATGCCATCTGCGCGGCGGTGCAGATCTGTTCCAGTTTGGCCTGCAAAAAGTCTCCCGGAATGCCGGGCAGCACCAGCAGAAATTCATCTCCACCATAGCGGATGAGCAGGTCCGACTTCCGGATGCAGGACTGGATGGTATTTGCCACCGTTTTCAGTGCCATATCTCCGGCGTAATGCCCATAGGTATCGTTGCAGATCTTGAAATCGTCCACATCCATCAGCGCGATCCCTGCCGGGCCGATGGATTTACGGACAACTTCTTCGTAATAGCGGCGGTTGTAAATTCCTGTCAGCGGATCCCGATAGAGTTTTTCTTTGAATGCCTGCTCCTGTGCAGTACGCTGCTCGGTGGTTTCGTCCATCGGTGCTTTCTGATTTTCGGTCAATCGCTTCAGCGTTTGCTCCGCTGCGGCAAGAGCAGCTTCCTGTCGATGAAGTTTTTTCAACAGCTGCTGCTCACGCGCTTTGTAATATTCCTCAATCTCGGAAAGTGTATTCACGTTCTGACCTTCTTCTATATTATTTACATCATTTGTGTGTTTCATCTGCGGAAACGCGCGTTTCCGCTATTTTTTAATGGGGGGGGGTAACGCGGAAGTGTTTTACGGTCTGTTCCAGCGCTGCAATGTCCACGGGTTTGGAGAGATGTACATCCATCCCGGCTTCCTTGCTCTTTTGCATATCCTCAAGGAAGGCGTTGGCGGTCATGGCAAGGATGGGGATGGTTTTGCCCAACGGGTTTTCGCCATTGCGAATGCGGCGGGTGGCCTCCAGGCCGTCCATCACCGGCATCTGCACATCCATCAGGATCATGTCATACTCGCCGGGCTTGACGCTGGCAAAGGCATCCACGATCTCCTGACCGTTGGGGTAAATTTTGCAGTGTGCGCCCTTGGATTCCAGCAGCAGCTCCAGGATCTCGGCGTTGATGGCGTTATCCTCGGCGCAGAGGAACTTCATGCCGGACAGGGGAGAAGTTTCTTCTGCTTCCTCCGGGAGCACCTGTGCCTCTTGCACCGTATCTGCTTCGGCATCAATGGGAAATTCCAGCACGACCTCAAAGCGGGTGCCCTTGCCGGGGGTGCTCTCTACGTGGATGGTGCCGCCCATCAGGTCTACGATGCTCTTGGTGATGGCCATGCCAAGGCCGGTGCCGGATTTTTCCTCACGGGTAAAGGGTTCAAAAAGGGTCTTTTGAAACTCCTCGCTCATGCCGATGCCGTCATCCTGCACCACAAAGCGGTACCGGGCGAAGTGCTCGTTCCGGGGCAGCTCTTCCACCTCCAACCGGATATGCCCGCCCTTGGGCGTATATTTGACCGCGTTGGAGAGGATGTTCATCAGCACCTGATTCAGGCGGTTGGGGTCTGCCAGTACGTTTTCGTGCTGCAGATGGGTGTTTACCGTAAAGGTCTGGCGGCGCTGGCCTGCCTGCTGACGGATGATGCTGTCCAGCTGGCTGACCTGCTGGGGCAGGTTCATTTTTTCCACATTCAGGGTGGTCTTGCCGCTCTCGATGCGGCTCATATCCAGAATATTGTTGATGATGCCCAGCAGCAGCTGACCGGAAGTTTCCAGCTTGCCCAGATGTTCGGCCAGCTTTTCCGGCTGGTGCAGCTCGTTTTTCATCAGGGTGGTAATGCCGATGATGGCGTTCATGGGGGTACGGATGTCGTGGCTCATGTTGGAGAGGAAGTCCGTCTTGGCCTTGCTGGCGCGCTCTGCTGATTGCAAAGCCTCTGCTGCAACGACCTGCGCCTGCCGCAGCTCATCATTTACCTGCGTCAGATGGATGTTGTATTGTTCCAGACGGAGGTTCGCTTCTTTTTCAGTCCGCAGCTCCTGCTGCTGCTTTTGCCGCAGGAGAAACCAGCCGACGAAAACTGTTATGACCGAGAACATCATCGCAATGACGATGATGATGACCATGACGATGTTGACCAGCTTCTGCGTATTCACGGCCACATATTCTGCCGGAACAAGGAACGCCAGTGTCCACTGGGCGTTTTCCATCTGCTTCAGGGCGTAGAAATACTCAGTCCCATCCAGCACGGCGTTGGAATAGCAGGAGCCTGTGCGGGCAAGCCGCTCCTTTGCCCCCGCAAAGGAAGAGCCGTGCAGATAGGACATCCGGGAGAGGACGGTGTATACGTTGTGTCCCTTCAGCAGCTCGGTGTCATTGGCGTTGAACAGCTTAAAGCCGTTGTTGTCCAGCACATAGACACTGTTGCTGTTTTCGTAGGCGTCACAGCGGAAATAATCGTTCAGCTGGGTCATGCTCTGGGAGATGCCAAAGTAGCGCAGGGTGATCTCTTTTTCTCCGCTTTGCAGTGTGATGGGGGTGGAGAGCTGTTCCAGAAACACCATCCAGGAGTCGTCCTTGGTCAGCGAGTTGGAAACATAGCTGACCCGCTCCGGTGCGCTTTCCAGATAGTTCATTCCCCGCAGCAGCCCCATGCGGCCATACTCGGTATAATAATATCCGGCAGTATCCACGGCAATCAATTCGACCTGTTTTTCATGGTAATTGGAAAGCTCGGGCAGCTTTTTCAGATAGCGGTAGAGATCGGTATCGGTCTTTAGCGGGGTATAGTACAAATAATTGCACTGCACATCCACCTCGTCCCAGTGGGTGTCGATGACATCCTCCAGATTGCGGAACATCTGGTGGGTGACCTCTTCCATCTGGCTCAGCCGCTCATGGTAGACAAGGTTCTGGATGTAGGTCTGGCTCATGACAAAAAGGGTCAGGAGCGACACGATGATGACAAAGCCGAAGCCACCAAACAGCTTTTTATAGATTTTGTTGTTCACATCCAGTATCTCCTGTCTGTTCTGTTTAACTCCATGCAGTATCTGCCCGGCTGATGGTGGTGTATGCCCCAAAGAAGGCTTTTGCGGCATCCATGCCCACCACACCGCTGTCTGTGACCGTGGTCTCCGCAGCCAACTGGTCGCTCACACCGCAGATGGCCACCTGATAGGTCTTGCCCGCCTCCGGCTGCACCGGGCTTACCAGCACATAGGGGTAGCCCTTGCCGTTGCCGTAGGCATCGTAACCAGAAGCAAGCAGGTCGCTGATCTGCTGCCCGGTCAGGGAAACGGTCTGGATGGTGCGGTTCCAGCCGGTGGGCAGAATGACCGAAAGGTCGTAATCCGTAATATCCTTGGCGTACAGCTTGGCAGCGACGCCGTGGTGGTTCTGATCGGTGGGGTTGCCGGGGATCCATGTGCTCAGCGAGACCAGCGCAAGGTCGCTGCCGGTAGCCTGTGCAAAGCAGCGACCCACCAGCATGGCGCAATCCTCCTGCGAAAGTTCTTCGGTGACGGTGGTGATGGTATCCGGGGTGTTGTTCACTACGCTATCCTGATCCTCGTCCATCTGACGGATCACATCTTCCATGGTAGCATCGCCCTTGATAAAGTCCAGCATTTTAAGACCGGTGGTCACGATGGTGTTTTCCCAGCCGGAATAGATAAAGGGCGCGGTGTTGCCTGCGTTCAGGGCATCGGCGATGTCGGCATAGTAGGTGCCGTCCGCTTTTGCGTCCTTGAAGGGCAGGAGGCTGCTTTTCAGCACCGTTGCGGGCTGCAGAGCGCTGGTGCCTGCAACGGTGGAAAGCACACGCATCACCTTGAGCGCATCTTCCAGCTTCTGGGGATCCTGCTCCAGCTTTTTATTCAGACCGTAGAAGCGGTTCACATTCAGCACAAAAACGTTCTGGGTGCCGTCCTCGGAAAGATACGGCATCAGGCCGAATTTATCGGCGTTGCCGTCTGCCTCCACAATGCCATTGGTGTTTCCGATCAAAAACAGGGTGTTCCCCTCGGCCTGTCTCTTATACACATCTCCGAGCCCACGAGACTAAGGCGAATCTCGT
>ERZ1027225.663-NODE-663-length-14997-cov-9.417347_pt1 | contig 14997 bp, 10 predicted proteins | sample MGYA00519479_ERZ1027225 | MGnify/ENA primary metagenome ERZ1027225 (study PRJEB26926, sample SAMN06164471) | human gut metagenome | biome: ENVO:00009003; feature: ENVO:2100002; material: ENVO:00002003 | host: Homo sapiens | place: USA | collected 2012 ... | reverse complement strand
ATCAAGATTAATAGCCTCAATTGGAATTCCAATTGAGGCTATTAATCTTGATTCTGAACAGGAGCAGCCGCCAAAACCTGACAAAGCTGTTGGCAAGAATGTATTCCAGCCTAACAGCAAATACTTTACAATTGTTATATATGGTCTGCTTTTTGTGCTAGGTGCAATTCTTATATATAAGTTCATTGGTAACTGGCCTGCAACCGTCAAGTCATTGGGCAATATATTCCATATACTGTCACCATTTCTTATTGGTGCCATGATTGCGCTTGTTCTTTATCCGTTTATCAAGATCCTTTATAACAGGTTCTTCATGGGGGTATGCCATATCAAGTCCAAGAAAGCTGCCAAAATGCTTTCAATTCTTGTTGCTTACCTGATAGCAGTTGGCGCATTTGCAGTATTAATAGGCTTTGTTGTACCTCAAATATACAAAAGCATTACAGAGATTGCCAATCAGGCTCCTGTATGGTACGAGAATATCCGCAACTGGTTCACTGAGTTTGAAGATAAGCACGCCAATTCTTCTATTGATTACAATTTCATTAATCAGAAGATTGAAGATGCTCTTCCTAAACTTGTTGACTACCTGACTGGTGCACTTACCAATATGGTTCCTTATATTCTCAATACATCCATGGCCATTCTTTCAGGTGTGTTAAACCTTATTATTGCAATTATTGTATCCATCTACATGATTTCTGATAATAAGAATATCTTTTATCATTTTAAGAGATTTTTATATGCTGTGCTTCCTAAGAAAACAGCAGACAATACACGCATCATCTGTAAGAATTGTGCAAGCATTTTTATTAATTATATTATTGGCAAATCATTTGACTCAATTATTGTCATGATTATCTGCTTTATTATCATGCTGATTCTCAAGCTGCCATATGCAGTGCTTATAAGCGTGATTGTCGGCATAACGAACATGATTCCGTATTTTGGACCATACATCGGTGGTGTGATTGGCGGTGTGATTATAGTTATCGCAAGCCCTATCAAACTTATCATATTTGTAATCATGATTGTCTGCATCCAGCAGGTTGACGGTCTGCTTATCGGTCCGCGTATCATCGGCAGCACTACAGGTCTTAAGCCTGTATGGGTTGTATTTTCAATAACCGTAGGTGGTGCGCTGTTTGGCGTAATTGGAATGTTCCTCGGAGTTCCCGTATTTGCCGTATTAAGCTATCTGTTAAATATCACAGTGCAGCATTTCCTGGACAAAAGAAAAGTCACCGTGCCGCCTTATGACTCGCCCGATGACCTCTAGATTATTTTTTGGTATTAAGAATTCTCACGACATCGTCGAGGGAATTCTTAAATCTTACCACTCTGTAATTCGCACCTTTATGCACATACATCACTTCTGATACTTTCCTTGCAAATGCTTTATTCTTCACAACAATTCTCCAAAAGCCTTTATATAGTATATGCATTTATTATTAATGATTTCTTACTGCGATAAGTTTACAGATAGGATTGCCCATCTGTGAAAATCTTGTCTCATACTCTGTCATTACATTACCCTCGTTAAGTACAGAGTCATTATGTAAGTCAAATGTGACAACAGGAAGCTCCCAGCCTGCCTCTTTAATCTCTTCTAACGAAAAATCAAATAAATCTTTATTATCTGTTTTGAATTCCACCTGTCCGTCCGGCTTTAATATCACATCATATCTTGCCATGAACTGTCTTGAAGTAAGTCTTCTCTTCGCATGTCTGTCTTTTGGCCATGGATCTGAAAAATTAAGGTATATTCTGTCTACCTCTCCATCTCCAAACACCTCACATATAGCCTCTGCATCCATTCTGATGAATCTTAAATTAGGAAGCTGAAGCTCGTCCTGTTTCTCAACAGCTCTTAAAAGCACGCTTGAATACTTCTCAATACCGACATAATTAATATCAGGGTTATTTGCTGCCAGTGTTGTTATAAATGTGCCTTTACCCATACCAATCTCGATACGGATTGGATTATCGTTACCGAAAACCTGTGACCATGTTCCTTTCATCCCCTCCGGCTCTGTAAACACATATTCATTCTCTATCATTACTTCCCTTGCTCCGGGTACATTTCTAAGTCTCATAACCCACTCCATTCCTATTTCTAATAAATATTTAGCATTTTTCTATGCCTTCATGTTTCTTTGTAATATATTTACCATAAATATCACTTTTTGCCAAGCGGGGTTTACTTATGGACAATCCTAGGCTACAATGTATTTGTATATTTTATTAATCGGAGGAATTATCTCTATAATGAAAAAGCAATTTTTAAAAGGATTACTTATAAAGATAACCAGTGCTGTATCTGCCACTGTTTTGGTATTCTCAGCTTTTGCAGCGGATACCCAGGCTGCAGCATACAACAAAGTCTACAGCGAGACAGACACAACCAGCACAGAGGCTGTATGGCCGGATGCACCTGATGTTAACTCAAGCAGCTGCATTCTTATTGATGCTGATACAGGTTCCATTCTTTTCGAGAGGAACTCTCATGAAAAATGTTATCCAGCCAGCACAACCAAGATTTTAACAGGGCTCCTTACTATTGAGAACTGTAATATGGACGATGTTGTAACATTTTCACAGTCAGCTGCTAACTCAATTAATGTATATGAGGATGCCAACTTAAGTTCAAAAGCAGGCGAGCAATTTACTGTCAACCAGCTTCTTCACGGACTTCTGCTGTATTCTGCCAACGAGATGGCTTATGCCCTCGGTGAACATGTGGCTGGCTCAATAGATGCATTTGTCGATATGATGAATGCCAAGGCAAAAGAACTTGGTGCTTTGAATACACATTTTGCCAATGCAAGCGGATTATATAATACCAACCACTACACAACAGCATATGATATGGCAATGATTGCAAGAGGGTGCTATAACAATGCTTCTTTTGTCAGCATTGATTCAACTGCCGATGCATATGTAATTCCTGCAACTAACATGTCTGCACAGCGTACAATAAGACACCGACACAAGATGTTAAAGGGCCGTGCCTACTATTATGAATACTGCAAGGGTGGCAAAACAGGATATACTGATGAATCACAGAATACACTTGTTACATTTGCAGAAAAAGACGGTATGCGTCTTATATGCGTTGTATTTAAGGAAGCCACAGATGAGATAAGATATGTTGATACAAGAACCCTTTTTGACTGGGGATTTGCCAATTTCCAGAAATCAACAACAACCGGAAGCCAGCTTGGAGCAATGTTCTCTAATGACAACTATTACAACTCGGCTGTTTTCTCAACTCTTTCACTAAACTTTGGACTAAATGCTTCATTTATCACAATACCTAATAAAAGTTCTTTGTCAAATGTATCAATGACGGTTGATGATAATTATGACATGACCAATGAGAATGGTGTTATGACAACACATCTTAAGTTCTTATACAATGATAATACTGTCGGCACAACTACACTTAATATATCTGCTGCCGGAACAGATACCGGAAGCCTGCTGCCATACATTAATAATGATGTTTCATCATCTTATAAACCGAAAACATGTATCAGAATTAATATATGGATACTTGTTGGAATTGGTGCCGTTATTCTTTTTATCATCTACATTATTGAAGAACGGGCAAGAAGAAAAAGACAGAGAAGACACTATAACAGAAGAAGACGCAGATTATAATAAACAGAGGATTCGGGGCTAAACCCTGAATCCTCTGTTTTCTATATTATCAGTCTGTGTTTCATTACTAATTCCACCTTTTGAATATGTAAGACCTGAATATACAGCCTGTGTATTCTTCATAAGCGGCTCAGAATCATCCTGTTTACTAACCTCATAAAAGGATGCCCTGAGTTTCTTTAAAAGCCCTGTAATTCTGTTAATCTCATTATTATCAAGACTTACAGATGCTGAAATAAGTGACCTCTTCATATGATTATATATTACAAAAAGATTAGCTGATATCTCATACTGCATATCAAGTCCGCATATAAGCTGGTCTATAACCTTCTGCGCCATATATATATTATTATGTGCCTGCTCTGTACTATCACTCTCACATGCATCATTAAGATATTCTATAGCCATATCATACAGAATCACAACAAGCTGTGATGCTGTTGCCTGTGTAATTCTATACTGAAATGTCTTAATTGTTTCTTTAGTCATAGCATCCCTTTCCTATATAACCATTGAATCTTAAACTACTGTAATAACTGTAATACCTGTGAAGGTCTTTCATTAGCCTGTGCAAGTATTGACGTAGCTGCCTGTGTAAGAACTGTTTCAGAAGTATAAGTAGTCATCTCTTCTGACATATCAGTATCTATCATTGTTGATAATGACTTGGTAAGGTTCTCACTTGAAACCTCAAGGTTATTAGTTGTATGATCAAATCTGTTCTCGTATGCACCGATTCTTGAACGTATTTTATTAGTCTTATTAATAGCTTCATCTACAGTAGATATCGCCCTTGATGCTGTATACTGAGTCATGACATTCATATGCTCCGTGCCAAGTGAATACGTTGTTATTGCCGGAATATCAATAACAATAACCTGATCCTGATTAGCACCTACATGTATGCTCATAGTTCCAACGTCTGTGACTTCCTGACTTATAGTTCTCGCTGTACCTGCACCTGCAGCTGACTGTCCATCATTGTTACTATCGTCAAATACAGTACCTGCCGCATTACCCGGAACATCCATTGAAAACTCTTTGTTATTAACATCTGTTACTGTAATTACAGTTCCCTTTGTTGAAAGAATTGCCGAATCAGCAAAACCAATTCGCTTTCCATCATCTCCTGTAGCAATCTCTGCCTTAACATCGCTTCCTTCTACATATATACCATCTTGTGTTGCTGCCTGTGGTATTCCCAAAATATCTGCAAGCTCTGCATTATCGCATGTTATATTCATCTTCTGGTCGCTTCCATACTGGTTAGTCATAATAACAAGTGTTGAACCAGCATAATCTGCTGTTGGTACATAACCTGCATAATCAGTACCATTAGCTGCTGTATCATTATTAAGGTCTTTAACTGTAAATGCAGAACCACCTGTGATGTTAACTCCGTCAATAATCTTTCCCATCACCTTATCAAGTGTATCACCTTCGAAAATGCTTATCTTGTAACCGTTTATGCTTATTGTTCCTTCCTGTTCTTTTGTTATAGAAGCTGTTGATGACATAGTAATACTTCCTGCTCCTACCGCTATAGCCTGTCTTGCGTCCTCAGTAACAGTTATTCCATATACACCTGCTGTATAGCTGTCAGATACAGAAAGCTGATTAACTCCCTGAAGGTCTGAATATACTCTTCTTGAAAGATTACCGTTAATAAGAGACTGTGTATTGAATTCTGTCTGATCAGATATTCTGTCAATCTCATTATTAATCTGTTCTATCTCTTTCTGTATAGCTTCTCTTTCATCATCTGAATTAACATCATTAGCAGCCTGAACGCTAAGCTCCTTTAATCTTGTGAGCATACTCTGGATTTCGGTAATTGCGCCTTCTGCTGTATTCAAAACAGAAACTCCATCTGCTGTATTATTGTGGGCCTGACTAAGACCTCTTATCTGTGCTCTCATCTTTTCAGAAATAGCACAGCCGGCAGCATCGTCCTTAGATCCATTTATCTTGTATCCTGATGATAATCTTTCAATTGATGTTGACAGATTATTCTGTGATTTCTGTAATGCATTGTTGGCAACAATTGCTGCCACATTAGTTCCTATTCTCATATCTTAACCTTTCTGTCTGTCCGATTTACCTGTTCATGCTCTATATATCGGACTTTCTGTTCAAATCTTTAACCTGCAAGCAGTTTTACAATCTGTGCTGCAATTTCGTACAGCTTATCTGTTGCCACACTGTCAGCCGCTGCTTCATAAGTCACATATGGCACGTCTGACGATTTTGTAATGTTGACGGTCACATTTGTAAATCCAAATCCTTCTTTTAAACTTTCTTCCATATCATCAAGAAGCCGGCATCCTTCATCCGAAACTGCTGTGTCACTTACAATGTACATACCAAGGCTTTCTCTGTCAGCCTTAGCCTCAACAGAAACTTTTCCTAATACGTTGCTCTGCATATTTACAGATATACGACCTTTATTGTCGTCATCCTGAACCAATGTAAGCTTCAACATACCTGTACTTCCTGAATCTGTTATATATGGTATTCTGTAATCATGCCTTAATGCCAGATTCTTAATATATCCTATTGTTCTGTCCTTAAGCCTTAAATCCAGAAATTCCTCGTAAGTGACATCTATCTGTGTGTCAAGGTCCCCCGCTTTGGAAAGAACCTCCTGAAGTTCTTCCTCTGTCTCATCTTTCATTTCTTCATACATAAGTGACAGTTTTTCTTTATGTCCGATTTTTTCAATCGAATCCCTTGCATAATCACGTGTTGTCTTAACACCTCTGATATCCGGGAACTGTCCGGATTCTAAAAATGCTTTAACAGCCTGTATGTTACCACTGTTTATTTCTGTATCTGCATTTCTTATCTGCCTCAATATATCAGCTCCTGCCTGCACTGCTGCCTGCTGTTCCTTAAGATATTCCTCATAATATTGTTCCTCGGCTGCCGCATCATAGTTATCCTCCAACTGTTCAATAAACATTTCAACGGACTGTTCTCCGATTCCGGATGAGTTATCCACATTCTTTAATGTATTCGGGGTAACTAATCCACCATTTGCCATAAATAATGCACTGTAATAGTTAGCAATTCCGCTTACCTCTGCCATTCCTGTATTCTCATCAATAACAGCGTCCATGTCATAATGCTTTCTTGAATTATATGCAGTCATAAGATTATTCATAGTGACCTCAGCTCCCTGCTTAATCAGCGCACCTGCTGCCACTCCGGCATCTCTGGTGAATATATTCATCATTTGGTATATTCCTATAAACTGCTTTCTCTGCTCTTTAGTAATACCATTGGTACGGTCAAGCTTATAAAGAAACTTTGAAAACTTCTCCTCATTATCCTTAGATGCTTTATCATTAGCCTCTGTAAGATATTCGTTGACTTCCTCAATTGAAGCATTCATTGGATTTACTCCGTCTTTTATCATATTAAGAACTGTCTCTGGTTTCATATTCTTAATAAGATTATTAATCATTGCATTAACAGATTTGACTATCTCTACATTTTCCTTTGTCATATCCATGTTATTAGCAGCCAGTACCTTTATTGCTTCCTTGTCCTCATCAGTTCCCTCAAGTCCAAGCTCCCTAATAATATCATCCGCACTTTCCTGTACTGCTTTCTTTAATGAATCACCTAAATCGCCTCTTATCTGAGTTCCGACTGCCTCATAAGTTTCATTCATCTTGTCAAACATACTGGCAAATACACGCGCAGGATTTCTTACTATCTCATTCAATGTCTTTCTTGCTTCAAGAACATCTGTATATGCAATCTGCGCTTCTTCATACATTTCATCCGCCTGTTCATATTCCATAAGCATTGAATTAAGCTCATCTATCGGAGTTGTAAGAATAGAAATGTTATTCTTAACAAGATATATGGACGCATTCGCACTCATAAGAACCCTTGCTGTTACAAGCGTGTCATACGCCTTATCTGCTGCCTGCTGTACATCAGATGCCTGATTTCTAACTTCACTATTTCCTGTGCTTACTGATGCTGCACTGTGTTCAATTCTGAAGCTTCTTGCATCCATCTCCAGCTTAAGGCTTGCTATTGTAAATGTTTCCCCTTTTGATACCACATTTGCAACATCTGAATACTCTGCCCTGTTAATAGTATCAAGAGCTGTCCTTATATCATCAATTGGCGAACCTGTAACGAGCGTATTCTCTGCCTTGCCTCCAAGCTTCATGTTATCAAGTATCTTATTAAGCATTTCATCAGGGTCAGCCTGAATCTTTTCAATATCTATCGCATCAAGCTGTGCCTTATATTCAAGATTTTCTTTAGTAACAGGAATCTGTGCATTAATAAATTCTCTTGCATCCGCAAGTGTATTATCATTAACCTCAAGTCCTGACGAAGCAATTATCTTCTCAATTCCCGGCCTTAAAGCTTCAAAATCAGCGTCAGATATTGCATCTGCGCACTTTCCTATTGTAACGCCATCCGCACTGATACTTGATGAGGTTGCCGCCTGTGCCTGATATATTCCAGCAATTGAATGCTCTATGCGATTAGCAACCATGTAATTCTTTGTGTTCTCTGATAATGGCTTTAACTCTTTACTCTTTTCAAGTGTGCCTTTAACCTCAGCAACACTTTCATCATTGACAGCTATATCTGCTCCCTGCATACGGCTCTCGACACTTGCCGCTGTTGCTGCACTTCCAGTCACACTCTCAATCTTATCCTTGGAAACTGCTGTGCCATAATTAACATAATCATCAGAGTGCATCGCAAGTTCAATCTTAATTTTCTCAATAATATTAACCATATCATCAGGCGTTGCATCTGTAAGATTAAAGCCATCCTCATCTAACTTTACCGCATCAGCACCTGATAACTTCATCATCAAAGCCTTAAGGCTTAACTTTGCATCGGAAGCACTTGCCATTATCTGGCTCTTTACATCATCTGCCTCCTTAAGTAGCCCCTCATATGTATTGTCAGTTGCAGCTGTCACACCCCCAGAAATTACCACTCCTGCAAATGCACCTGCCACACCCTCACTTTTAGCCGTCTTATTCTCTTTATAATTAATTGATGTTCCCTGTGTGGCCACATCTTTATTAAAATTCGCACCTGAAACTGTATATGTCATATTCTGCTGCCTTTCTTATTCACTGTCTGAAACAATCACCCATTGCATTGTCATGTAATAAATATTTCGGCAGATATAGCGGGATAATTGAGAGATTAGTGGCAACAAATAAAAAGGAAGCTGATTCAGAATTAATGAAAATCCAAACCAGCTCCCTTTCTCTATATTATTCTCCTATATCTTCGTAGCCTGAACCTTAGAAACATCACCATTAAACTCATACACAGCTATTCCATACTTATGTAAGTCAATAAGCAATGACTGCGGATATCCATCACAATCTCCCTTAACGGCTGTAAGAGTCTTCTTCTGGTCAGCTTCATTATCTCCAAGAACCAGCTTATACTTAGTCTTGAACGGAACTCCTATTCTGAAGCTGTCTCTTTCAACTGGTGTAAAATTAAGTACAAAGAGAAGATTCTTCTTTCCATCCGGACTGATTCTCATAAACGATAAAACGCTATTATCTTTATCATTGGCATTAATCCATCTGAATCCTTCACTGCTGTAATCAGTAGCATACAGACATGGATAATTCTTATTAAGCTTCAGACACTTCTTCGTAAAATCCTTAAGTTCTGTATGACTTTCATCCTCTAACAGATACCAGTCAAGAGCACGCTTCTCACTCCACTCATTCCACTGACCAAATTCCTGTCCCATGAATAAAAGCTTCTTGCCAGGATGTCCGCACATATATGCATATGCCAGCTTAAGATTCTTGAACTTGTCCTCCCTGTCACCAGGCATTTTCCCAAGCATAGAACACTTAAGATGTACAACCTCATCATGTGAAAGCACAAGAATGAAATTCTCGCTGTAAGCATACATCAATGAAAATGTCATCTTGCTATGATTAAACTTTCTGAAATATGGATCAAGCTTCATATATTCAAGGAAATCATGCATCCAGCCCATATTCCACTTAAATGTAAAGCCAAGACATTCCCCATTGTCAGGATCACCACTTACCATAGGCCATGCTGTTGACTCCTCAGCTATAGTTATTGCCTGTGGGAATCTCTTCTTTAACATGCTGTTAAAATGCTTTAAAAAGCTGATTGCTTCGAGATTACCGTTGTCACCATATTTGTTAGGAACCCAGTTTCCTTCTGTCCTTCCGTAATCCAGATACAGCATTGAAGCAACAGCATCCACTCTTAAACCATCAATATGGAACTTGTCCACCCAGAACATTCCATTAGCAATAAGGAAGTTAGCCACTTCATTCTTGGAATAATCAAATACCTTCGTTCCCCAGTCAGGATGCTCTCCCTTTCTAGGGTCTGCATACTCATATACACAGCTTCCATCGAAATTAGCAAGTCCATGTGCATCCTTTGGAAAATGTGCCGGTACCCAGTCAAGAATTACACCAATTCCTTTTTCATGCATATAATCTACAAAATACATAAAATCCTTAGGTGTTCCGTATCTTGCTGTAGGTGCATAATAACCAGTCACCTGATATCCCCATGATCCATCATATGGATACTCTGCAATTCCCATAAGTTCAATATGTGTATATCCCATATCTGAAACATATTTTGCAAGCTCAGGTGCCAATTCTCTATATGTATAGAATCCGTCCTCTGTTCCATCATCTTTCTTCTTCCATGAGCCAAGATGACATTCATATATAGAAAGAGGAGCTTTAAGATGATTCTCCGTCTTCTTCTTCTCAACCCATTCAGAATCTTTCCATTCATAACCTGAAAGATCGGCAACTATTGATGCTGTCTCTGGTCTTAACTGTGCCTGATTAGCATATGGATCTGCCTTGTAAAGAGCCTCTCCACTCTGGGAAATAATAAGGAACTTATACATATCCCCTGCTTTAGCTCCCGGTATGAACAAATCATATATTCCACCATCTGAAATCTTCTTCATATCATAACCATATGCATTCCAGTTATTAAACTCACCTATAACATAGACTTCTCTTGCAGCAGGTGCCCACACAGCAAAATACACACCTTCTTTTCCGTCTTTTACTCCAACATGCGCACCCATTTTGTTATATATCTCATAATGAGTTCCCTGTCCAAAAAGATATGCATCCAGTTCTGTGATTGCCAGCTGCTCGTATTTTTGCATATTCTTCATAAAATCCTCCATTATATTATTATTATCCTACACGACACTTATGGGTCCCCTCAGATATCCCACTAATTAATAGTATATTACCACATTAGCAAATTAATTACTACATTTCATTAGCAAAAAAAATGTTCATTTCACATATATTATGTTATACTGTAAATCGCATTGAAATACATGCATTATATGAGTTAGAAAGATGAAAAGGAGTATTAAATTCTTATGATATACTATATTGTTAACGAAAGTTTTACTAACATAATAGCATTTGTCAGCATCCTGTTTGCCTTTGCATTTACAATAGCTGCAATTGCTCTTGGCAAGAATCTTCTTCCAAGAGATGCCGGAAGAGCTTATGCTATCAACGGAAGTAAATCAGTTGGAAAACCAAGAGGCGCCGGCATGATTTTCATTCTTACATTCACAGTCACATGTGCATTATTCGTAAACTTAAGTGCCGAACTTATCATTTATCTTATACTTGTGCTTGCCGCAATGCTCAGCGGATACCTTGATGACAGTGCTTCATCACCATGGGGTAATTTAAAGAAAGGTCTTATTGACCTTGCAATATCAGTTATGGCGGCAGTTACTTACCTGCATTACAACCCTAACACATTTGACCTTGCATTCTTTGGAAAGACAGTAACTCTTAATCCAATTATATATGCAATACTTATTATTATACTTATATGGGTAAGTATCAATGTTACTAACTGTTCAGATGGTGTTGACGGCTTATGCGGTACACTTTCTGTTGTAACACTTGCCTCAGTGTATGTTCTTTTTAAGTCATTTAATATTGAATCAGCTTACAGACACACCGTTCTTATTATGATTGTGTGTATCCTCGGCTACCTGTGGTTCAATGCATCACCAAGCAAGCTTCTTATGGGTGACGCGGGTTCTAGAGCAATAGGAATATTTATAGCATTTACATTCCTCAAGCTCCATGCACCGCTGCTTTATATTCCAATGGCACTTGTAATTATTCTTGATGGCGGACTTGGTCTTATCAAGGTTTCTTTCATGAGATTTCTTCACATCAACCTAATGAAGAACCTTCGTACACCAATCCACGACCATATGAGAAAGAATAAAGACTGGTCAGATACGCAGGTTGTTTTTAGATTCACAATTATCCAGGTAATTCTTGGTCTTGCAGTAATATATGGATTAATGTTCTGATATTAAATATGTTAAAATGGCATGTCAGTTGGATTTCTGACATGCCATTATTTCTGTTCTGAGAGTTTCTCAGCCTGACGCCGCCTGCGTCTGTGCTCTCTCTCTTTTATCTGCTTTTCATATATCTTAAGTGCACCCTTTTCATCAGTGTGCTTCATAATTCTGACTGCATAATATCTGCCTTCTTCGGTCTGTTTAACTCTGAAACGCCCCTTTATAAGTCCGTGTTCATCACATGTAAACAAGCCGTAATAGCATTTCGAATTAGTGGCAAACCACTTGACTGTTCTTGTCATAGTCCTGCCACATAAAAAGCATTTGCAGGAACGTACAGTTCTGTCGCTTGCAGCCTTGTCCCTTGTAGCAAATCCCTTTGAAATATACTTCTCATAAGTTCCAAAGTTAAGATATACCTCGTCCTTTCTTGACTCTGGAATTGTAAATGTGTCTATACTGCAGAACTTCTTAACTCTGTCGAAATCCAGCTTCTTCATTATCTTAGCTGTGTACCTTGCATCACTCATTGCTGAATGATAATGCTCATCCCCCTTGATTCCCTGCTCATCGATTGCAGATTTAAGATTCATGCGTGTCTTGCCATCTGAAAAATTAATACTGTAAAGTTTCTGAAGATCAAGATACAGAAGCGGCTTTGGGAAATTCTCCGGCACATCATAGAACTTCATATTACGTCTTAATTCAGTAATATCCATGCTTCCCCATGTAACAAATGTATAATCTTCCCCGCACCATTCAAGAAATTCAGTAACACCCGATACGAAATCAGTTCCGTTAGCAAGGTCATTTTCTGTTATCCCTAATATCTTCTTGACTGTATTCTGCAGCTTTGTATACACCTGTGGCTTAATGGTACACTGCCACTCATCTACAATATCAAGCTTCTCATTAACCTTCGCCGCACCTATCTGTATAATCTCAAAAGGAAAATGATCCTCAGAAAATTGTTTTCCCTTGGCACTCTGATTCCACTCAAGATCCATAACAATATAATTCATAAACATTTTCCTCTGTTACTTATTCTAATCTCGTGATATCTACATATTAAAGCAAACATATTATAGCGTGTATATGGGCGTATGTCGATAATATTTTATGAAGATATTGCAATAAGCTACGCTCTTGCATCAAATGTATTATCTGCTCCTGCTGCTATATTATCACTTTCTTTGCTCTTTAATGCCTTTCTTTCTGCCGAATAAGCTTCATAATATGTTGTTTTTAAAGCAGAATTAACCTTTGTCTCCGCCTTTGTTTCTTTTGCCTGCCAGCCAACACCGCCTGTATATGTAAGTATCTCTTCTCCGTCTTCATTATATACATGAACTGCTGAACCAAAGCCTTTTCCCTGACACTTTGCCTCATACGGCTCTCCAAATAACATGCACAGCCATCTTTTATCCGCTTCCTGCACTTCTTTCATGACAGATGCATTGCCAGAACCTGTCAGATAGCTGAATTTTCCAATCAAAGCAGCCCTGTCTGGCGCAACCTTGCTTATTTCTGACTTTCTTAAACTCTTAAATTCATTTCCCATATATTCATTGTTCTGTGCATCTTTTTTCGCCATTTCAGCAATTTTATCTTTTAAAGAGTCTGTCAGTTTCCATTTATTCTTTTTAGAAGCCGCAACAACACTGGTATCTGCGCTTCCCATTACATTAGATATATTCATGCCTGCCCCCTGAAACCACATTTTTACAAATGCTTCTTATTATCTGATATCGGCATAATTGTGTATATATTCCATAAGGTCGTTGTAAAATACCCATTTTCTTTTAATAACTATTGTTTTCTTCTTCTCTCGCTTTTTAAATTCTTTGGTAAGATTGCCAAACTTAAGATACCTGACAGTAACCTTACTGTCCTGATTTTTATTCTGTGTAACATTTACAATAGAGGTTATTTTCCATATGTCTTTATGCCCCGGCAGCTTTTCTATATCGTACTCACTTCTGATCCTGCTCTCATAAAATATTTTATCAGATTCACCTTTCCTGTATACTTCGTTTGCTATAAGTGGAACAACAGCTGATGAACCACTTTTAGCTGATAAAAATGTAGATGCTTCACTCATCTGATTTTTATATCTGAACCGGTACAGTACTCCACCATCTTTCGGTTCATACATATACTTCCACTCACCAAATTCATCAGTATCAAAAACAACCACGGCATTTTTCTTTTCTTCAATAGCTTTTTTCTTTTTATACTCTTCCAGCTTTTCCTTTATATCTGCGCCTGCCTGACGATAATATAACGGGCTGTAAGCCATTTTCTTCCTTACCTCGTCTAATGCAGCATCATAGCTTGAGTAGGTTCTTGTGCAACGCTCAACTATATTGTCCTCTCCATCTATGATAACCCCTCTGTAATACTCACACTGGTAATCTTTGTTCCAGACTTTTTCGACTTCTGGTGTGAATGTTCTTTCTTTTCCCTGCATACTTTCCCCTCCTGAAAGCTGGTCTTTATAGTTGGAGCAGATTTATCTTGTCTGTATTCCTTACAAAGATTAAGGTATACTGACCACTGATTATCAGTATATGCCACTTCGCTTGTCTCATTATCCACACCATATTTTCTCTTTGAAAGTGAAATAATTTCTTCCGGCGTTGCAGGAGTCGCATTTCCATTTGCTACTTTGACAGCCTCTTTTTGTTCCAAATATCTGTATGTTCAAATCAGTTCTCCTTTGCCCTGGCAAGTTCTTTCTCAATCCATGCTCCTATATCACTATACCATTACAACCGTCTATGTGACGTACAACAGTTCCTAACCTTTAGGCTAAAGTGCTTTGTAAAATAAATATTAAATTGTTTGTGAGTCCGGCAAATTGAAAGTTGTCGTAGCTATTGGTATGACTAATCATGCCACAATTTTAAATTTTTTCTTAATTTGTGGCGTTATGATAAATTAATATCCTT
>ERZ1027225.653-NODE-653-length-15167-cov-4.623280_pt1 | contig 15167 bp, 6 predicted proteins | sample MGYA00519479_ERZ1027225 | MGnify/ENA primary metagenome ERZ1027225 (study PRJEB26926, sample SAMN06164471) | human gut metagenome | biome: ENVO:00009003; feature: ENVO:2100002; material: ENVO:00002003 | host: Homo sapiens | place: USA | collected 2012 ... | reverse complement strand
ATCTACACCTATTAAGTCGTCGGCAGCGTCAGATGTGTATAAGAGACAGACCTTTAACTGCTGCTGTTCTTCTTCAGATAAACCGGCTTCTTCTACCAGTCCACGGAACAGGCCGGCATGTCCTATGTCTACCTTAAATTCTTTTAAACCAGATTTCAGAAGACAGTCAATGGTCAGGGCAATCATCTCTCCATCTGCATCGGAAGTGCCATCATTCATCAATTCAGCACCAACCTGGGTAATTTCGGCCAGTTTTCCCTGATATCCGATACGGTGTATAAAGGTGTCTCCTACATAGCATAACCGTATCTGCATATCTTCCTGCTCATAATATTTAGCCACACAGCGGGCAATGGAAGGAGTAATATCCGGTCTAAGCACCAGTGTGTTGTTATATTGGTCAAAAAACTTGAACATTTCCTTAGAATGGACGGTTCCTGTGTCTTTGTTAAAAATATCAAAAAACTCAAAAGTCGGTGTTTTAATATCTTTAAATCCATAACTTTTCATTGTGTCCCGAAGCTGATCTTCAATTTTGATCCTTCTTTCACAATCTTCTCCGTAAATGTCCCGGACACCTTCCGGTGTAAATAATAATGATTTTGCATTGTTGCCTTCCAATTGTATGTCTCCTTTCCTCTTTACTGGTAAACTGCCGTAGGCTGTTCCGATCTTGGGGAATATCCTTCTTTTGTCAGTGCCTGAATAATGCTTTCCTTATGTTCATTTCCAAAGGCTTCCATCGTAATGGTTAATTCCACTGCTGCATTTCGATTGATGCTGACAAACTGATTATGCTCCAGCCGAATAATATTACCCTGTTCTCTGGCAATCACATCTGCCACACGCAGCAATTCACCCGGACGGTCTGGCAAAAGAACACTCACTGTAAAAATACGGCCTCTCTGTATCAGACCATGCTGTACAACAGAAGACATTGTGATCACATCCATGTTACCGCCACTGAGGATGCAGACAACCCGCTTTCCTTTACAGTCTAACTGCTTCAATGCCGATACAGTCAACAATCCGGAATTTTCCACGATCATTTTGTGATTTTCTACTACATCCAGGAAGTTTACGATCAAATCTCTGTCATCTACTGTTACGATCTCATCTACATTTTTTTGTATATAGGGAAAAATTGTCTCTCCCGGTTTTTTTACTGCTGTACCATCTGCAATGGTGCTGACAGAAGGAAGTCCCACTACCTTGCCCTGACGAAGTGATTCCTGCATACAATTAGCTCCTGCCGGTTCTACGCCAATGATCTTGATATTAGGATTTAGAAGTTTGGCCAGAGTAGATACACCGCAGACCAGCCCGCCGCCGCCGATGGGTGCCAAGATCATATCCACCGTAGGAAGTTCTTTTATGATTTCCATGGCAATAGACCCCTGACCGGTAGCTACCACTTCATCATCAAAAGGATGGATAAATGTGTATCCATTTTGTTCTGCCAGTTCATAAGCATGAGCACAGGCATCATCATACACATCTCCATGAAGGATCACTTCTGCGCCATAACTTTTCGTACGGTTTACTTTAATCAGCGGTGTAGTATTTGGCATAACGATCACTGCCTTGACACCAAATAATTTTGCTGCATAAGCAACGCCCTGGGCATGATTACCGGCAGATGCTGTGATCAGGCCTTTCTGCCTCTCTTCCTCACTTAGTGTACTGATCTTATAGTAGGCTCCTCTTACTTTATAAGCCCCTGTATACTGCATATTTTCCGGTTTCAGATAAATCTTTCCACCGGTCTGTGCACTGTAGTACTCACTGTAGATCAGATTGGTAGGCAGGATTACCTTTTTCACCGCCTCACTGGCCTCTTCAAATTTCTCTAATGTCATCATATTTTTATGCGTCCTTTCCCTCGCTGTCAAACAGCGCATTTACAAATTCTTCGGCATCAAACTTGTGAAGGTCTTCTATCTGTTCACCGATACCTATATATTTTACCGGAATATTTAATTCCGACTGAATAGCAATAGCGATACCGCCTTTGGCAGTTCCGTCCAATTTGGTTAGGATCACACCGGACACCTCTGCTACTTCACTGAACTGTCTGGCCTGCTCCAGCGCATTCTGTCCCGTTGTTCCATCTACTACGATCAGCGTCTCCAAATACGCTTCCGGATATTCCTTCTCTATAATGGTATGGATCTTATGAAGTTCCGCCATAAGATTTTTCTTATTGTGAAGACGCCCTGCTGTATCGCAAAGCAGCACATCTACATCTCTTGCTTTAGAAGCTGCCACGGCGTCATATACAATGGCTGCCGGGTCTGATCCTTCCTGACCGGCAATGATATCCACACCGGCACGATGTGCCCACTCTTTCAACTGGTCAATGGCTCCGGCACGGAATGTATCAGCGGCTGCTAACATCACTTTTTTTCCGTCTGCTTTCAGCTGTCCCGCCAGCTTTCCTACACTGGTAGTTTTGCCAACACCATTTACACCGATCAACAGGAGTACCGATTTTCTGTTTTCAAACTCATAAGCATCCTCATTTACTTCCATCTGATCTTTGATGGTACTGATCAAAAGTTCTTTACAAGCTGAAGCCTCCTTGATCTTGTTTTCCTTAACCTTCTCTTTCAGATCATCAATAATCCTCATGGTCGTATTGATACCGATATCTCCCATTACCAGTAACTCTTCCAGTTCGTCATAAAAGTCATCATCAATTTCTGAATATCCGTGGAACAATGAATCCACGCCGGATACAAAAGAATCTCTTGTCTTGGTCAATCCTTTTTTTAACCGTTTAAAAAAACCTTGTTTTTCTTCCATAAAACATCCATCCTCCTGCTCATTTTAATCATCTAACTGCTCTTCAATCAACTTTACAGATACAAGAGTAGAAACCCCCTTCTCCTGCATGGTAATTCCATAAAGCACATCGGCTGCCTCCATAGTGCCCTTTCGATGGGTAATCACAATAAACTGTGTGTTCTTCGTTAATTTATGCAGATATTTAGCATACCTTTTTACATTGGAATCGTCAAGTGCCGCCTCGATCTCATCCAGCAGACAAAACGGTGACGGCTTCAGATTCTGGATGGCAAACAAAAGCGCAATGGCAGTCAGTGCCTTTTCTCCACCGGAAAGCTGCATCATATTGCCTAATTTCTTTCCCGGCGGCTGGGCATTGATCGTAATGCCTGCATCTAACACATCCTCTTCCTCCACCAGTTCCAGTGTTCCTTTTCCGCCTCCAAAAAGTTCTTTAAACACTTTGTCAAACTGCTGTTGGATTTCAGCGAATTTTTCTGTAAACTGCTTGCGCATTTCCTCATCCAGATCACCGATGATCTTCATCAGTGCCTGTTCTGACTCGATGAGATCGTCATGCTGGCCCTTTAACAGTTCATACCGTTCACTGACATTTTTATAATCTTCAATGGCGTTGACATTAACATCTCCCAGCCGTTTGATCTTTGTCCTGGTATCACTCACATTGGCTTTCATCCTTGTATAAGAAACGGACTCATCCACCTCATATTCCATGGCATTTCGATATGTAAGTTCATATTCATTCCACATGTAGTTGATCTTACCTTCCAGTTTTTCCTTTGGTAACTTTTCACAGCTTTCTATGGCATTTCCAAGCGCATTAGCAAAGCAGATGGCAAGTCCGGCAGAGTCAACCGGAAGCTTATCCGGTAGCGTGACAGAGGTTTGAAGCACAATGCCGGATTCCTCTGCAGATTTAAGATAAAAACAAAGTGTTGTATCTATAAGGGCATCTGTGCAGTAATGGAAGGTTTCAGGCATAACAGGTTTCTGACCGGCGATGTCGGTAAAGTCAAGGATTGCCTGCATATCTCCACTCTCAGCAAGAGATGCGATGGTAGAAAGTATGTGCCGGGTGTCGTGTCGGACGATTTTTGTCTGCTTTGCAAGCTTATCCATGTCGGCAGCCTCTCTTTGTATATTTTGTACCTGCAGCTCAAGAATTTTCCTGTTCTGTGCTATTTCCTGCCTATGATACTGTGTAGAAAGAAATACACCGATTGCAGTGTAAAGAATAACAATGACGGCACCGAGCAGATAGATCATCACGACACTTGTGGGGCGTTTACTATAATGCTCCGGATAAAAAGCAAGTGCTACGGCTAGGATAATCAGCGCACAGGGAATCAGGGAAAGGATGCCCCAGCCCTTCTTAATCTCTGTGATAAAATCCAGATAGATACGGCGCATGAAATGAAAATCAAACAGAATGATAAGCATATAGGCGAGCAGACGCATCAGTATATCTGAAAGCTCCGTTCCGTGCAGCGCAGTATTTATAAGCGTGATGGTGCCTGCAATGTATAAAGATACAAGTATGTGCGTCGCACGGATGAATACAAGCCGTGGAAATGGTTCGTCAGACATATTATGCAGCAGAAGTATGGCAGGGCAGGATATTGTGAGGATAAATACCCGCAGCAAAAGCTGGTAGCTGAAAAAATAGATGATAGCATAGGATGAGATTATGACATAAATGACGTAAGAAACAAAAATCACAATGCTTATGGGCTTCTCTTTCACATGGCGGAACTTCGTGGTGGAACCCATCATGCAAAAAGTACCTGCGCAAGTGATCATAACCTTCAATATCAAAAAAGTAATATTATCCTCAAAAAGCATGGTATCTGCCTCCATTCAGCCAAAAGTCCGCCCACTCCCTTTTGACTGTATCATACATACGGCGGGGAACCGGAACGTGAAGATTCCCGGTCAACAGCAGGTCTGACCTGGTAACCTCTGTGACATGGAACAAATTGACGACAAAGGAGGAACCTACCAGAAGCATTCTTTTGTGTGCCAGCAGCCCGGCCACGGCATTCTGGAAAGACCCGTTGAAGCTGGTGCTGTGTATCACGGTATTATCTGTCAGATGGTAATCGATATGTTTATCTATGCGTTCCGCATACCGTATGTCTGTAATGGGGATCATACGGATGCTGTCCGTCGTCTTAATGGCAACTGTCGCCTGCATGATCTGTGAAAAAGAGCGGTAAGCCTTGTCAAGGCTTTGGAAAAACAGCTCGCTCCTGACAGGCTTTAAAAGGTAATCAAAGGCATCTACCCGATAAGAATCCAGCGCAAAGTCAGGAGAGGTGGTAAGGTAGATCAGGAATCCCATGTCATCACGCATTCTCAGAGCAGCGCCAAGCTCGATGCCATTCATTCCCGGCATAATACAGTCCAGAATATAGAGGTCAAAGCCACCGTGTTCATCTACATGGTTTATAAGTTCTTTTCCGGATGTAAAAGAAGATAAGGAAAGGGTTCGTTCAGAATGTATCTGCTTATATTGCCTGATAAGATCCATGGTCCTTTCATGGCTGGTTATTTCATCATCACATAAAGCAATCTGCAAGGCATAATCCCCCTCCCGTTTTATTTTATGTACTCTCGGAAGCTTCTTCAAACGAAGCATTCCGGGAGTATATTTTTCAGCATGTATAAAAGTTTGTAAAACGCCTGTTTCAGACGCAGGAAACAGACGCAATCCTTGTTTTGCGATTACATCTATAGTGTAGCAAAGAAGCTAGAATGAGTCAACGAAACAGGGGGTGACCAAATCCGAACAAAAAGCTGCCAAATCCGCAATGATACCCATAATAAAAAGTAATTACGATATACTTTACCTAAAAAGACAGAAAAAAGCTTTTAGAAAATAAAGTGGGCAGGTTACGGAAAGGTATGGTAATTATTATGAAGATACATATGCTTAAGGATAGAGAAAAAGCTATGCGTGGAACAGCACTTGTCCTGGCAGCAGCACTGGTATTTACAAGCATTGATCTTACCGTGTTTGCAACTAACGGAAAAAAAATAAAAACACAAGAAGTGATCACAGGCTTTGCGGAGTTGGACAAGTCGGTTGCGGTGCAGCTATTGCCGGTTGGTGCACTGGAAAGTGAAATCGTCTTTCCGGATACGCTTACTGTAACGGTGGATACAAAAAGTGTGGAGGAGTCCGTCGGGGATGTAACGCAGAAGACAGAAAATCCCACGAAAGAGGACACAGAATCTGAAGAAATCCAGACACCGGAGAAAGGTACAGAACATGAAGAAAGCACAGATTCTGGCGAGAATCAGGACACCGGAGAAAATACAGACTCAGGAGAACACACAGAAACCGGAGAAAATACAGATTCAGGAGAAGGCACGGGAACTGGGGAAAGCACGGATTCAGGAGAAAGCACAGGAACCGGGGAAAGTATAGATTCAGGAGAAAACGCAGGACCGGAAGAACGTAAGGGAACTGAAGAAGATGCGGCAGAGGAAGAACAACCGGCAGAGGAAGTATATGCAGTAGTGGAAGAACAACCTGTAGCGAAAGCATATACAGCAGAGGAAGAACAACCGCCAGAGGAAGAAGGTGCAGCAGAGGAAGTAAGTCCGGCACCGGTAGAAACGATTCCCCCGGTAAAAAGCACCAGGGAGACTTCCATTCATGTGACATGGGAACACAACAGGGCGGACAGCTTTGATTCTTCCACTTTGGGAAATCATTATGTATATACTCCGGTTATCCCGGAAGAATACAGGGTAGCGGATGGTGTCAGCCTTCCTCAGATCAGTGTGACAATTGCAGCCACAGGAGGACAGGGACCTGCAGAACTGCTTGCATTGTTAGAGAAGCTGCCAGATCCCCTTACCTATCTCTCCACAGGGGTAGAAAATAAGGAGATCATTGATAGGGAGCAGCTTGCCGAGGCGAGGGAGCAGCTGGATTCATGGCTTGCGGAAAATCAAACAGATGATACAGAGAATAAAGAAACACTTTCCGGGGAAGAGGAGGAGCGTCTGGCGGAGCTTATCCAACGCCTGGAGGGCTTGGAGCATATACGTGATACGGAGACGGACTGCATGGACCTGGAATGTCCCTATCACTATCCGGAGATGATACAGCAGCGTATGGAGGAGGATGAGCTGCCGGAGCTTCTGACACTGGAGGATCTGGTGGAGGACTACGGTGTGGAGCCGCCGGAAGAGAATGCCATGCCTGCTGCTGCCGGGGATACAGACCAGCCCTTGCGGGCTCCTTCCAAGGCACCGGCTCTTACACCACATCCACAGACCCTGATGGTTACGAATGATAACGAGAACAACAGTCATACGGGAAAGGCAGATGGCGACATTGATGTGAGTATGGGTTCTTCAGACAAAAAACATCCCATCGAGCTGGCTTTTACACTGGATGAGCTTCCGACCCAGAGTGCCTATCTTGCGGTGAAGGCCTATGATGTGGATGAGGATTACGGTGAGACAGATTACGTGTACCTCAATGATGACATATATCTGCCGATGGATCAGACAAATCAATTTAATAAAAACTATAATAACGAGACGCTCGGTTATCTGTCGGGCACGAATAATACGTGGAATACGACGGTATTGGAGATCCCCCTTGAAAAATTAAAAAAGGGAAAAAATGTCATATCTGTAACGGTAGCACCGTCGACCTGGATTGTAAGAATAGACTGGATGCAGCTTGTGCTGGACGGTGGTGCAGCAGATTCAAACATTGAAAAATTTTCCCTGGAGCTTCAGGACACATCCACAAAAGGTAAAACGGTTACCGTACAGTCTCTTGTGACAATCCGGCAGAAAGGAAACAAAGAATATGCGACGGAGTATACACTGACACAGACAGAGACAGGCAATGCGCTGGATGCCTGCTTTGGCAAGGCAAAGTCACAGGAGCAGATTGCCTTAAGCATGCCATTGGACTCGCCTGGCGGTGTATACAAAATCACCGGAATTCTCAAAGATCCTGAGACGGAAGAAATCAAGGCAACAGACAGCTTCAGCTTTTATTTTAATCAGGGTGTAGGTCTTGGCCCGAAGGTCAGTCATACGCTGTCACCGGACACACTCACCAATCGTGATGTGACGATAATGGTAAAGGCTGAGAATATGCCGGAGCTGGGAATCACGGATGTAAAGGTTACAGATGGCGCAACGCATATAGCGGCAGAAAACAAAAAATACACCTTTACGATAACCTATAAGTTAAAAGGCAGTGAGCAGTCCTTCCTTTATCCGGTATGGGTGGATAATATCGACAAGACGGCACCGGTGCTCACCTATACGCCGGTCACTGTGGTGGAGGGAGAGCAGCAGGAGACGGTGGAGAAGCTGTTTGGTGAGGCACTCTCTGTATCGGATAACTACAGGCTTGCCGAGAAGCCTTTGACTTATACCATACAGAATAATATCGCAGATCTTCCGGGGAAAAAGACAATCAAGGTAACAGCATCCGATGCCGCAGGAAATACGACCACTAAGGATTGTGTAATCATGGTAACTGCAAAGCCATTGGAACTCAAGCTTGGTGCGCTTACCGCAGCGGCAGGAAGCAAGGACAGCTTCGAGCTGAAAGCGGTTTTGGCACATACCGGTGGGGATACGATCAAGGAAACCGGCTTTGTATGGGGTGTGATGCCTGCTCCGACGCTGGAGTTTCATAACGGAAGTGCCAAAACTGCTTCGGTCATTACAACAAAAAATGGAAATCTGACCGCAAAAGCCACAGGATTAACTTCCGGCGTGGAATACTATGCGCGGGCATATGCGAAGGTTACATCTGACGGCAAAGAGAAGGTGTATTACAGTGAAGCAGGGCAATTCGGCTTCGGGATTCCACAGTATGGTACATTTTCTGTGAGCAGTGTCACAGGTAGTAATGGCAAAGCGACCTTTACGATCACAAGAAGTAATGGAACGGATAAATTGCAGATGGTATATTACCGCACGGTAAACGGATCGGCGGTCGGTGGTACGCATTTTAAACATCAGGAGGGTGCTGTCTACTTTAAGGAGGGGGAAACGTCAAAGACCGTGACAGTGACGGAGCTTGGCGTGACAAATGCTTATCAGAGCAAAGCGGGAACAAAGTATTCCAATGCCGACAGAACCTATTCGCTGGAGCTCTACCGTGTGACGGGTGGTGGAACGATTGACCAGGCACGCCGCTCGATGACTCGGACAATGGCGAAAGACAGCAGCTATACCGTGGACCGGTCGGTTTATACAACAGAAAAAACGATCACGCATGTCGGTGAGACATCTGGGAAAAATGGAAAAAAGATTGCGGATACGACAAAAAAACAAGGCGGAAGTGAAACCAATGTGAGTTTTCTTACAAACCGCGACGGAAAACCAAACTATAATACCCGCAGTTCTTTTTTCGACTATTATACGGATACAAGGCAGCAGGAGTATCTAAAGTCCACAGCCGGTGGATGGTACTACCGGTATGTGCTGAGGGCATATGAATTTGAGGACGGTTATGAACATGCCTATTTGGGATTCCAACCATTAGAAGATAAACATTACGGCATAAAGAAAAACGATGCAGCTGTCACAGGAGTCACGGGTCAGCTCTGGGCCTGTAATTTTTTGCAGCCGCAACAAAAAGCAGAAGGCACCTATTCTTTCCCTGATAAAAGAACAGGTGGAATTGAAGGAGCAGGATATCCGTTAAACAGCTACGGTACGGCGTATATTTACAATGATAAAACCTGGGTGAAGCTTGGTGTGGATCAGACCTGCTATGCCTATTTCGGTGCGACCGGTGCGAATACCGATGTATGGTATGTGGACGGTCTGCAAAGCTTTGTGATGGTCAATGACGAGAAGGAGCCGGCACTCCTTGGCGTTGCACCGATGGCGAAAGGCACCTATCTTCCGGGAGATCCGATCACCATAGCGCTGGTTTTTGACGAGATTGTGGACGGGCGGAATAGCAGCTTGAGCAGCAGCCTTACGATTTCTACCAATGTAGGAACCCTGTCCTATGCCGGTGGTGCGGATACGAATGTACTCTATTTTACAGGGGAGGTATCCTCCGCTGTCAGCTTAAACAGCGACACTGCGCTGAAAGTCAACAGCATCAGCAATCTTAGCAGCATTAAGGACATGTGCAATCTATCCGGTACGAGCCAGACCTTTTCGGGCGGCAATACCAATATCAAGGTGGATGCCACGAAACCGGCACTGACCGTGAAGGCAGATACCAGTGGCAGTCTGCCTCGTCATAAGGCAACGATCACAGCCAAAGGAGCAGACTCCCTCCGGTATGTATGGACGAAGGATACTAAACTGCCAAGCTATGGCTGGCAGACCGTCGCAAGCGGTACGCAGCTCACAGAGAGCAGAGGAACCGCAGGGCAGACACAGACCTGGTATCTGCATGTGCTCGCCACTGCAGCATCGGGAGCATCGGCACATCAGTATCAGGCATTTCCCTTTATGAATCCAGCAATCACGGATGTGTCAGTGAGGGCTGGCAGCGCAGCAGCTTCAGCGGATGCAGCCGATGTGTGGAAGCCAGGCAAATATATCGTGGTGCAGTATGCAGGTGCCCAGAAAACGGGGACTAAGCTTACCTATGACGGACCAAAGAAGGTAGAGAATGATATTACATCCTCCAGAGGTTCTGCCTATCTATATGTCACAGAAAATGGAAGCTATACCGTCACGCTGACGGATTCCTATGGGAATGTGATATCCAGGACCATTGAGGTGCGAAAAATAGATAGTAAAAAACCGACCGTGACGCTTCGCAGCGGCAGCAGTACCGGAGCGGACACGGTATACAATGAGCTGATCATTGCCGTACTGCCGGAGGATACCGGTGGCAGCGGTGTGGCAAAGGTGGAGTATGCATGGACGAATACGGCAGGGACTCCTTCTGCATGGAAGACACTGTCTGCGGCTGCAGATGGCAGTTATCAGGCACAATATACCGCAGCAGAGACATCAAAGACTGCAAAGTACCTGCATGTAAGGGTGACAGATGGAGCTGGAAATGTATCGGAAACCGTGAAGTCGGGACCTTATCAAGTGATAAAGAAGGCAGTGGGAGCAGCCCTTCCTTCCATTACAGTAACGGGAAATCCGGCTTCGTGGACAAAAAGTGCCACACTTACATGGAAAGCTGCACAGGGAAGCGGCACAGGTGCGGGAGCACTTGCGTTTGTCTATACACCGAATGGTACAGTGACTGAGAATATGACCGTCGGAAGCTGTACTGTGACGAAAAACGGTGTCTATGAATTTATGGTAATGGATAAATTCGGGAACTCTGCAGCAGCAGAGGTGCTTGTGACCAGAATCGACAATGAGGCACCGAAGCTGGAAGCTCTTACAACTGCCGGTGGCAAGCCGGGAACAATAGGGCTGCTGGGTGCTACAGATGACCATACGGCTGTTTATGATCAGAAGGGAAACATTACAGGATATCGTGGCAGCGGCATCCGTACCAGAGAGTACAGGATGCAGGGAGAGAGCACCTGGACAACCTTCACCGGAGACAGCTTTACCGTAGCGAAAAACGGAAACTATGTGGTAAGGCTTACGGACAATGCGGGAAATGTCAGTGAAGAATACCGTGTGGAAATGACAGGTATGGATGTGACAGCGCCAACAGTTGGCTGTACAGTCAATGGAACGCGCAATGGAACAAGTGGATGGTATCTGGATTCCAATGTTTCGGTAAAGCTTACCTTTGCGGATAAGGCAGGGGCTGAGGGAGGCACACCCAGCGGCGTTTGGAGTGCAGCGTATCAATGGGTGACAGATACTTCTAAAAAACCGGCAACAGGAATGGTCAACCTTGACGCAGCCGCGGTTGCAGCGGGTGAGTATACGATTTCCTTGTCAGACTATTATGGAACCTGTTATTTATATTATAAGGTGACAGACCGGAAGGGAAATATACGGGATGGTTTTTCAGAGCAGATAAAAAAGGATGATGTCCATCGTCTGGAATTTACCGGGCCGGATAAGGCACAGCCCTTATCCGCAGGACTGCCCATGCGTGTTTCACTTACCTATGGACCTCAGGAGGAAAGCTTACAGGAACTGTACAGACGGAGGTATTGGCAGAGTTAGAGGCATATCAGGGAATCTACAGTTTATCAGGGCTGAAAAAGAAACAAGAGGTCTATACGGTAAAAAACACCGGCACAAAGCAGATCCAATATTATAAGAATGCATACAGTGACAGCACCGCCTGTGAGCAAAAGACCTTTTATGTAAGACAGATCACCTTTGACAGTCAGGGTGGAAGCAGCGTGGAGTCTCAGCTTATATGGACGACTTACAATGGTCTTATTCCGGGATCAGATGTGCAGTGTGCGGTCACGGAGCCGCAGGGACCTGTCCGTGAGGGATATACCTTCGGTGGATGGTATGAGGATGCTGAATGTACAGACAGCCGGAAATTTGATTTTAATACCCAGTCGCAGGTTATGACGGACAAGACGCTTTTTGCAAAGTGGATACCGAATTCCTATCGTGTGTATTATAATCTGTCCCTGCCGGATGGCAGCGTTTATGAGCCGGAAGACATGTATAAAACCTATGTCCATGGACAGGAGCTGGCTATGCCGCTTCCATCACAGGATGGATATGCGTTCTGTGGATGGTATGACAATGCCGGTTATACAGGAACAGCCTATACGAAGATTGGGGCAGCGGAATATGGAGACAAAACCTGCTATGGTTATTTTCAGGATGTACAAAAGCCAAAGCTTGCTGCGTCAGTAGAAAGTAATGTCAGCCCGGATACAAAGGGCTGGTATAGTACAGATCAGATCCGCATTGCCCTGTCTTATTCCGATAACAAGGGAGTCAAAAGCCTGTATGGTAAGGTGGATGATGGCGGATATGTAGAAATCCCCGGTGTTATTACACAAGGGGGAACAACCGTAACAAAGGATTATGCCTGTGTCGAGGGAACCCACATCTACACCTTCAAGGCAGTGGATGCAGCAGGAAATGAAACAGTGACAGATGCGCTGACCGTAAAGCTTGATACGATAAAGCCGGTGATTGGTGATGCAGCCTTCAATGAGGGATATAAAAATCTCTGGAACTGGCTCATCCGAAAAGACAGTCTCGAAATTACAATTCCTGTCGAAGAGATGGGAAGTGGAATAGAGAGTGTGGAGTATAAGCTGATACCGGAAGATAGCAGTACAGCAGGCCAGCCATCGGTAAAAAAAGCTTCCGTGGAGAATCATGCCGGTTATAAGGCAGTGATCTATATCAACCCTGACTTTAAGGGAAAAATCATGATCACTGCAAGGGATCATGCAGGAAATGCGTCGGATACGAAGATGATAGGCACGGATGGCAGCGGCATCCATGGTATTATCGTGGAGGATCATGCACCAGAGATTACATTTTCGGTCAATGGCAGTGAAAGTCCGGCAGAAGAATATGAGAAAGCGCCGACAGTCGTTGTGGCGGTAAAGGATGACGAGAATAATGTTATTTCCGCAGGACTGGCTTCGGTGGCTTACCAGATTGGAAACAGCGCAGAGTGTGTAGTACAGGAGGATTTTACCACAAGCATTAGAACAGAAGTCAAATTCAGTATACCAGAAGAGAAGCTTCCGGCAGCCGGTGCGGACATTACCGTGAAAGCCGTGGATAATGCCGGAAACCGGGCAGAAAAGAAAATTACGGTAAGGATACATACTCACAGAGCAGTTCTGGTGAAAGCTGTAGAGCCAACCTGTCTTGCAAAGGGAAACAAAGCCTATTATGTCTGTGATTGTGGAAGATGGTATGCAGACAGCAGCTGTATGACAGAAATCACGTTGCAGGATGTGGTACTGCCTGCAAAAGGGCATACAGAAACCATAGATCCGGCAAAAGAAGCTGCCTGTACGCAGACAGGACGAACACAAGGCAGTCATTGTAGTGTCTGTGGAGTGGTGATAAAGGCGCAGACGGTAACACCGGCATTGGGACATCATTATAGTGGGGATTACGCATACGATGCAGACGGACATTGGAGAGTATGCAGCCGATGTGCTGCATTGGAAGAAAAGCATAGCCATGTATATGACGATGACAAGGATACCATCTGCAATGACTGTGGCTTTGAACGGACGATAAAGAAGCCGGAACCGGAGAACAAGCCGGAAAGTAAACCGGAGAACAAGCCGGAAAGCAAGCCGGAGAACAAACCGGAAAGCAAACCGGAGAACAAGCCGGAAAGTAAGCCGGAGAATAAACCGGAAAGCAAACCGGAGAACAAACCGGAAAGCAAGCCGGAGAATCAGCCGGAAAGCAAACCGGAGAATAAACCGGAAAGCAAACCGGAGAATCAGCCGGAAAATAAACCGGCGGACAGCCCGGATATATCCGGACAGCCGGACATAGGAGATGTATTAAATGTACCGGAGATGACAGACGGTGGCAAGGTGGACACATCGGGTGAAGCTGTGCCAACGGGAAATGTGCAAGGTATGGCAGACACAAGTACTGCCCTGGAACTTGGAAATGGCACAGTCACGGTAACGGTTGTCTGTGAGGAACAGGAGTATACGGCAGGAGTATCAGATACTGCTGCAGTAGTGAGAGCAGTGCTGACGCCGGTGCAGCTCCAAAGCGTAGCTGCCGGAGAAAACATAGAAATCAGGGTAGATGTGAAGGATATTTCCGGCAATGTGCCAAAGAAGGATAAGAGTACAATTGAGAACGGTATGAAAGAGTACCGTAAGGAAATGCCAGATCTGATACTTGGAATGTACGTTGATATCTCTTTGTTCATGAAAATAGGGGAAGCTGACTGGAATGCTGTTACTGGAACTGAAGAACCAATCGAGGTAGTGATCGGTATTCCGCTGAAGCTGCAAAGCACTGACAGAGAGTTCTTCATTATCCGTTCCCACGAAGGGGAATATACCCTTTTAACGGATATGGATGACGCACCGGATACGGTAACAATCCATACAGACAGATTCTCTGCTTATGCAATTGCGTACAAACATGTGAGCCCGGCATCACAAAACTGTAAATGCAGCTTATGCCATATTTGTCCGACCTTCCTTGGTATCTGTTATTTTGTGTGGCTGATACTTATCATGGCAGTGCTTTTGATTGTCTGGAGAGTTGTACGGAGAAACAGAAACGTGGGAGAAAAACGTAAGTTCTTGTTTTGACACACATTCCTATCAATGGTATACTTAACCTTATCTGATACAGTGCAAATAAGCGCAAGAATAAGGGAGAGAAAAGTATGGACGAAATAGCAGTATTGATTCCCTGCTACAATGAAAGCAAAACGATAGAGAAGGTCGTAAAGGATTTTAAGGCAGCATTACCGGAAGCTGTTATATATGTATATG
>ERZ1027225.622-NODE-622-length-15551-cov-6.132873_pt1 | contig 15551 bp, 18 predicted proteins | sample MGYA00519479_ERZ1027225 | MGnify/ENA primary metagenome ERZ1027225 (study PRJEB26926, sample SAMN06164471) | human gut metagenome | biome: ENVO:00009003; feature: ENVO:2100002; material: ENVO:00002003 | host: Homo sapiens | place: USA | collected 2012 ... | reverse complement strand
ACTGTTTTCTTTGTGGAATTTGAACAAAATATGCAACTTCGGAAAAAGGGGAAAATTCCATTTTGACATTGTTGTCATGTTCCACAAAGATTCAAACGAAAAGGGAGAACGGTTATAACAACACGTAGAAAATTCCGGAAAATCGGACAATTTCTGCAAAAAATGCGTTGACGTGTTCCGGAAAAAACGGTATAATGGTAGCATAGAAGGGAAGAGGAATGCACAAATTGTTTCCAGGGGAATGGAAACCGCAAAGCTTCTTCAAACCAACGTATGATGCGTGAAAGCGCAGGATCATAAGGATGGGAGAGTTTTTATCATGTTTGTAAAAGAAGTTACAGTACAGAATCAGGTTGGTCTGCACGCAAGACCGGCTACATTTTTCATTCAGCGTGCCAACGAGTTCAAGTCCTCGATCTGGATCGAAAAGGAAGAGCGTCGGGTAAATGCAAAGAGCCTGCTGGGTATCCTGTCTCTGGGTATCGTAGGCGGCACTGACATCAAGATCATTGCGGATGGTTCTGATGAGCAGATCGCAGTAAACTCTCTGGTAGATCTGGTAGAGAGCGGTTTCAGCGACTAATTCGCTGTTGTTTCGACAAGAGAACCTCACGGGGGAGCAAGTTCCGCCGTGAGGTTTTTTGTTTTTGCGCCGGCTTAGCTGCCGCTCAGCCCATAGCGCACCATATTTTCACAGAAAATGCCGTAGCCCCGTGTGGGGTCGTCCACAAATACATGAGTCACTGCGCCCACCAGTCTGCCGTTTTGCAAAATGGGGCTGCCGCTCATGCCCTGGACGATGCCGCCGGTGATCTCCAGCAGTTCCGGGTCTGTGACGCATACGGTCATGTTCCGGGTGCTGTCCGTGCCGCTGTAGTCGATCTCTTCCAGCATCACGTCATATGCCTTCGGCGTGTCGCCGGAGACAGTGCAGAGGATCTGTGCCGGACCGGTCTCGATCTCCTGTTTCAGCGCCATGGGAACGGCGTCCTCAGCGGATGGATTGTGGTACAGCGTCCCGAACACGCCGCAGCGGTTGTTGCAGATCAGCTCGCCCAGGGATGTCTCGTCCGAAAAGCTGCCCTGGAGCATTCCCGGACTGCCGGAGACGCCTTTCACCACCTGGGAGATGGTCACAGCAGCTGCCTCGCCCGAACCAAAGGGCAGGATGTCGCCGGTGTCGGCATCGCAGATGGGATGCCCCAGACCGCCGAAACCGCCGGTTTCCGGCTCATAAAAGGTGATGGTGCCGATGCCGGCGCTGCTGTCCCGCACCCAGATGCCTGCCTCATAGCGGTTGTCTGCGGCGGCATATGCCGGCGTCAGTGTCACCGTGCAGGTCTCTTCGCCCCGTTCCAGCGTCACTGTAACGGGAACACCGTCCGAATCGGCGATGGCGTCCTGGAGCGACTGGTTGGAGTCGATGACCTGTCCGTTCACAGAACGGATGAGGTCGCCGGTCTGGATGCCTGCCTCCTGTGCCGGACAGCGCTTGCCCTCCGGAGTGTCCACCCGTTCCATGCCCACCACCATAGCGCCGTCCATGCGGAGCTTGATGCCGAACGGCTCGCCGCAGGGGACGAGCATGGGCGTGTCGATCTCCTGGACTTCCACCTCCTTGACGGGAATGACGCCGAAGAGCCGGAGGGATGTGGTCTCGGCAGTGCGTGCCGATGCGGCTGCCGCCTGGACGGTGTGCGCCGTGGGAACGGCAGAGATATGGAGTGCCGTGTCGACTTCCAGTTGGCTGCCGGTCTGTACATAATAATTGTCTGGCAGCTGCCAGGCGTAATATGCCGCAGCGCCGTATAACTGCAGCAGCACGGCAGCACCGAGAACTGCCGTGCGCTTGATCCAACGTATCATTTTTGTATCCTGCCTTTCTGGTTATTGTGATTATTTTTGTTCCGTATCTATCGTGTGCAGTACGGCAGCGCTTATCAGCGACAATGCAAGGAAAAAACATAGGACAGTTGTTCTCACAACAGGCAGCAACTGCCTTTCCGGAAAACGGGAGAACCACTTCCGCAATTCCAAAACATCCAAAAATTTGAAAATGAAAGGATCTACCGCCATGAAAACCAAAAACGCCGCCTCTCGTCCCATTCCCACCGCCGCACAGCTGAAAAAACAGCGTGTCCGCCGGGTGAGCTGTATCATTCTCCGCATCCTGCTGGTGCTTTCCACCATCCTGTTTACCTGGATCACCTGCTGGGGCTGCGGACTGGGCTGGATCAGCCGTGCCAGAGCCGGCAGCAACTGGCCCATGTCCTTTGTGGGCTACGGGCAGATGCTGCTGGTGGGTTCGGGCCTGCTGACTCTGGGGACAGTGCTTGTCCTGCTGTGCCGGAAGAACTGGCTCAACTGGGCGGCGGCAGGCAGTGCGGCAGGCGGTGTGGTGCTGTGCCTGCTGGCGCTGTACCATGTGGCATCCTATGCGAAGGAGCATTCCTTTTACAGCCAGCTGATGCAGATGCCGGCGGCGACGCTGTACTGCGTACAGATCCTGCCGGTGATCCTGCCCTTTGTCTGCGTTACGGCGCTGGGACTGTTACAGTTCTTTTCGCCCGAGGCGGTACAGCGCCGCCGTTCCAGAAAACTGGCGGATTCGGCAAAAGCGCCGTCCATTCTCTGAGCGCCCGGAACGTCCTGTATGGTTCTTCTCTGCTTTTTACACAGATTTTACAAAGATAATTTCTTTTTCGACAAGTTTCAGCCTTGCAGTTCTCCAAAGAATGTGGTAAAATTATAGGGTAGAACAAAAAAACAGGAGGTAACAAAATGGACAACAAAAAAATAAAAGTCCTGATCGGAGACGACAGCGCCGAGTATGGCATAACCTGTGCCAACGAACTGCGTGCGCTGGGTCTTTACGTCGTGACGAGACGCAAAGACGGCAAGGTCATTCTGGATGCGATCCGGAACGACACGCCGGACGTTGTGGTAATGGACGCAGTGCTGCCTGGCATGGATGCCATAGAGATCCTCGAGAAATCTCAGACATTCGCCCATGCGCCGGCTTTCATTATCACGTCATCTTATGAGAACACATTTATTGAGCGCCAGGTCATGGAAAAGGGTGCGGCGTATTTCATGCTGAAGCCGTTTCACATTTCGGCGCTGGGAAACCGCATCACAGAACTGGCATCCAACGGCATTCCCGACAAAGCGGCATCTGCGCACCGGACACTGGAGATGGTGGTGACGGAGATGATCCACCAGCTGGGCGTGCCGGCACATATCAAGGGCTATCACTATCTGCGTGCAGCCATTCTGGCATCCATCGAGAACCAGGCACTGCTGGAGAGCGTCACCAAGATGCTCTATCCCACGGTGGCACAGCAGTTCGACACCACCTCTTCCCGTGTGGAGCGTGCCATCCGCCACGCCATTGAGATCGCATGGGACAGAGGCGACCTGGACACCATCAATTCCTTTTTCGGCTACACGGTGAATAACTGCAAGGGAAAGCCCACCAACTCGGAATTCATTGCGCTGCTCACGGACAAGCTGCGGCTGCAGTACGGAAAGAGCGGTATGCGGCATCACGCCTGAAAATCGCTGCGCTTTGTGAAAAAATTTATTTTCTCTGCGTAAAATCTTCTTACAGTAGCGCTCTGTTTTGTGGTACAATAAAAACAGCTATCTGCTCTCTGCTCTGCCTGTCCGCCGGGAGACATAGTATTATCTTATGCGAAAGGAATTGATTTTATGACAGACGGAGAAATGTTTTTTAAGAAAATGGAGCTAAGCGATCTACAGTGCAATCCTTTTGACATGATCGGAAAATCATGGTACTTACTGACATCCGGCACACCGGAGGACTACAACACCATGACGGCATCCTGGGGTGCGATGGGTGAGATCTGGGGCGCACCGTCCTTCCACTGTGTGGTACGCACCAATCGGTATACCCTGCAATATCTGGATCGGAACGAGCTGTTTTCAGCGTGCTTTTTCGATCCGGGCTATAAACCGGCACTGCAATTCTGCGGCACACATTCCGGCCGGGACTGCGATAAGGCGAAACAAACCGGATTGCGGCCCGTTCTCCTGGACGGAACCACTGCCTTTGCACAGGCACGCCGTGTGCTGATCTGCCGGAAACGCTATACGGCGATGATGCAGCCCGAGGGCTTCATCGAACCGGAGACCTATGAAAGATGGTACGGCACCGACCCGATGCACCGGGAATTTGTGGGTGAAGTACTGGCATATTATGAAAAACTGCACTGAGTATTCCCGAAATCAAAAAGCCTCTGTCCTGTGACAGGGGCTTTTTTGCGTGGAGCAGGCGCTTTGCACTGCATTTTTTTCACGGAAACATAAAAATATACAGGAATAACTGCATATTATGCGTAAAATATTGCAAAAGGAAAAAAAATCCGTATATTTATGCAAAAATGCTTGACATCGCTGAAAAAAGGTGTATAATAAAAGACAAGAGCATTTGCAGCGGATCAAAAAGGGCGGTACAGATGCGATAAATTATGCTGATGGAGGAGTTTGCATCATGGCAAAGGCAAAAAAGGACATTAAGAAAGTCGTTCTGGCATATTCCGGCGGTCTGGATACTTCGATTATCATTCCGTGGCTGAAAGAAAACTACAACAACTGCGAGGTTATCGCAGTTTCCGCAGACGTAGGACAGGGTACGGAACTGGACGGCCTGGAAGAAAAGGCAATCAAGACCGGCGCATCCAAGCTGATCGTACTGGATCTGAAGAAGACCTTCGTAGAGGACTACATCTTCCCGACTGTACAGGCTGGCGCAGTATATGAGAACCGTTACCTGCTGGGTACCTCTTTCGCTCGTCCGATTATCGGTAAGGAGCTGGCAAGAATCGCTCTGGAAGAGGGCGCAGACGCCATCTGCCACGGTGCAACCGGCAAGGGCAACGACCAGGTTCGTTTCGAGCTGGCAATCAAGGCATACGCTCCGGATATGGCAATCATCGCTCCGTGGAGAGAATGGACCATCAAGAGCCGTGACGAAGAGATCGACTATGCAGAGGCACACAACATTCCGCTGAAGATCAACCGTGAAACCAACTACTCCAAGGATAAGAACCTGTGGCATCTGTCCCACGAAGGTCTGGATCTGGAAGATCCGGCAAACGAGCCGCAGTATGAGAAGGAAGGCTTCCTGGAACTGGGCGTTTCTCCGATCCAGGCTCCGGACAAGCCCACTTATGTGACCATTCATTTTGAAAAGGGTATCCCGACCGCTATCGACGGCAAGGAACTGGGCGCAGTAGAGCTGGTAGAAAAGCTGAACGAACTGGGCGGCGCAAACGGCATCGGTCTGGCTGACCTGGTAGAAAACCGTCTGGTCGGCATGAAGTCCAGAGGCGTTTATGAAACTCCGGGCGGCACCATCCTGTACCACGCACACGATGTGCTGGAGACCATTACCCTGGACAAGGAAACTGCAAGAACCAAGCAGTATCTGAGCATCAAGTTCGCTGATATCGTATACAACGGTCAGTGGTATACTCCGCTGCGTGAGGCACTGACTGCTTTCGTAAACGAGACCCAGAAGACCGTTACCGGTGATGTTAAGCTGAAACTGTACAAGGGCAACATCATCAATGCCGGCGTAACTTCTCCGTACACTCTGTATGATGAAGAAGTTGCAACCTTCGATGCAGAAGACGTTTACAACCAGAAGGACGCAGAGGGCTTTATCAACCTGTTCGGTCTGCCGATCCACGTAAAGGCTGTACTGGATCAGAAGCGGAACAACAAGTAAGCCAATCAGCGAAAATAAAAACCGGTGATTTTGCCGGAGGCAAAAGGCGGCGTTCAGTCGCCTTTTGTTGTTGTGAGGGGTGTATGAAAAAGAAAAGCAAAGCAGCGGCAGAGCCGACGCTGGTCTTTTACAAAAAAGTAGAATGGGAACAGATGGCTTTTCGCCGCCGGCGTGAGGAGATCATGGTGGCAGTTTCTGTGCTGCTGCTTTGTGTGCTTACCATTTTTGGCTGGGCTGCTGTCGGCATTGGCGTTATGTGCGGTGCCTTACACGCCCTCTATAAAGAGAAAAAGAAAGCTATACCATGCAGTCTGAGGCTGTCGCCCTCCGGCATTTGTTATTGGGGAGAGCGATTCGAGTCGTTTTCCTGGCAGGAGATACAGCGATTCGAGTCGTTTTCCTGGCAAGAGATACAGCGAATCCAGCTGTACTGCACACATTATGGAAACCGGAATATGATATCTTTGCAGATCTGCGTGAAAAAAGATCATGCAGAAACTGAGCGGCGTGCGCTTTTGTTTGACGATATGGAACCGCTGGAAGAAAAATACAGGCTGGCACAGCAGTGGATCGCACACTATCATCCGCACACGGAATATACAGAATCAGAAAAGGACGGATAAAATTATGGCACTTTGGGCAGGAAGATTTTCCAAAGAGATCGACGCAGGCGTAAATGCGTTCAACTCCTCTATCGCATTTGATGCACGGATGTACCGGCATGACATCCAGGGCAGTATCGCCCATGCCACCATGCTGGGTGACTGCGGCATCATCTCCAAGGAGGACAGCAAGACCATTATCGAGGGGCTGACTGCCATTCTGGCAGATCTGGACAGCGGCAAGCTGGAATTTGACCCCAACGCAGAAGATATTCATATGTTCGTGGAGGCAGAACTGACCAAGCGCTACGGCGATGTGGGCAAGCGTCTGCACACCTCCCGTTCCAGAAACGACCAGGTGGCACTGGATCTCCGGCTGTATCTCCGGGACGAGATCAAGGAAATTCGTGGTCTGGTGGAAAAGCTGTGCGCCGTACTGGTCAAGCTGGCAGAACAGCACACCGAGACCGTACTGCCGGGCTACACCCATTTGCAGCGTGCGCAGCCGGTGACTTTTGCACACCACCTGCTGGCGTATGTGCAGATGCTGCTCCGTGACCTGGGCAGACTGGACGACACCGCAAGGCGCATGAACGAATGCCCTCTGGGCAGCGGCGCTCTGGCAGGTACGACCTATCACATCGACCGGGAAGAGACCGCATCCCTGCTGGGATTCGATGCGCCTATGGCAAACAGCCTGGACGGCGTTTCTGACCGTGACTACTGCATCGAGCTGGCAAACACCCTTTCCATCATCATGATGCACCTGTCCCGGTTCTCTGAGGAGATCATCCTGTGGTGTTCCTGGGAGTTCAAGTTCATTGAACTGGACGATGCCTTTGCAACCGGTTCGTCCATCATGCCCCAGAAGAAGAACCCGGATATTACCGAGCTGATCCGTGGCAAGACCGCCAGAGTGTACGGCGATCTCCAGACCCTGCTGACCATGATGAAGGGTCTGCCGCTGGCATACAACAAGGATATGCAGGAGGACAAGGAGGCGATCTTCGACGCAGTGGACAACGTAAAGCTGTGCCTGGAGACCTTCACCCCCATGCTGGAGACTATGCGTGTGCTGAAAGACAATATGCGTGCCGCTGCGGCAAAGGGCTTTATCAACGCCACCGACTGCGCAGACTATCTGGTCAAGAAGGGTATGCCGTTCCGGGATGCCTATAAGATCTCCGGCACACTGGTGGCAGAGTGCATTTCCAAGGGTTTGACCCTGGAGACGCTGCCGCTGGAGGAATATCAGAAGATGACACCGCTGTTCACCGAGGACGTTTATGATGCCATCAGCCTGGAGACCTGCGTGCGTGGCAGAGTTTCTCAGGGCGGTCCGTCCCCGAAGGCTGTGGCAGAACAGCTGAAACTGGTCAAGGCAAAACTGGGGCTGGCATGAAAAAGCGGCAGATGAAGTTTATCCTGGCGCTGTGTTCGGCGGCGGTGGCGGTCTGGATCGGCGGAGAGATTTTGCTGGGTCTGGTGCTGGATCTGGGGCTGACGGTGTCCCGGATCTGGGCGATTGCCGTGATCGTGCTGACCTGTGCCTTTAGTCTGTGGAAGTGTCCACGGGAATGACAGAAAAACGGGATCACATCTGGGGAATCGGGAGGACAATATGAAACGGTGGATTGGAATTGTGCTGGCGGCTGGGCTCTGCCTCTGTACAGCGTGCGGCAGCAGTCCGGCGTCGTCAGAAACCGCCGCAGGAACTGAAACGGTGCAGACGGAGCAGGCGGCAGAGAGTTCAGCAGCTCCCACATCGGGACGGGTGGCGGCAACTGTAACGGCAACGCCGAAGAAAAAGACTTCGGGGAACAAAACGAAAAAAGAAGTGACATTGCCGCCTACAGAACAGGTAAAGGCAGAGATCATCTCGGCGAAACTGCTGATCGGCACCGATAATCTGGTGCTGGATCTGGAGGAGAAGAAAGAGAACTTTTCTTCTCAGGTGGTGAGCGCCAATTTCTTTACGACGGAGGATGTCCGGATCTATGCAGAACCGGCGGAACTGGTGGAGATCGGGGACATTCGGAGAAACGGCGATCAGAATGTGCTGTTTAGTCTGACCGGCAAGAAAGCTGGCTCCGGAAACTTGTATGTGGCAAGTGCTGACGGAAGCGTGGTGTCGGAGCCGGTGGCGTTTACGGTACGTACGGCGGAGGAAAAGGAACAGGCAGAGCGTCCGGTCTACTATACAGCGATCGGCGAATACTGGCATTTTTCAGAGGAATGTGCCCGAGAGGACTATCCGGATGTGACTTACGACTGGAAAGGAAATAGTCGGGAAGTGGATCGTTCGCTGATTCATGTGCTGAAAGTTCCGCAAATGGGAGTTGTCGGAAACAAGACGGCGTGTCCCAAGTGTGCATCAGACACATAAGGTGAGAAGTTCAATCAAAATGGAGAGAAAAGAAAATGGCTGTAAAAGTATTTATTGACGGACAGGCAGGCACGACCGGTCTGCGTATCCATGAGCGTCTGGCAGACCGGAACGATCTGACCATGATTACCCTGACCGAGGAAACCCGGAAAGACCCGGAGGCAAGACGTGCCGCCATTCTGGAAAGCGACGTGACATTCCTGTGCCTGCCGGATGATGCCGCAAGAGAGGCTGTGGCGCTGGCAGGGGATGCGGATGTGCGCATCATTGACGCATCTACGGCGCACCGCACCAATCCGGACTGGGCATACGGCTTTCCGGAACTGTCTCCGGAACACCGGGAAAAGATCCGCACCTCCAAGCGTGTGGCAGTGCCGGGCTGTTATGCCAGCGGCTTTGCGTCTCTGGTGTATCCCATGGTACACAGCGGACTGCTGCCTAAGGATTATCCGGTGCAGTGCTTTGCCATGTCCGGCTACAGCGGCGGCGGCAAGAAGATGATCGCCGAGATCGAATCGCCCGACCGTGCGCCGGAGCTGTACAGCCCTCGCTTTTACGGTCTGGCAAACAACCACAAGCACCTGCCGGAGATGCAGAAAATTTCCGGTCTGGAAAAGAAACCCATGTTCACCCCGATCGTGGACGATTACTATAACGGCATGGTGGTATGCGTGCCGATCCAGGCGGCGGTCTCCGGCTTTTCGCTGGAACCGGAACGGGTACAGGAGATGCTGGAACGCCACTATGAGGGCTCCAACTTCGTCCATGTACAGCCGCTGAAAACGCCGGCAGAGATGACAGCCACCAAGCTGAGCTGCAACGACCTGCGTGACACCAACCAGATGGAGATTTTCGTGTTCGGTGACGCAGAGCAGATTCTGCTGTGTTCCCGTCTGGACAATCTGGGTAAGGGCGCATCCGGTGCGGCAGTGCAGTGCATGAACATTATGCTGGGACTGGATGAGACTGTGGGCTTGCTGTAAAAAAATAGCCTCTCCTGAAAGGAGAGGGGGACCAGCGAAGCTGGTGGAGAGGTTTGGGTGAAATTTTTCTTCAAGTTGTGGATTTCACAGAATAATCCCCCTGTCAGCTTACGCTGACATCTCTTACCGAGCCGTCCCCTTTGTCACTTCGTGACATTTCCCCACACTGTGGGGAATCACCCTTTTCAAGGGGGACTTTCTTAAAAACCGATTTATGTGCCTATGGGCGGCATTACAGATAGCTTTTAGAGAAACGGCATAGTAGGGGACGATGCCCACATCGTCCCGCCTGTCGGCTTTGTACGATGCTGTCTTGAAAAAGAGAAATCGAAATCAATCAGAGAGGAGTCATACCTCATGGAAAAAGTAGCAATGGAAGGCTATACCTTCGTGGACGGCGGCGTTTGTGCCGCAAAGGGATTCCGTGCCGGCGGCGTATACTGCGGCATCAAGGACAACCCGGACAAGAAAAATGACCTGATGGTGGTTGCGGCAGATGCCATGTGCAATGCGGCTGCGGTCTACACCCAGAACAAGGTGAAGGGTGCGCCGGTGCTGGTGATGAAAAAGCATCTGAAAGCCACCTGCGGCAAGACCATGGCAGTGGTGGCAAACTCCAAGAACGCCAACACCTGCAACGCAGACGGCGAGGAAAAGGCGGAGGCTATGTGCGCTCTGACTGCCAAAGAACTGGGCGTCAAGCCGGAAGAAATTCTGGTCATGTCTACCGGTGTTATCGGGCAGATCCTGCCCATTGAGCCGATTCAGAACGCCCTGCCGGCGCTGTGCAGAAATCTGAAAGCCAGCGCAGAGGGTGCGCACGAGGCGGCTGTGGCAATTATGACAACAGATACCTTCGCCAAGGAGATCGCTGTGGAATTTTCGCTGGGCGGCGTGACCTGTCACCTGGGCGGCATGGCGAAGGGCAGCGGCATGATCCACCCGAACATGGCGACCACGCTGAACTGCATCACGACCGATGCGGCTGTGCCGGCAGAACTGCTGCAAAAGGCACTGTCTGACGTGGTGAAGGTGACCTATAACTGTCTGTCTGTCGACGGCGACCAGTCCACCAACGACACCTGTCTGCTCATGGCATCCGGTGCGGCAGGCAATCCGGAAGTTGCGGCGGATTCTGCGGAATATACCGTGTTCCGGAACGCCCTGTACTGCGTCATGATGAATCTGACCCGGATGCTGGCGTATGACGGCGAGGGTGCGACCAAGCTGCTGGAGTGCAAGGTCTCCGGGGCAAAGGATCTGGACACTGCCATTGTCGTGGCAAAGAGCGTGGTATGCTCGCCTCTGCTGAAGTGCGCTATGTTCGGCGCAGACGCCAACTGGGGACGTGTGCTGTGTGCCGTGGGCTATGCTCCGGCAGAGTTCGACATCAACCAGGTGGCAGTGACACTGGCATCCCGTGCCGGCTCTGTGGATGTGTGCAGAAACGGCGCAGGCATCGAGTTCTCCGAGGACATCGCCAAGAAAGTGCTGCTGGAGGACGAGATCGAGATTCTGGTGTCCATCGGCGACGGTCCGGCGGCGGCAATGGCGTGGGGCTGCGATCTGACCTATGACTATGTAAAAATCAACGGTGACTACCGTTCGTAAGAGAGGCTTTCGAAAATGGGAGAGATATTGAACAGTGTGCGGGCGCAGGTGCTGGTGGATGCCCTGCCCTACATTCAGAAATACAACAACAAAATTCTGGTGGTCAAGTACGGCGGCAACGCCATGACCAACAACGAGCTGAAACAGGCAGTCATGGACGATATCGTGCTGCTGTCTCTGGTCGGCGTCAAGGTAGTCCTGGTACACGGCGGCGGTCCGGAGATCAGCGATATGCTCAAGCGGCTGAACATCGAGTCCAAGTTTATCGGCGGTCTGCGGTATACCGATGAGGCGGCTGTGGACGTGGTAAAGATGGTGCTGTCCGGCAAGGTGAACAAGGAGCTGGTCAGCCTGCTGACACGGACACGGGGCAAGGCACTGGGTATGTGCGGCATCGACGGGCATATGCTGACCGCAGAGCGCAAGCTGGGTCCCAACGGCGAAGATCTGGGCTTTGTGGGCGATATCGTAAAGGTCAACGAGCAGCCCATCCTGGATGCGCTGAACAACGGCTATATTCCGGTAATTGCTACGGTGGCGACTGACGATTTCGGACAGGCTTACAACGTCAATGCGGATACGGCGGCGGCACGGATCGCTGCACAGCTCCGGGCGGAAAATCTGATCCTGATGACCGACATCGCCGGACTGCTCCGGGACAAGGACGATCCGTCTACCCTCATTCCGTTTGTCAACGTCAGCGAAGTGCCGTTCCTCAAGCGCAAGGGCATCATCTCCGGTGGCATGATCCCGAAGATCGACTGCTGCGTAGAGGCGGTGCGCCGTGGCGTGAAAAAGACTGCCATCATTGACGGCAGAGTACCGCACTCCATCCTCATTGAGACCCTGTCCAATGAGGGCATCGGAACACAGTTCCGATAAGCGTCAGCCGGGGGATACCGGCAAAAAACAGCCCGTCCTGCCTCCTTTCCACAGGCGGCTGGTCTGTGTCGGAAGTGATGCGGACGGGGAGCAGAAAGGGTTTTTGAAAAAATGAGTTTGTTAGAACACGCCGCAGTAGAGGCGGCAAAGAAATTTGCGGAAAACGAAGAGAACCGGACGGACACCAGAGGCGTTGTGAAAGCGTCCAAGGTGTTTCCGGTGGTCTCAGTGTTTTCCGTTCTGATGGGTATTGCAATGGCACTGCTGAAATTAAAGCAGGGCGGTGTGATGTTTTATGTGCTGGCGGCAGCGTTTGTGCTGCTGGGCGTATTTCTGCTGATCTACGGTCACAATTTCAAGATTGAATATGACCGCACCGGCATCACCGTATACAACTTCTTCGGAAAGCCGAAACAGTATGAATTGCAGGACGTGCAGAAAATCGAACTGAAAAGCGACGGCTATACCGTTCTGACCGCCAAGGGAAAAATCCGGGTGGAAAAGGACTTTTTCCTGGGGTCGGATGCGTTTCTGGCATATCTGCGTGACTATATGAAGGAGAAAAAGGCATGAAACTGACATCTGCAAGAAAAGATTATGGGATCTACGGCTTTATGGTCGCAGTATTTCTGGCTGGAACGATCGCTTTCTTTGTGCGGTACGGCACAAGCGAGATCTGGTACACGCTACTGATGATCGCTTTCCTGCTGCTCAGCCTGTACTTTTTCAGCTGCACACTGCGGTTTCGGGTCATGTGGGATGAGGAAGGCATCCGTATCCGGCAGAACTGGAAACCGGAAAAGCACTACGCCTGGACGGAACTGGAACAAATGTACATCGAGGATCAGTGCATCATCCTGTATCTGGACGGCAAGAAGTACGGCTTTTCACAGGGCTGTCCCAATTCCATGGAACTGATCGACTTTCTGGAACAGAAATTTTCCGCTGAACAGGCGGCAGAATAAAGGAAATGATGAAAATGACAACACAAGAGCAAATGAACCAGTCCGTTATGGGAACATACGGACGGTTTCCGGTGGTCATCGACCACGGCGCAGGGGAATCCTGTGCGGATGAAAACGGAAAGACCTATATCGACTTCGGCAGCGGCATCGGCACGACTTCGCTGGGCTACTGCAACGAGGCGTGGACAGAGGCAGTGTGCCGGCAGGTCAAGACCATGCAGCACACCTCCAACCTGTACTACACCAAGGTACAGGCAGACTTTGCACAAAAGCTGTGCGAGACCGCAGGCTATGAAAAGGTGTTCTTCTGCAACAGCGGCGCTGAGGCAAACGAATGTGCCATCAAGCTGGCGAGAAAGTACAGCTTTGACAAGTACGGCAAGGGCAGACACAAGATCCTGACTCTGGTGAACTCATTCCACGGCAGAACCCTCTGCACCCTGTCTGCAACGGGACAGGATGTGTTCCACAACTACTTCTTCCCGTTCGTGGAGGGCTTTGACTATGTGGTTGCCAATGACATTGCCGACCTGGAGTCCAAGCTGGACGACACAGTCTGCGCTGTGATGCTGGAATACATCCAGGGCGAAGGCGGCGTGAATGCGCTGGAACAGGCATTTGTGGACGCTGTTTTTGAAAAGTGCGCCGCAAAGGACGTGCTGGTCATTGCAGACGAAGTGCAGACCGGTGTGGGCAGAACCGGCACATTCCTCGCCGGGGAACAGTTCGGACACCATGCCGATGTGACAACGCTGGCAAAGGGCATTGCAGGCGGTCTGCCGATGGGCGCTTGTCTCGCCAGTGAGAAATGCGCCGGCGTGCTGGACAAAGGCTCTCACGGCTCGACCTTCGGCGGCAACCCAGTCTGCTGTGCAGGCGGTCTGGCTGTGCTGAACACAGTGACAGCGCCGGGGTTCCTGGACGAGGTAAAGCGCAAGGCAGCACTGCTCCGGGAAAAGCTGGCACAGCTGCCGGGCGTGGAGAGCGTCAGCGGTCTGGGTCTGATGATCGGCATTGAACTCAAGAACAAGAAGGCCGGCGACGTTGTAAAGGCGGCTCTTGACAAGGGACTGCTGCTGCTGACCGCAAAGACGAAGATACGTCTGCTTCCCCCGCTTACCATCACCTACGAAGAGATCGACAAGGGGCTTGAGATCCTGCTCGGTCTGCTGAACGCCTGATATGAAAGGAAATCCACAATGAAGCATTTATTAAAGCTGCTTGATCTCAGCACAGAAGAGATCACCGACATTCTGAACCTTGCCGACCAGCTCAAGTACGAGCAGAAACACGGCATTCCACACAATATTCTCAAGGGTCAGACCCTCGGCATGATCTTCCAGAAGTCCTCCACAAGAACACGCGTTTCCTTTGAGACCGGTATGTACCAGCTCGGCGGCCAGGCGCTGTTCCTTTCTTCACGTGACCTTCAGATCGGCCGCGGCGAGCCGGTTCAGGACACCGCGCGCGTTCTGTCCCGTTACCTCAGCGGTATTATGATCCGCACCTTCGCTCAGAAGGAAGTCGAGGACCTCGCTGAGTACGGCTCTATCCCGATAATTAACGGCCTTACCGATTTTTGCCATCCGTGCCAGGTGCTTGCCGACCTTATGACGGTACGTGAGCACAAGGGGCACCTTGACGGCCTTAAAATGTGCTACATAGGCGACGGCAACAATATGGCAAATTCTCTTATAGTCGGCGGACTTAAAACAGGTATGCAGGTATCGGTGGCTTGCCCCGAGGGGTACAGACCCGACAGCCGCGTGCTTGACTTTGCAAATAATTATGCGGGATTTTCGATGTTTACAGAGCCTATGGAGGCTGCAAGCGGTGCCGACGTCATCTTTACCGACGTTTGGGCGTCAATGGGGCAGGAGGGTGAAGCCGAAGAACGCAAAAAAATATTCGGCGGCAAATATCAGGTCAATAAGGAATTGCTTGCGGTTGCAAACAGCGGCTGTATGGTTCAGCATTGCTTGCCTGCTCACCGCGGTGAAGAGATAACCGCAGATGTGTTCGAGTCTCACGCGGATGAGATATTTGATGAGGCCGAAAACCGTCTCCACGCTCAAAAGGCGGTAATGGTAACGCTCATGGAGAAGTAATAGTTTGACTTTTTTGTTGCAATGCGGCTTTTGAAAAACGGCATGCCGCATTGCAATGTAATTTTTATTTTGTCATAAATAAACTATTGACAACCGGCACACTTTATATTATAATATCAAAGCCGCTGAAAAAGCGGCATATATGGCGGCATAGCTTAGTTGGCTAGAGCGTCCGGTTCATACCCGGAAGGTCGTAGGTTCAAGTCCCACTGCCGCTACCATAACGGCTGTCTCTTATACACATCTCCGAGCCCACGAGACT
>ERZ1027225.615-NODE-615-length-15646-cov-5.211404_pt1 | contig 15646 bp, 9 predicted proteins | sample MGYA00519479_ERZ1027225 | MGnify/ENA primary metagenome ERZ1027225 (study PRJEB26926, sample SAMN06164471) | human gut metagenome | biome: ENVO:00009003; feature: ENVO:2100002; material: ENVO:00002003 | host: Homo sapiens | place: USA | collected 2012 ... | reverse complement strand
TATCATAACCGCCGCCTCCGAACAGGGCATATCCGCCAACTGTCGTTCCGGCAAGCAGACTTCTAGCCTTGCTCAGCGATGCTGCCATGCCGAATTTGTCAGCCTCTGCACTGTAGCACAGCCTCGCCTTGCCTCCGACACCGATGTACATCTTCTTGATCTTGCGGGCCGTGCCGCCGATGCCGATGTAGGCTTTCTTCATCTTGCGGGCTTTGCTGCCAACGCCCACATAAACTGCTTTTGCCATATCCGGCCTCCTTTACACGTACACGATGAGCACCTTGTTGGTGGTCAATGCGCTTCCCGCCCCCGGGTCGGTGGTCTGGGCGGCAAAAGTCAGGCCGTTGACCGAGTTGGCCGTGCCGCCCGCAGAGCCGGAACCGGCGTAGTTGTGGGTGTGGGAACTGTTGGCTTTGCCGTTGAGTTTGGTGTTCATCTCGCTCTCGGTGTAGTACCGGTCGTCGTGGGTATGGCTGGACGCCGCCTTGCCGTCCACGAGGCCTTTCAGCACCTTGCCCTGATTTGCGCTCAGACTCTGGTCGGTGGCCGTGCTGGTCAGGTTGTCCTGCACGCCGCGCCAGGTGTTGGTGTCCGTGAACTTTGCATCCGCAGGCACACTCTTGCCCAGCGTGTAGGGCATAGCGACCGGCACACCATCCTTGAAGTATACGCCCTGCGTGGAGGAACCCGCGTTCGTGTTCAGTTTGTTGGCTGAGTTTGCCGCACCGCCCGCGCTGGACGAACCAGCGTAGTTGTGGGTATGGCTGGCGTTCGCCTTCCCATTCAGCTTTGCATCCATCTCGCTCTCGGTGTAGTACCGGTCGTCGTGGTTATGTCCGCTCGCCGCCACTCCCGTAAGCTTCTCATCGACCTCTGCTTCCGTATAATACCGGTCGTCATGGGTATGGTCAGTCGGCGTAAAAGCAGTCGGCTTGCCGCTGATGCTGTCCCATGCCGGCGCTGCCACGTCAGAAAACTTGTCGTCCACTTCGCTTTTGGCGTAATACAGGTTATCATGAGAGTGTTCCGCATCCGCCTTGCCGCCAAGCTTTGCATCCATCTCGCTTTCGGTGTAGTACCGATCATCATGCGTATGGCTGGTGTCCGCTTTTCCTGCAATGGCGCTGTTCACCTGCTCTTTGGTGAAGTATCGCCCGTCGTGGTCATGCCCACTGTCCGCCTTGGTCGAGAGCTTCTCATCGACCTGTGTTCCATTTTGAAATCCTGCATCGTTCTCGAGTTCGCCTGTCTTCGTCGGCACGCTGAAATTCACTGCCTTGTTTCCGTCCACAGCCAGCTGAATGCCGTTCACCAGGATCTTCTCGATGATGTTCGGCTGTCCTCCGGCTCTTTCGAGGCTCTGCACCCGTGCCGTCAGGGCGGCAAAATCAGTCACGACCTTTGTGCCAAAAGCTTCCAGCTGGCTGAGCTTTGCAAATATCACTTCGCCTGCCATTCGTCACCCCTCCCCAAAGACACGAACCATCATGGCATCAAACTCGCTGTCGGTCGCAGCTCTCGTCGAGATGCTGCCGCCGCTGGTCACGTTCATGCCATCGCCTATCTTGACCAGACCCAGCTTGTCCCGGGTAGCAGGGGTGTTGACCGGTTCTTCCTTCTTGATGAGCGCTACGATGACGTCGATGTTCGCCGTCGGCTTCCGCACGGCATAAAAGCGCACATGACCATCGCAGGTCTCTATCATGCTGGCCAGCCCTGCCGGAGAAGCCGCCTCGAAGTTCTCGAGAGCGGTGGTCCCCAGCGGAGTCATGGTCGAAAGGCATCCCGGCACTTCCACATCGCAGTAATACTGGTTCGGCCCGATGGCAGACTCCATTTTGACCCAGTCGCGGACGGGCAGGGTCAGCTCGTAAGAGGTCGTCCCCACCCCAAAAATCGTCAGCACCAGCTCGATGTCCTTCGTCGGCACCCGGATGGCAAAAAGCCGGAGCGCGCCATTTCGCGTCTCGACCGCATTTGCCAGCCCTGCCGCCACCGCTGCCGCATAGCTTTCCAGCCCGGTCGAACAGAATGGCGAATGTCTCTCCGTCAGGTCGGGGACTGCGATGTCGCAATAGTATTGGTATGGCCCCTTGGCAGGAGAAAGTTTCTTCCAGCCGCCCTTCAGAGCCGTCAGGTCATAGGACTTGTAGTAGCCGCCACTATATTCCGATTTGGCTTCTGCAATGACGTTTTTCGCCTTGTCCGAATATCGCTTTGCCGAATCCTCGCTGCTTTTGGCATTTGCCTCGCTCTTCTTTGCGGCTGCAGCGCTTGCGGCAGATTCGCTTGCGCTCTTTGCGGAAGCATCCGCACTTGCCTCGCTCCGGTTCGCACTGGCTTCCGACTGGCTGGCCGATGCTTTCGATTCTGCCGCGCTCTGCTTCGACTCTGCGGCGCTTTTCGCCGAGGCGTCTGCACTGTTCTTCGAATCTGAGGCTAGTTCTTTCATCCGCTCGATACCCAGCCGCACCATCTCGATAACGGCTTCCATCGAGCGCGCGATGTATTCGCGTACCTGTACGCCATAAACAGCCTTCCGCACACCGTGTACCGACGATGTCAACAGGGCAACGACTTCGCTGTATGTCATATTTCACCACCTCGTTTTTATTTTGAATTTTCAGCTCGACGAATCGTCCTCGTTCACATGGCCTATCAGTCCGAACAGCGCGTTCTTCACGTTGTTTATCGCACTCGTGATGGCGTCCACCCGCTTCGAGAGCTTCTTGCTCGTCAGTCCAAAGGTGAACTGCTTGCTGTCCGGGCTGTCCAGCGGGAGTTTCAGCTTGGTGCATATCATCCAGCGGTCCATCTCGTGGGGCTGTGAGAGGATGTGCGTCCGCAGCAAAAAGCCCAGCTTGCCCACGTTCTCACCCGTGTCCCTTCTGTCAAAGGCTTTGACGGTCAATGTCGGCTCGATGACCTGCTTGTAGTCGTCCAGCTGTTCCTGTGCCGCTTTTTTAAGCGAGTCTGCGGTCGATTTCTTGCCGTCCACGTAAATATGCCGGGAGCATAGCCCGTAAGCCGCAATGGACAGCGTGTTCTGTGCGGTAGCCGTGATGGTCTCGTAAGAGGTGCGCGAGAATATCCACCAGCCTTTTTTCACGGTCGAGATACCGTGGGCCGTCACGCTGTTCACGAGTTCCGAGGTGCGCTTTTCTTCCTGCGTCAAATCGAGCATGTTCACACCGTACTCGATGGTCTGGTCGGTCGTGGGCATGTCCTCATCGGTCATGTAGTCGTAGTAAAAAAAGTAGTCCTCCGTGCCCGGGTCGTTGGCGAGCCGCAGCCGGAGGTATCCGTCTTTTCCTTTCTCGTGTTCCAGCAGGTATGTCGTCAGGATGGTCCAGAAACTCACAAACTGGTCGCCCGAGTCCGTGGTGTCGATGCTCTGGCTCTTCACGGTCACGTTCCCGCGCTCCATGCAGTTCACAGGGCTGTTCCCTTTGTCTGCTTGGTTCGGCTTCAGCGCAATGGCAAGGATGCTGTGGTTCGCACCGTCCGTCGTCTGGTACGTTCCGCCCGTGAGCCTTGTCTGCATCTGGCTCAGCTCGTTCAGGATGCCGTCAGCCGTGACGGTCTTGCTCAAATCGAACTCCCGGTTCGTCTCGGTCACACGCCCAAAGAAGATGCACTCCCCGTCCTCTTCCACCATCATCCACGTCTCTCCGACTTTGATCTCGTCGTAGTACGGATTCTTTACAGTGCCAAAGCGCGTTTCTGCCTTGTAGGGTACTTCACAGGTAAAAGTGCCGGGCTCTTTGTTTTCCAGATCCACCACCGGGTCTGTGAGGATGCCTTCCGTCTCTTCTCCCTCGACCGCATCGCCGTAGGAGTCGTAGACGAGGGTCTTCTTTTTCCACCGGAACCGTGCCTGTGTGCTCGACTTAAACACCACATCCACCGTTCCAGCATATACTTTGTATCTCATAAAAACGCCTGCCTGCACTCTACGTTCACCGTGACGTCCTCGTCTGCCTTTATCACAACGGTCCGCCCGATGTTCTCAAGGTCAGAGGCTATCACGCCGATATTCATTCTCTCGCCCGGCGTCAGCACAGCGCCGTCGCCTGCATAAAAGCTCATAGTTCCGCCAAAGCAGGCCCTCTTTCCGGTCCCGGAGCTGAGTTCGCCGCCTCGTGCTACCGAGATGTAGCTGCTGTTGTTTTTCAGCGTCTCACTGTCGGCGATGCTTGTCCCAAAGAATTCCAGTCCGCTTGTCTTGCTCGCTACCACAAGCTCGTAGTCCGTATTCGGCTCAAGCTCTGCGCTCAGTGTCCCGCCCAGCGTGATGGTCTTGCCGTAGTAGTCCTCGATGCCGTTCGTCCACACCAGCGAGGCCAGCAGCACCGAGCTTCCTTTTTTTCGTACCGAGAGACTCACCTGCTTCTCGCCCTTGTCCCACCAGAGGCCCGCAAAAGTGTTGCGGGGGTTCTTGAAATAGACTGGCGTTTCCACTGTCCGCAGCGAGAGCTTGTATGAAAGCACCTTAAAGGGGTATACCAGCTCCGTCTGACTCAGCCCGTCGGTGCAGTCCACCTTTGTGCCGTACTTTTCGCTCACAAGGGTGAAATTCGTTCCATTTTGATTTTCGAGGCTCGCTGTTGCCTTTCCGCTCGAGGTCACGTAAACGCCTGTGGGCTTGTCTGAGTCCACCAGCGGGAAGGTTTCTTCTTTTCCTGCGGCGATGGCCACGCCCTTCATCTGCCTTGTCGCAAGGTCTGTCTCAAAACAGAAAGAGTCCCACAGCCAGTCACCGTTCGGCTCCACCACAAGGTATTTGTAGGGGTAAAACTGGTATCGCAGGGTTATTTTCGCATGGTCGTACTGGTAGGTGGGCTTTCCGCTCACCCACACTCTACCCACGTAGTAAAACTGCGGGTCATCGTCCAGTATTATCTTTGTCCGGAACGGCTGCTTCATCTTGGCTATCAGTTTCTGCTGTATCTCGAGGTAGGCCGTATTGCCCACCGGGCCGTAGAAGTTCTTTTCTTCCTGATACCGCTCCGTGTCCAGCCAGAACTGCCAGCTTCCTTCCCGCGAGCCGAACACCGGGTATCCGGTCAGTCCGTGTGAAAGGTCTGCTTCGCCGTTCATTCCCTCAATGTCGAGGGTCTTCGTTTTCTCTATCGGCGGCTGTACGACCGGCCGACAAATAGGGATCAGATAGAGGTCCCGCCAAGTATGTAATCCGTCAATGGTCACTCCGTGCAGTATCGTCTCCATCTGGTCCCCTTTTCTCGGTCGCTCATGGCGGAGCCAGACTGTAGGCTATCGTCGCCTTTATCTGTCCGCTCTCGTCCGTTGTGTAGCCGCTCACCCAGCAGCGCCCCTTGTATGTTTTTATGCTCCCTTTTCCGTCCGGTACGTCCACCAGCACCCGCTTTCCCTGCAAAAAATGCAGCAGCGTGTGGTAGGTGCTCGTCCATGTCCGCTCCGTCACGGCATAGCCGCGGTCTTCCCGGTTGATGGGCGGGTCGATATAGCAGTCCCAGCAGGAGTGGGCTTTCTCATCAAGCACATAGTAAAACTCCCAGCTTCCCTCGGCGTTCTTGAACACACGGTCTTTCAGCGGAGAGTATTCGATGGCACCGTGCCATGGCGCCGCTATCAGCGTCCGGACGGCCTCTTCGTTCGGCTCCACAAAAAGCGGCCCAGTCGGCACAAGGTCAAGGTCGGCTGTGCACAGAGTCTTTACCGGGGCTTCTGCGGGGATGCGGAACACGAGGCCCGTGTACCCGGCAGCACTTCCCGGCACCACCGTCTCGTAGATGCTCATGGCTCAGTGTCCTTTCTCGATGATGTCACCCACAACGTCGTCGATGTCGCTGCGTATCTCGCCCACGAACTTCCGGCCGTTCATCACGACTTTCATGCCCTTCACGGACTCTGCCACCCGGTCGATGCGCTCGCCAAGGGTCTTCACGGCCTCCACCACATCCCGGTTCGACTGGGTCTGTGCGGGGGCAGTTTCGTATCCATTTTGATTTCTCGAGGGGGTCTCGGCCCTGCGTGCCATCCGCCCGGTCACAGTCGCCGCCATGCTGATGGTGCCTTTTCGGTCGGCAAAGGCGCTGTTCAGCCATGCGCTGCCGCGTGCCGCATCCGAAAGGTCTACCACCGGGGTGATGCTGGGATGGTTATCAGTCGAGAGATAATCTGCAATGGCGTTTGTCGTCGCCAGCGCACTGCGGATGACAGCTCCGCCCACTTCGTCCATGCCCTTTTCTGCTTCGCCTTCGGTAGAGACGATACCTCTGGTCAGGCCTTCGATGACGTATTCACCGATACCGGCCATGACCTTCGAGGGCGAGTGGATGCCGAGGATATGCTTGAATCCGCTGATGATGGCATAAGCAGGGCCCAGAGCCACTTTCAGGCCAAATTTGGCAGCGGATTTCACGCCGGTGGCAAGGCCGCTCATGAGGTTTCCGCCAATGCTCTTCATGCCGTCCCAGAGTCCCGAAGCCTTCTCCTTGATCCAGCTCCATGCGTTTCCGACGGCTTCTTTCACCTTGTCCCAGTTCTTCACCACAGCAGTACCCACGGCGACCGTTCCTGCGATGACAGCAGCAGCCAGCAGTCCGTGAGGCCCAAGTCCCGAGGCCACCTTGGCAACGCCCATGCCCACCTTGGCCAGGACTCCCGAGGTAGCAGCTCCCGCAGTGGTGGCGGCTGCCTTGGCAACTCCCGCCGCCTTGGCAACAGTGGTCACACCGGAGGCCACATTGGCGGTGGCAGTCCCTACGCTGTTCAGCACCGGGATGAGCTTTGTCGCTCCGCTGGCTCCTGCGGCCGCTGTCGATGCTCCGCCCAGAAAGCTCTTCGCGGCGGATGCACCGCCCTTGAGCCACTGCCATAAGTTCGAGAGGAAGCCGCCTGAGCTTCCGCTTCCGCCGAGGTCGATGCTTCCAAAAAGCTTCGTCAGCAGTTGTGCGAACAGCCCGTTCCCGCTGAAGGCATTCTTCAGCGCGGTGCTGATGGCTTCGGTCAGGGTCTGGCCAAAGTCCGTGCCAACTACGTCGAGTACCGCAGTCAGCCCACTTGCAACTGCACTGGCCCAGTCTCCGCTCATGGCGGCAACGACGGTGTTGGTAGCAGCGGCCACGGTCTCGCTGGCTCCGTCCTTCATGTAGAGGCCGAACAGGTCAGAGAATCCCTGTACCAGCTTCGGGTTCATCTTCTTGGCCACCGCCATGAATCCATTTTGAACGGGCTTCCAGTTCTGGGCGATGGCGTCGCCGAACTGCATCATAGCCTTCTTCGTGGCGTCGCTCACGTTGAAAGCGTCTGCCAGATTCCCCACATAGTCCGCAAAGGTCGAGCGGGTCTCCATCATGTCCTCGTAAGCGGCCATGACCGTCTCATCGTAGCGGTTGCCTCCGGCCTGTTCGAGGGCAGTCTGGTACTTCTGCTGCATGGCCGTGACCTTGCTCATCTGCCATCTCATGCTGGTCAGTGCGCTGTTCACGCCCATCAGGGCCGTCATGGTACCCTGCGTTGCCGCTCTCCGTGCCTCGATGCTGTCCTCGCCGTACTGCTCCACCGCGCTGGCATAGGCGTCTGCCCGCCCCGAGAGGTCGCCGTCGTTGTAGAGCTTGTCCAGCAGGTTCATCCGCTTCTGCGCCATGGAGATGCGGCTGTCATAGAAACTCGAAAGGTCGTCAAACGCCGCAAGCTGCGCCTTGTCCAGCTCGTTTTCCAGCTCCAGCTGTTCCTGCCGCGCTTCCAGATAGTCCCGGTAAGCCTGCTGGGTCACAAGGCTTGCTTCGCCGAGGGCATCCTTCGTTTCCACCCACGCCTTTTCCGCGAGGGCGGTCTTCTCGCTCTGGATGGCCAGACGCTTGTTGATGGTCTCGATGTTCTTGTTGCTCTTCTCCATCACGGAAGCGGTTTTCTCGTAGGTGTCCGTCCAGAGCTGATACTCGGTCTGAGCCAGCTTGTCATCGCTTTCATACCGCTCGATGGCCGCCTTGTAGGTGTTCTCAAACCTCGCCTGCTGCAAGTCGAGGAGGTTCTTCTTCTCGTCCAGCAGAGTGTTGTAGGCTTCCTTCGTCTTGTCGTCGCTGGCTCCCACCCGGGAGACCAGTTCGTCGTACTGCCTCTGCGCGATGTCCACACGGGCTGTCTGCAGCTCGATGCTCTTCGCCAGCGTCTCACCCTTTTTCTGGATGAGCGCTTCAATGGAAGCAGTGTCGCCTTCTCCTGCTTCCCAGAGGCTGTATTCCTTGTCGGCGGCATTCTGGAGGTACTTGTTGGACTTCAGTTCCTTCGTGTACTTCTCGGCGATGGTCTCGGCCAGAGTCTTTCCCTTGCTCGAGGATTTCTTGCCGGAAGATGCAGTGGAAGCGCCTGTACTGTCGTCGGGGAGATAACCGCTGTACTGCTCGAGGATGAGGTCGGCATACTCACTCGGGTCAAGGCCCTCCAGACCAAGAGCACTTCCGATCTGCTTTGAGACCCAGTCCTTTGCCTCGCCAGTCAGGCCCTTCAGGGCGTCTTTCGCTTTGATCTCGCCGCTCTGGTACTTTTGCAGCGCTTCCGTCGCCTTGTCCCACATGGAGCTGGGTTTCCAGTCCGCGCCGAGATAGGGCGTATTCCTGGCGTCTTCCTTGGCGTTGGCCTTCTCGTAGTCCTGTACCGCCTGCTGGTAGCGGTTCGCCCCGAGTCCGGCTTTTCCGCTGGGGAGCGTTCCGTCCGGCATGAGATGGTCGGCCTTCATAATGCTGTAAAGCTCCAGCATCTTGTCCGAGGCAGTCTTCTTGGCTTCGTCCAGTGCCGCGCCCACAGCGTCCCGCACCTGCGAAGCGGACTCATAGCTTGCATCATAGAGCTGGCTTCTCAGGTCGGGGTCTCCGATGCCAAGGCGCAGTCCCTCCACGACGTTCCGTCCGTCCTCTTCTGCCAGCTGACTCGGCGAGTGGATGCCCCAGAAAGTCGTAAAGACGCTTCGGACGCTCTTTGCCACAGTCTGCATCGCTGCCAACGCCCCGCTCAGAGCGCCCGGGTCCTGGATGCCGATGGCCAGACCTTCCGTGATGTACCGGCCTATCTCTTCGAAGACCTTGGAAGGACTATTGACGTCATACCCCTTCTTGGCGGCATCTATGGTATCGTCCACCATGCCTTGTACAGCACCCGTTGCGCGGGCTTTGTTTTCCTCGACGCCCTTCGCCCCTCCGTTTGCGACATTTTCACCGATCTCCTTACCCTCTTTTTCGGCGTCGTCTTTTGCACCGGAGAACGTAAAGACATCTGCGACATTGATGCGCTGGGGTTTGAAATCGGGGTTGAACTTGAAAGCCACATTTCTCTGCTGGAAGTTTCCATTGCCGCTGAACGGCGAAAAGATGTCCCGGATGCCGTCCCAGATGTTCTTTCCCAGCTCTTCCAGCGCACCCTTGATGCCATTGCCTTCGCCGCCTTCTCCGCTCCATGCCCAGCCAATGAGGTCGATGGCCGTCTGGATGAGCACTTTACACAGGGTGGTAAAGGCCTCGCCGATGGGTTCGGCGCTCTGGTTGATAGCGTTACAGATAAGCGTCACCACAGCCACCAGAGCATCCTCGATGTCCGGCGCTGCGTTGATGATGGCCGTACACAGCGGATCGGCAAACAGCGCCAGTGTGCCGAATATCGCTCCTGCACCGGCGAGGTAGAGCATTCCCTTGCCAAACTTGGTAAAGGCACCTGCCAGAGTCGAAAGCCCGAGGGCCAGCTCCGGGATGCAGGTCAGCAGCATACCGCCTGCAAACATCGCCATCATGGTATCGGCAAATATCCACAGCGACTGACTCACTGCTTCCGGCTTTACCATGCCGATGAGCCGGATGGCCGGTGCCAGCACCAGCAGCGAAGCGCTCATGGCCAGCATTCCGGTGGAGACGTTCAGGAAGCTGACCGGACCGGCAAATTTCGACAGCACCAATCCGATCGCAGACAAAACTACCAGCGACGCGCCTGCTTTTTTAAGTTCTCCCCAGTCTACTTTTCCCATCATCAGGCACGCCCCGGCCACCGCCATGAGTGCATCGGCCATCAGGAAAATGCCTGCGCCCTCGCTCCATCCTGCCGAGCCGAAGTAACCGAGTGCTGCCATTGCGGCACTGAGTCCGCCAAGCACCCCAGCCGCCTTTTTTAAGCTGTCTACAGGCACGAGTGTCAGTGCCGCAGCAGCCACAGCCACCGCGTTCATCGCTCCTGCCATGGCCAGCGCCGCCGCACCCGAGCTGAACTTCGTCTTGCTGGAAAGTACGCTCATGGCTGTCATGAGGATCATCAGGGTCTTCATGGCCGTAGTGGCGTACTCGAGCTTTGTGGTGTTCAGAGTGCCGTCGTCCACATTCTCGGTGATGAGCCCCGCCAGAGCACAGACGCCCTGCACCAGCACCCACAGGCCTCCGCCCATGGCCGCGATGGCGAGTCCATTTTGAAATGTGAGCATGGTGTCCGCCACACCCTGTGCCAGTACGAGCATGCTTCCCATCGCGGTGAGGTAGGCTGTCAGTGCGCCCATTCCTACTACGGCTTTCACAAGGCTCGTCCACTTCACCTCACTCAGAGGCTTTATTGCACCGGCCACGATCCGCAGTCCGATGCCCATCTCGATGAGCGAAGCGCCGAGGCCAAGCAGCGTCGCACCGCCTACCACGAGGTCGCGGGCCTTCACGGTCGCAATGAGCAGCCCCATGTTCCGTGTCAGCACAACCATAGCGCCCACTGCCGCCGCAAAAGCCGCGAGGTTCTGGAGAAAGTTCTCGCCCTTTATGGCGTCCGCGATGGCCACGAATCCCGAGCACAGAGCCTTCGTCGCCGCCGCCAGTCCCAGCAGTGCCGCCGCAGAACCCCACAGGGTCGAGGCTTTCAACAGCTGGGTCCCGAGCCCGCTCACCGCAGAGTCAAATGCCTTCACTTCAGGTTTCAGCAGCTTTGCCGCCGTCACCAGTTCAGCGATCAGCACCACCGTGGCGCTCAGCACCCAGACGAATCGCTCCGGGTTGATGCGGCTCATGATGAACATGGCCCCCGCCAGCATCAGCAGGGCCGAGCCGATGCCCGTGAGGATCTTGGTGTTCTCCTGCTTCTGCCATGTTTTCAGCGCCCCCGTCAGCGCGTTGAAGCTTCCCGAAATGCTGTCCAGCATCTTCGACAGGGGCGTTGCCAGCATCTTCCGCAGGCTGTTCATGGCCTTGGCGAACTGTGCGATGGCGTAGGAGAGCAGCCCCACGTCCAGAAGACTCAGGAACCGGTAAATATCCGTCCCGCTGATGGAGTCAAATCCGTCTTTCAGTGCCTTGAAAAAGGCCTTCACCGGCTCGTAGACCCTGGACGTCGCGCTCTCCACGTTCCCGGCAGCGCCCTTGAACTCCTCAGCAAAGGCGCTCACTGCAGCCCCCACGATGGCAGGCAGGCTCGTCAGCACGTCCTTATATCCGTTCAGGTTCTTGCTCTGCCCGGTAATAAAGTCAGCCACAGTGCCGATTGCTTTGTTCGCACTTTTCTTCAGGTCGCTCAGCGCTCCACCCACGACACCGGCCACGGTCAGTGTGCCGGCGCCCAGTCCTTCCAGAATGCCCAGCAGGGTGTAGACCCCCTCGCGCACTCCGTCCGGCAGGCTGTCGGCCCATTTTGAAGTTTCCTTCCTCGCTTCGCTCAGTTTCTCGCCGATGCTCTTTTTCAGCACGTCGCCCAGCGTGGTCAGCGGGTCCAGCAGCTTCTTGGCGCTCTTCGCGATGGCTTCCAGCTTCTCGCTGAGCGTCCCGCTTCCCAGCAGGGTGCTCTGCATCTCGGACACAAAGCTCCCCATGTTTCCTGCCACTTTCAGCAGCACTGCTCCCACCGGCCGCAGGACGTCCACCAGTACGCCAAAAGCCCTTGCCCCGGTCTTCGCCAGCGTCGTCATAGCGGTCAGAGGCACCTTCACCACTGCAAAGATGCCCTTAAAGGTCTGCTTCAGGTTCGCCGCACTCTCATCCGTGATGATGAGCTTTTTGGTCATCACATCCAGCCCTTCGGCGATGGAGTGTATCTGCTCTCCGCTGGTGGGCGGGAATATCTCGGTGAAGGCTTCGTGGATAGAGCCTGTGACCTTCCCGATGGCGTCCATGATGTTCCACAGGCTGTTGAAGAGATGCTCCCGGCCCGACACCTCCGTCAGCCCTTCCGCATACTGCTCAAGGTCGAGACTGCCGTCCGCCACCGCATCGTTGAGCTTCAGAAAGGCTTCGTAGTCCTTCTGGATGGCATCGTATCGCGGGTCTGCCTTGTCCAGCGTCCCCAGCAAGCTCTCATAGGTCTTGATGGTGTCACTGAGACTTGTCGTCAGGAGTTCCGCATCCACTTTGCCCTTCTGCAGAGCTTTCGCAAAACTTCCCTCTTCCTCGATGGCCTCTTCGGTCACAGCGCCTTTTGCCAGCGCCAGCTTTTCCAGCACCGTCGTATAGGCGTCTGCCTGGTCGCCAAAAGCGTCCCGCATCTGCTGCCAGCCGCTGTCAAGGCCCTCTTTCATCCGGTCGTTCAGTGCTTCGATAGGCGGCACAAAGATGTCGTACAGCCGGTTTGCCAGCTCCGTCCATGTGTCGGTGGCCTCTTCCTTGTTGCCGAAGATCGTCTCGAACACGGACATCCATTTTGAACTGACAGCGTCTTTCGTCGAGTCGATGGCCTGCCCGAAGCTGGTTGCCTGCTGGGCGGCGAGAGCGGCGCGTTCTGCCAGCTCCCCGTACTGTCCCTTCAGCTGTTCCAGCGCCTCCGAGCTGGTCATGCCCGGGTTCTTCTGGGTCAGCTCATAGGCCGCTTCCATCATGGAAGCATACTTTGCGAAGGTCTTTTCCATGACCTTTGTGTTGGCCCACTTCTTCTGCAAGCTCGACTCAAAACTGGCGATGGTCACTTCGCCTTCTTTGATGACGCCCAGCTCCACCGCAGTGTCGATAAGCTCCTGTTTCAGGGCTTTCGTCGCCGTACCCATCAGGTTCAGGCTCTTCCAGTCCTGTAACTGCAAATGCCCGGCGCTGTAGCTCTGGGTCAGGTTTCGGATGGTGCTCTGGAACGCAAAGCCCATCTTGCCCGCATCCGCCGTGGCGTTTGCGATGCCCATGATCATGGGGATCATCTTGTCAATCTTGCCGCCCGCCGCCGTCATCTGCGAAAGCGCACTGGTCATCTCGTTGAAACTGTAGCTCGTCTCGTCCGAGTACCACATCAGCTTGTTCAGGTAGCCGTTCACCTGGTCGATGCTCTTGCCGGTGGCGTTCATGATGGTCTGGACGTTGGAAGTTTTCTCGTTATACTTATCCCATCCACTGGTGATCTGGTCCACCGACAGGCTTTTTACCATCTGCTCGCCGGTGCTTATCACCTTGTCCGTGATGCGCTGCAAGGCCGTAAAGGTGATGACATCCAGTGCGCTGAACTTGGCCTGAACCGTGTCCAGTCCCTTCTCCATGCCGGAAAAGTCCACGTTCTCGCTGGCGGCCTGCACCTGTTCGAGACCCTTTGCCGCGCCTTTGAAGCTGAGCTTCTCTTTCAGCTTGTCCAGCGTCCGCATGGTGTCCCGGCTGTTTTTCTCGAACTGCGCGTTGTCAAACCGCATTTCGACCACACGCTGGTCTATCTCCTGGCTCACTCCCGCCTTACCTCCTCCCATGCTCTCTTGGCTATCTCGTCAAAAATAGGGCGCATGGCGGGGTTGATGTAGTCAACTCCTTCCACGTACCCTCCGTTTCTCGTGCCGTGTCCGTATTGCAGGATAACGGCGATGGGCGTTCCGTCCACGATGTTCGAGTTCGACCAGATGATGGCGATGCTGTCTTTGCCCTTTTCCACCCGGTAGCTCCAGCTGGCAGCCGTCTTTCCGGTCTTCTTGGGCGTTGCCGCCGCCAGCGCTTCCACGCCTTTCTGACCGTATCCCTCCAGCACAGCGTCCAGTCTCCCGGCGCTGACACCTTTCAGGAAGCGCTCCGTCTTCTTGAAGCTGCCTTTCTGCCGGAACAGAATAACTTTGGACACGAACCCACCTTCTCTCTGTAGCAGTGCCAGCCCCTTCGCGCCCTATTGAACTCTGTTCGTCCAGCTCAGACAAAGAGCAGCTATCCTCTCGTCCCAAGCTCTTTCTTTCTCTTGGCGTTCAGCGCCTTTCTCCGGGCCGCCTGTTCGCTCTTCGATACCTTCTTGGGCGGCTTGTGCTTTTCATTGCAGACACGGATGAGGGTCAGCAGCCGGTTCAGATGCCACTTTTCGCACTCGAACGGGATGCCCAGCTCCACCATGTCATAATACAGGACCTCGCTCGTCACAGCACTTGCGGTGCTTTTTCCTGAGCGGGGTCCGGCTTTGTTTGTATTCTCGTCTTCCCGGAACCATGTTGCGGTCATCGGGTCGTTCATATATGTATAAATAGCCGTGCAGTTCTCTTGCGTCAGATGGCGGTATGCTTCGTCCGGGACCCCTTTGTTCAGGGTCATGCAGCGCACATAGTCCTGCATCTGCTCCGGGGTCAGCCCGTTTTTTGCGTCGAGAAACGGCACGTGCCATTTGCTTTCCCATTTAGACAGAGAGAGCAGCGAGTGCTCCAGCGCCAGCGTTGTGGCCTTCCGGCAGATGAATTCCTCCCGGTCAGCATCCCAGTATTCTTCACCGGGTATCTGGATGGTCAGCATCTCGTCACCCTCCCTGTCATAGCCCTCTCCGTCTGCTGCGCAGCCACCTCTCCCAAAGGGAGAGGCTATGGCGTGACGGTCAAGCTTGTTTTTTAGTTGATATGGGTTCTTCGTTTTGCAATCGGCAGTGCTCCACTTTCAAGATAAGGTTTCTATGAAACCTGCCCTCTGTAGCAGCGCACTGCCGTTTACGCCCTATTGGGCTTCTCTCATCCAGCTTAGAGTGGCCCGATATGCCAAAGGCTCCCCTACCAGGGGAGCTGTCGAGCGAAGCGAGACTGAGAGGTTTTACTGCGGGTCCGCCACGGCCAGCGCCCGGGCATTGTTTGCGGCCACAGCGGCAGAAACTTCGGCGGCCTTCGCCTTGGCCTCGTTCTCGGCCACCATCTTGCGGACGTCTGCGCCCATCGCGCCGTTCATGAACTCTGCAGCCTTGTCCGGGTCGCTTGCCAGTTCCACGTAGAGGTCGGAGTAAGCCTGAGTCGCCACAAAGTCTGCGGTGATCTCAGGGCTCTTCTCGAACTTGCGGCCGTCGAGGCTCTTCTTGCCGTAAGCCAGCAGCAGGATCTTCTTGAACACCTCGATGGCCTCACCCACCTTGGTGCTGTGCATCAGCTGCTCCATGTACTTGTCGTAGCCGCCGTCCTTGCTCAGGCCAAGGTCCATCATCTCGGCTTTGGTCAGATTGAACCAGAACTCTTCGACGCGCGGATTGCCGTCAAAGTCGGTGTACGGAATTACTTTCTTGATCATTCTAATCGTCCTTTCCTATCAGGCTCCCATGTTAGAGGAAGCTGCCTCGGTAACGCCGCCCAGCAGCTTGATGACCTCGTCCGGAGTGGGCAGGGTGCTCTCGCTGTTCTCGGTGCCGTAGATCTTGTCCTCCAGCAGCTTGAGCTTTGCAGCCTCGATGAGGGTGGAGTTGATGGTCATGCTGTCTCTTATACACATCTGACGCTGCCGACGACTTAATAGGTGTAGAT
>ERZ1027225.609-NODE-609-length-15724-cov-4.693471_pt1 | contig 15724 bp, 17 predicted proteins | sample MGYA00519479_ERZ1027225 | MGnify/ENA primary metagenome ERZ1027225 (study PRJEB26926, sample SAMN06164471) | human gut metagenome | biome: ENVO:00009003; feature: ENVO:2100002; material: ENVO:00002003 | host: Homo sapiens | place: USA | collected 2012 ... | reverse complement strand
GAGACAGACCTTGTAGGATGTTAGGGTCTTACCAGAACCTGTGGTATGCCAGATATAGCCTGATTCCTGACGACGAGAGGCATCTTGCACAGACTCGATGGCATGGATTTGATAGGGACGTAAGAGGATGAGGGCTTTTTTACTATCATCAATAACGGAGTACTGCATCACCATCTGATGGGCACGTGGAATAGACAGGACCTCATGGGCAAAGTCCATGAGACTGGTCATGGGTTTATTATCTTTATCCACCCAAGATGTCAAGAATTGTTTATTGAGTTTATCCTCTCGTGCAGCTGCAATATAACGTGTATCCACCTTATTAGTCACAACAAACATCTGAAGGGCAGAATAGATGCCACGTAACTTTCCTTCACGGTCATACTTTTTGATTTGATGAAAGGCATCCAAAAAGGCCACACGAGGACTCTTGAGCTCGATGTGGATAAGAGGAAGGCCATTAATCATCAGAGTTGTATCTAATCGACGGTCCTGATCTTGTGGATAAGCCTTGTCACGTTCTACTTGATTGACTACTTCGTAACTGGATTTTCCAGCAGCAATATTATCACGCCAGATGACAGAAAGTCGGATAGTCCCAAGGCTAGCATCTTCACGCTGTACCTCGACTTTAGCAATACCATTTTCACCCGCCAACCACTTAGCAGCTTCATAATAGTTAATGAAGTCAAGCTGGTTCTTGATTTGGCGCTTCTCCTGCTCAGTCAAGGGATGGTCAGCAAGTAGGGCAACATTATTTTGCGCTAACTTCTCAAAAAAGTTGTCCCATAATTGACCTTCGTTTTTTTAAATCTGGGCGATAGGTCCACTGGCTCTCACCAGAGGTTAATTGCTCGATTAATTGACGTTCTATCTCAAGTTCTGGAGTAACAGGTGGCATGACTAATCCTTTCAATATTGTCGTAATCCCTTACATTATAGCATTTTCACAGTTTCTTTCATAGTTTTGGGAAAATTCGAACAAAAAAACACAGCTTGGTGCCGTGTTTTCATTATCTATTTACGAACCTTTTCCTGAATGAGTTTTTCCACTCTTTGGTAACTGGCTTCAATTTCTTCCTTGCTAAAGAGTTTTGTTTGTAAGTCTTCCCAGCTACTGCCGATGGCTGGATTAGTGTGATTCTTCATAAGCTTCTCCTAGTCTTCCTCTCTATGAATGGTAAACCCTGTGGCTTGTTGGTTAGCCATGATGGTCATGTCTGAAACCTGGACACGTCTTGGTTGCTTGGTAACGTAGAGGACTGCCTCCGCAATATCTTGGGCTTGGAGGGCTTCCAAACCTTGATAGACCTTTGCTGCCTTGTCCTTGTCACCGTGAAAGCGAACTTGAGAAAAATCCGTCTCAACGATACCGGGCTGAATGGTTGTCACCTTGATATCTGTGGCAATGGTATCAATACGCAAACCATCGCTGAAAGTTTTCACTGCGGCTTTTGTAGCTGAATACACAGCTGCACCTGCATAGGCATAGATGCCCGCCGTAGAGCCCATATTGATGATATGGCCCTCATTGGCAGCTACCATGCTTGGCAAAATCTGACGTGTCACCATCATCAAGCCCTTGACATTGGTGTCGAGCATGGTCAGCATGTCCCACTCTTCATAGTCTTGGTAGGCTGTTAGACCTAGTGCCAAGCCTGCATTATTGACTAGGACATGAACTTGCCCCACGCTTTTGAGAATGGCTTGGCAAACATCCTTGACCATGGCCATATCTGTGACATCCAGGGCAAAGGTCCAAACTTTTTGATTTGGATAGGTTGCTTGGAGCTCTTCTTTTAGAGCTCCTAAGCGCTCCACGCGGCGACCTGTTAGGATGAGATTTTCTCCCTCTTTGGCAAAGGCACGTGCCGTTGCTTCGCCAATTCCTGATGTTGCTCCTGTAATAAGTACGTTTTTAGACATAAAATCCTCCACTTCTATGGTTCCGCTGTCTCTAATCGTTGTTGGTTAATTCACTCAACTTCTTGATGAAATCAGGAAGTTCTAGCTTGGGCAGGCTTGTTTTTCTGTTCCCTGACTTCCAAAAAATCCAGAGCAACTGGTTGAAACCATCTTGTAGGACCTTCTTTTGTTGGTCCGAGAGATTGCCAAATTCTTGCAACATCTGGCCTAGCTTAGGGAGAGTTTTGATACTAATATCATCTAGACTTTCAATTCCAGAATCAAGAATGGTATCAAAGAACAAATCACAAACCTGCTTGAGTTCTTGATTTGGCAAGGTCTCAATCCATTCTTGGAAGGTCTCTTTCAAGCGTTGACTCAGGTCTGTGGTCTGGTCCTCATAAACAAAATCATTTGTTTCCAAATCAACCTGCCAAAGCAAAACATTGTGTTGAGCGATGCCTATGCCATCTGCTGCTACGAGCTTTGCGACCTTGTCCCAGTAGAGCATGACTCCCACAACGGATTCTTGAGGTCTGACAACCGTCATCTTGGCTTTCAATTCTTGGTAAGAAGGCTTCTCTAAGAGTGATTTCATCAAGCCCGGAGAATCAAGAAGCAAGAGCTCTGCTATTTGCTCACGCAAGACAGTCGAACTCTGAACAGCCGAATAGAGGGCAAGATTGCCACCCTTGGAGTGTCCGGAAACAGCGATATGGCCACTGAGGTTTGGCAAGTGCTTCTCCAGAAAGGCCATGGCTGAGCGATGCGCAGGAATTTCCCGACTGTAGGTCAACTGAAAATCCTCCTTCCACCCAATGACGCTATCATCTGTCCCACGAAAGACAATCTGCTGGTAGTCAAATTCAGGCAAGCTGAAAATCATAGCCGCAAACTGCTTTTCCACTTCCTTGTCCAAGACACTACAGTAGTCACTTAGATTAAGTCCAGCGAAACGCCTAGACCTGACCATGGCTTCAGCCAAATCTACCCGTTCCTTAGTCACCATGAAGCTGTAGTCTGGATTTAAGTCCTTCCCTTCAGCATAGTCATGTAAATTGATGGTTTCCTTCAAATCACTTGCTGAGAGCCATTTTTCATAAGTCAGGTAGCCAATTTCATTAATACAAACCTTATCCAAAATATTAAGAGGCTCTTTGTCGAAAGGCAAATCCTTAACCTTATCAAGATAATCGATTAAATTGGACATCGTTACTCCTTAAAGTCTTTCTTACTTTGATTTTACTAGAATTTTCAATAAATTGTTAGTGAAAAATGTGATATGATAAGAGAGATTATTTATTAGGAAAAGGAAGCTTATGACTATTTCACGATTTTACCGTATCCTACTAGCTCTTTGTGGACTGGTAGGAGTCTCTATCCAAATCCATGATGATGGTTGGGGCATGTTGCTCTATTACACTGTTTTGTCCAATATCCTCGTCTTCTCTAGTTTGATTTTCTTTATCATCTATGACTTCAAAAAAGGGGATGCGACAACTAACACCAAACTCTTGCGTTACAAGGGTGGTGTAACTATGGTCATCCTCATCACTGGAGTCATCTATCATATCCTCTTGGCACCTATTACGGAACCTGAGAAATTCTGGACCCTCCGTAACTTCTTGGTCCACTATATTGTGCCTTGGGGATTGGTGCTTGATACCCTTATTTTCGATGCTAAGAAGGCCTACCGTCTACGCGAGCCAATTTACTGGTCCGTGGTCCCTCTGTCTTACTTTGCCTTTGCCCTTTTAAATGGCTTGGTTCTAAAACTCCCTATTCCAGGTGCCAAAGATAGCCCCTTCGCCTACTTCTTTATCAATGTTAATAAATTTGGTTGGAACAAGGTCTTGGTAAACGTCCTGGTCATCAGTGCTGGGTATATCGCTGTTGGCTATCTCTTATATCTCTTGAAAAAATTTATCGGTCGTAAACCAGCATAAAATACAAACTGAGCTACCTAGGTAACTCAGTTTTTTCTATTGCAACAAGCCCAATTTATCAAAAGCTTTGTACAAGCCATCAGCTTCAACATCGTCTGTGACTAGATCTGCCATAGCCAAGATTTCTGGCCCACCATTTCCCATGGCAACGCCAATCTCACAGTATTCCAACATAGGGATATCAATCTTGGCATCACCAAAAGCAATGGTCTCCGAACGCTCAGCCCCCAAATGTTCCAAAAGGACATCGATGGCATTGGCCTTGTTAATATCCTTAACACCTAGATCACCAAACAAGGCTGTTTCACCTCGTCCTCCCCAAGTATGGGCTTCAAGCTGTGGAAAAGCTTCTTTGGAATCCAAGTGATCCTGATAGGACTCCAAAACGAAACTGACCTTGTTTAGGTCGTCACGGTAGAGTTCCCCACCATACTGGAGGCCATGAATGAAATCTTCTGGTTCCTTACCCTCAACAGACTCTGCAGATTGCCCCTTTTGAATAGCGTAAGTCTTAAGTGTCTCACGCGCCCGCTCCCGAAAATCAGGACTGGCAAAGAGGCCGTTATTACTCTCCAAATAAAAGGCAAGATGGCGCTCTGTTAGCCAATCCACAATCTTTGCTGCATCTTCCTTGGAAATCAGCTGATGCATGAGGACTTGGCCATGATGCTCTACATAAGAGCCATTGCCACCAATCATCCCATCCAAGCCAATTTCCCATAATTCAGGTTGCATTTCTGCCTTGCTACGTCCGGTACAAACATAGACCAGATGCCCCTTTTCACGCGCCTGACGAATTGCCTTTACTGCTGACTCTGGAATGCGGTTATGATAATCCACCAATGTCCCATCAACATCTAAAAAAATAAGTTTTGACATGTTTTCACCTCGAGTCTTCTTTTACTTTATTATACCCTGATACTGCTACAGGAGATACTACTATCCTTGGACAAACTGATACTATCCTACGATAGTATTGTCTCCAATCCAATGCATTGCCATTTTGCATGAAAGAAGCTATGATGAAAGTATGAATGATTTAAAAACACTACTGAATCACCTGCCCTATAAATTAGCAGCCTATGATGCCCAAGGAAACTTTCTCTATGACAATGGTGGCGCTGACGGTAGTTTCTTCCCCCGTGAGTCTGAAAATCTGCCTGATTGGATCATGTCTGAAGTGCTAGCCTCTCCTACCAAAGAAAGAAGTTATCAGATTCCAACAGACAGTTTTGATCAAGTCCTCATCCAAACCTACCAAGCTGCTATCGACAACGAAGGAAAGGTACTAGGATTTTGGGAAACCATTTATGATTTGAAGCAACCTCTCAAGACCTATCTGGATAACTCTGCTCAAGCCCTTGTCGCCTGGTCTGATGCCACTAGTGGCGCTAGTTTCAAGGAGGAAACTGACTTTTAAGCTAAATTTCTTGCTTTAATAAATGAAAAATTCACTTAATTCAAGGATAGCTCAAAACACCTTTATTCATAAAATGTGCCTAAGTCAGCACTACAAAGGCTTTTTGGAAATCAGTCACTTTAATATCTCTCACAGAATTTATAAACATTCTATTTTGCATTTTTGCGCTATTTAAGGTAGAATGGGAGTAATGAGAAAAAGAATAAAACCGATCGTTGTTTACGTGGTTCTAGCTCTTTTAGGATTAGCATTAGTTATTGCAAATATTCACAATACGTCCAAACAACAGGCGCATCTTCAAAACGTGAAATCTGCTATTCCTTATGCTACTACACCAAAAACAACAACCAGTAGTACATCTAGCAGTTCCGACGAGGAGCTGATACTCAATCCCATTATCGACCTTTCAGGGTGGCAACTACCTCAGGATATCGATTACGATGTCTTGTCAAATCATATTTCTGGTGCTATTATCCGTGTCTTTGGCGGATCACAGATTAGTAAGGATAGCAATGCCGCTAGTTCGAATGGGGTTGACAAATCTTTTAAAAAACATATCAAAGAACTCCAAAAACGTGATGTTCCAGTTGCCGTCTATTCCTACGCTCAAGGTACTTCTGTCAAGGAGATGAAGGAAGAAGCTCGTATTTTCTACAAAAATGCTTCTCCATACAAACCGACTTATTACTGGATTGACGTCGAAGAGGAAACCATGTCTAACATGGAGCAAGGTGTCCAAGCCTTTCTCGCTGAGCTCAAACGACTTGGAGCTGAAAATGTTGGTCTCTATATTGGTGCTTATTTCATGCTTGAGCAAGAGGTTTCAACCAGAAACTTCGATGCTGTTTGGATTCCCGCCTACGGTACTGACTCTGGTTACTATGAGACTTTGCCAAACACTGATATTGACTATGATCTACATCAGTATACCTCACAAGGAAGTCTTCCTGGATTCGATAATATTCTAGATCTTAGCCAAATCAATCCCGAGAAAAACAAACGTAAAACCTTTGAAAAACTCTTTGGTAAGATCAAGCAAAAACCAACTAAAAATAAGAAGACTACTTCGACAAGTTCATCTAGTAGTCAGTAAAAACCAGTGTCTAAGGCACTGGTTTTCTTCTTGTCAAATTGGTTTAGGCGTGTTCGGACGAATGTGTTATAATGGATGGTAGAAATGTATAACTTTAAAAGGAGATATGACAATGGCTAAGAAAGGCAAAGTCAAGAAAACCTTGGTTGACCAAATTCTTGATAAAGCTAAAATTGACCATGATAGCTTATCCTTCAATGGTTTAGAAGGAGAGCTTCCAGAAGATGTGGCACGTGAGAGCATTTATAAAACCCTCGCCCTTAAGGGAGATAAGACAGGACCAGTCATCGGCATCGTCCCTATCACCGAGCACCTGTCTGAAAAGAAATTAGCTAAAATTTCAGGGAACAAGAAAGTTCAAATGATTCCACAAAAGGATCTCCAAAAAACGACTGGCTATGTTCACGGAGCCAACAACCCAGTGGGAATTCGCCAAAAACACAATTTCCCTATTTACATCGATCAGTCTGCCCAAGAAGCTGGTTTCCTTATTGTCTCAGCGGGAGAAATTGGGCGCTCTATCCGTATCAATAGTCAAGAACTTGCTGATTTTGTTAATGCTGAATTTGCTGATATTAAGGAGTAATCATGAAACTGTATTTTGTACGTCACGGTAAAACTGAGTGGAACTTGGAAGGCCGACTTCAAGGCGCCAAGGGAGACTCGCCTTTGCTTAAAGAATCTGTTGAACAAGTACGTGAGCTAGGTCACTATCTTAGTGACACTCATTTTGACTTGGTCTTCTCAAGTGACCTACCACGTGCTAAAAAAACTACAGAGCTCATCATGGAGTCTCAAAAACCTAAAGCTAAAGTTACCTACACTAAAGCTTTGCGTGAATGGCAGCTTGGCAAACTGGAAGGACAAAAAATTTCACTCGTTCAGGCCATCTATCCAAAAGAAATGGATGCCTTCCGTCATAACCTAGCCAACTTCCGTGCTAATGACTTCCAAGCTGAATCTGTTTACCAGACAACCAAACGTGTGGCTGAATTTGTCAAAACACTTAAAGATAGTGATGCTAAAAATGTCCTCATTGTTGGTCACGGAGCTAACCTAACAGCTTCTATCCGTACCCTCCTTGGTTTTGAACCGGGTCTTCTTCGTAAGGCAGGAGGTCTTGACAATGCTTCTGTCACTATTCTCGAAACCAATGATTTCGAGCACTTCACTCTCAAATGTTGGAATGATACATCTTATATGGATGAACAAAACAAGATCAGCTAAATCATCGACTGACTTCATAAGACAAGCGATCCTGAACAAGGGTCGCTTTTTTGCACTCAAAAAGCCCTTAAAGCCTACTACTTCAAGAGCTTCACTTCCATTATTTCCAACTCGGTTCCTCTGGCAAACGGTCTAATTCAACACCAAATCCTCGAGCCAAATCATCTAATTCCTTTTCGAAAACGTCTAGTTCCTGTAAGACAAGATCATACTGTCCTTCAGACAATAAACGCTTAAAACGAAGACCACGACTCAAAACAAATTCCATATCTATTTTGACAGTTCTATGAACATGTTCCCAATAGTTGTTAGCAAACTCTCGTTGCTTTTCTTCAGTATTAAGGTGGTCTGATAATGCATTATAGGAATCCCAGGCAAGACACTTCATCTGTTCTGCATCTCTAACACCTTCAAAGAGATCGTCACGTTTGGCTTCGAGTGATTCGACCTCTTTTCTCAAAGCCTCACGTTCAGCACTTAGTGCTTCAATATCATGTTTTAAGTTGTTGATTTCTACCATTTTCAAACTCCTTATCTCACGTTCTAGACAATAAAACGGCCACACGAGGCCGCTCTATTATCTTCCATATTTCATACGAAGGATTTTTTCCTGGTTCGCATTCAAACGAAGAAGGATAACCACTTTATCAATACTCATATTGCTCTCAAGAAGACGTTCAGCCGCCATCATAAGACCATTATTGATACCTAGTTGAAGTACTGGATTTTCATTATCATTGATATCAAAGATATATTTGTTATTTGGAAGGTCGAAAAGGACTTTCACCGCTCCAAAGAGTTGCTCAAAACTATCAATTTCCAAGTCAAAGACTGGCTTAGTACCTGGTTTAAGGCTACGTCCACGGTGGTTAAACCACATAGAATGCCAACCACCATTGAAGGCCCCCATGACATCATTGTCATAAGAATCTCCAACATAGAGCGTCGTCGATGGATTCATGTCAAATTGCTCAGCTGCGAGGTTGAAGATTTCCTTCTCAGGCTTTTGGAAACCTGTCGCCTGACTGACGATGACACGCTTAGGATCAACGTAATCATAAAGTCCCAACTTCTTAACCTTTTTAAGTTGGTGCTCTGTTGGTCCATTGGTAATAATCCCCATAGGCACATTTTTTTCCTTGAGGAAATCAAGGGTCATGCGCATTTCATCAAGCATGGTGATGTTTTCCAACTCATGCTCGTAAACCTCTTGGAAATGGTTGCCCGTTTCTTCATCAATTTCACGGTAGCCAAACTCCAAAAGGGTCTCTTTACAGCGCCAAAAACGGAAATATTCGGTTGTCCACTCACCGGCCATTACACGTGGAAAACCAACATCAGAATAGTGGCGGAAACGAATGTAGGCTTGATTCATGTGACTCATATCAAAGTCAGGGAAACATTTTTCCATGGCAATACGATAAGGTGCCTGTTGGTCATAAATAGTATCGTCAACGTCAAAAACAATAGAGGTAATCATCTGTCCGTTCTTTCTTATATCATTCTCTTGTCAGAGACTTAGGTAAATTAAGGGGTCTAACAACTAAACTGAAACATCAGACACTCCTAGTGAAATACTAAGTCTTGCAAAAGTAAGCTTTAAGTCAACTGTCTTGTGGCAATCTTACTCGTCTGTTTTTTATCTGAATGCAATTGCCCAAACAGTCTTATTATACCGTTTTTCCCCTCTTATTTCAATTTTCGACCCCATTTAAGAAAAGATTATTCGTGTTTTGAAGATAGAAAAAGGTTTGGAACAATTTGTCCCAAACCTAATGCATCTTGTCATATTCAGACACTTATTTAATTTCTTTAAAGGTCATTTTTTGTTTGACTTCACCCTGACCACCTTTGGCAATCTGGTAATAGAAATCTTTTGATGTGAAGTGGTCACCATAAGCAAAGACCTTGTTGTATTGCCATTGTGACAATTGATCGTCCTCTTTTTTACCAAGAGTCAATGTTGTCTTTGTCACACTGTATTCCCACTTAGCTGTTTGGTCATTATAGGCCTTGTCAAAATCAGTCTGACTCTTAGCAGCATTAACCACTGTCGTACGATCCTGACTCACAAGCGCCTTATTACCACCTTCTTGGAAGGCTACATACATGACACGATTATTGACCTCACCGTTTAGAGTACTTGAGTATTGGTAAACCTTACCAGGTACAACACTATCCAAATGGTGTGTTCCCCAGTAATAGAAAGCACCAAATCCAGCTCCCGTAACCAAGAGACAAGCAAGAACAACACTAATAATGATATTTCTCTTTGACATGTCTTGCCCCTCTCTATTCGTCACCAGTTAGGTCAGAGAAAGTTGCCTCTGAGTCTGTTTCAGTGTGGCTTGAAGAACTTGATGATGAGCGTTCAAGGCTTGATGAGCTTGAACTCATGCGTGTTTCTGTTTGAGAATCATCACTTGATGACGCCTTAGATTCTGATGATTTTTCAGTGCTTGATGATGAACTTTCTTTTTCCTTGTAAACATCAACGTTGAAAGCCCACTTATCACCCTTATAACTTACCTGAATTTGAGCATATTTTGCCTTAATAAGATCTGACAGCTTACCTCCGTTGCTAAGGGTGTCGTAAATCTTTTCAGCGAGAGCTTTCGCATTAGCTTCCGTTTTGGCACCATCTTTAGGTCCATCTACAATGTCTTGAGCCTTAGGTGTTTCACCTTGAAGATAAAGGGCTTTGCTTTCAGTGTCCTTCTTAGCAGTAGCATTTTCACCAGTCTTATCACCTTCATGTGAGAAGAAACTCCATGCAGGACGACCTGAACGTTTTTGTTGATATACTTGTTCGAATTCACTTTGAACCTTATCTTGGAAAGCATCATCAGTCAATTCTTTTTCCTTAGAACTTTCTGTACTTGCTTTGCTTTCACTACTGCTTGCTGTTGAGCTTGATGCAGAAGATGATGATCCACTTGTTGAACTTGATGAAGCATCTTTAGATTCTGATGATGACGAAGATGAGTCCTTGCTATCTTTAGAATCTTTGTCTTTATCGTTATTATTGTTAGTCGTGCTATTTGAGAATGAAACGCTATTGTCAGAATTATCTGGAGCGTAGATCACTGTATTCTTAGAATGGTCATCAGAGACAAAAGTGCTGTTATTGATAATCACTCGGTTGTTATCACCGTAGTAGTTGTTGATAACAATCTTAGAATGTGCACAACGGTAACCATTACCAGTCACATGGTAACCTGCTGGGACATCACCATCACGTTTCAAGATGAGGACGTCACCTGCGAAGATAAGGTCAATATTCTGAATATTGTTATCGTAGGCTAATTTTTCAATAGAAATTCCAGTCGCTTGAGAGATTCCCCACAAGGTATCTCCCCATTGAATCACGTATTGTTGGCCATCTAACTGCTGTGGATTGATGTTCTGAGTTGTCAAATTATTTGTAATTTGTTCAGGTGTGCTGGCAATCCAGTTTGTAATATCAGCAGCGTGAGCACTCGTTTGATTTTGATAAAAGCTATCTGCTAACACAGATACCGTAGGCATCCCAATAGGTGCTAGTAAAGCGCCAAGCATCACAGCTTTACTAATATAATTTTTCTTTTTCATCGTATTTCCTCCTTATATCATACGAAACTTACTTTGCTATTGTACACCCTTTTTATTATATTTGTCAATAAATTCTATAACTTTCTAATCAAAGGTTAATGCTAGTTAGCGATTTGTCCTAAAAATAGACAAATCCTAGCTTTATTTATCTGACATTTAATCATTTGTCCTATCTTTAGAAGATGATTTATGATACAATAATTACGACTATTTTATGGAGGACTAACATGTCAAATCAACACATGGAAGAATTGAACGATCAACAGATTGTCCGTCGTGAAAAAATGACGGCCTTGGCTGAACAAGGAATCGATCCTTTTGGTAAGCGATTCGAACGCACAGCTACATCTGGTCAATTAAAAGAAAAATACGCTGACAAAACAAAAGAAGAATTGCACGAAATCAACGAAACTGCTACTATCGCAGGTCGTTTGATGACTAAACGTGGTAAAGGTAAAGTTGGCTTCGCCCACATCCAAGACCGCGATGGTCAAATCCAAATCTACGTGCGTAAAGATGCTGTCGGTGAAGAAAACTACGAAATCTTCAAGAAAGCTGACCTTGGTGACTTCCTCGGTATCGAAGGTGAAGTTATGCGTACAGATATGGGAGAACTTTCTATTAAAGCTACTCATATCACACACTTGTCTAAAGCCCTTCGTCCATTGCCTGAGAAATTCCACGGACTTTCAGACGTTGAAACAATCTACCGTAAACGTTACCTCGATTTGATTTCTAACCGTGAAAGCTTTGACCGCTTTGTCACACGTTCAAAAATCATTTCTGAAATCCGTCGCTACCTCGATGCTCAAGGTTTCCTTGAAGTAGAAACACCTGTCCTTCACAATGAAGCTGGTGGTGCTGCTGCTAAACCTTTCATCACTCACCACAATGCTCAAAACATCGACATGGTGCTTCGTATCGCGACTGAACTCCACCTCAAACGCCTCATCGTTGGTGGTATGGAACGCGTTTACGAAATCGGACGTATCTTCCGTAACGAAGGTATGGATGCCACTCACAACCCTGAGTTCACATCTATCGAAGTTTACCAAGCTTACGCTGACTTCCACGATATCATGAACTTGACTGAAGGCATCATCCAACACGCTGCTAAAGCTGTTAAAGGTGACGGACCTATCAACTACCAAGGAACTGAAATCAAGATCAACGAACCATTCAAACGCATCCACATGGTTGATGCTATCAAAGAAATCACTGGCGTTGACTTCTGGCAAGACATGACTTTGGACGAAGCCAAAGCTATCGCTGCTGAAAAGAATGTTCCAGTTGAAAAACACTACACTGAAGTTGGTCACATCATCAACGCCTTCTTCGAAGAATTCGTTGAAGAAACATTGATTCAACCAACATTCGTTTACGGTCACCCAGTTGCTGTGTCTCCATTGGCTAAGAAAAACCCAGAAGACCCACGCTTCACTGACCGTTTCGAACTCTTCATCATGACTAAAGAGTACGGAAATGCCTTCACCGAATTGAACGATCCAATCGATCAATTGTCACGTTTCGAAGCACAAGCTGCTGCTAAGGAACTCGGTGATGACGAAGCAACAGGTATCGACTACGACTACGTTGAAGCCCTTGAATACGGTATGCCACCAACAGGTGGACTCGGAATCGGTATCGACCGTCTCTGCATGCTCCTCACTGACACAACAACCATCCGTGATGTCTTGTTGTTCCCAACGATGAAATAATAATCATATCCCATTATTTGAATAATGGGATATTTTTATATGAAGTATAAACGTGTTTAGAAAACTGAAGTCCCTTTTTAAGAAAAAATCAACTGTGGGTGAACAGCCTGAGACAAAGAAAGAAGAAAGTCAATTAGACTTTCCCATAGACCGCGCAGATTATTTTTTCGATCATGCACTTGTATTCTATTGTGAAGAAAATGATATCCCATCAGAAAAACTAGGCAAATCAGATATGCTAGAGATTAGCAAAAGAGCTGGCTTTCATCTCAGTGTCTTCGTAGCCTGGCTAGCAAAGCACGATTTTCTGAATCCCCAAAGTGATGGATTTAACCTTGAGGATGCACAAAAACTCAAGAATGAAACGATTACGGGTACAGACTATCTCTTTAAACATCTTGATGAAAAACTCTATTCATCTGATATTAGTGACACACTCCTCCCCTTCATCTCTGATTTTTATGAAGATTATATGGATTTTTGTTATACAGTCTTGGTTGATGATATTGCTAGAACTGAATTTGATTGGAAAATCTATCACTTGGTTGAAGAGGATATCGACGAAATGTTTGCTAGTTACAAAGAATAATTAGTATAAATAGAAAAAAATTCTCTCGTAATTACCATGAAACCTTTTTCTATATTTTGCCCTTGGAGCCCTTAATCAAGTAACCGAACCTCCCATCACCGCTAGCATAGTGGTTAGTAAAAAAATAAGCTAGTTGATTCACCTGGTTTGTGATAATAAAACTTACCAAAGTTACTACTATAATTGCAAGTATCACCAAACCATCACCTTCATGTTACTCTCCTAACATAAGGAAGTTGTTTAACTCAAAACTATCAAAAAGTTCTCCCTCTTGATAACTTCAGAGGGAGAACTTTCTGCTATTTAACGTAAGTATGCAATGGATAAGTAGGGAATTCAACTTCACGAGCTTTTTCAGATGTCACAAAGCCAGCTGGTGCATCTAATACTGTAGGAATTCGGTTGATAATAGTTGCACAGGTATGTGCAACTGTATCTGGTTTTGACACTGAGAAGACAAGATTAGGCTCACCAGTAATCTCCCAGTCACACATATCTCCATCATCTTCACGATATACCTTACCTATACATTCCACTTCAAACTCAACTCCTTGGTGAGTATGAATCGTTGTTACTGCTGACATACCTGTCACGTCACCTGCTTTAATAGTTCGACCAAGAGTTGCAGAATAGACATCCTCATCTAGAACATAAGGAACACTCTTTTGAGAAATATCCTTAATGGTCCAATTCATTTTTGAACAAATAGCTTCAGCAGAATTCCACATATAAGATGGGAAACTTTCAGCACTTGCGATTTCAGCATCAAATCGTTCTAAATCATAACCAGCACCATGAGCTTCTGCAAGAGCAAGTCCATAGTCTTCTACATTATAGCTAACCTTACCTTTGATCTTATCGATTCTATTTAGCCCTGCCATGGCAAGACAAGGCATATTAATCCAGTAAATATCTTGCATCCCAGATCCCATAATTGTAACGCCATATTTTTTCGCTAATTTATCTAAGCGATTTGTCTCAGATGGTGAGGTTGTCCAAGGATAAATGGCTTCTTCACAAGTTGTTATAACATTGACCCCATGCTTAATAGCTGTTTCGAAGAAATCATACATTTCTGGCATATAGGAAAGAATTGTCACGATGGCGATATCAGCATCACAATTGCTAAAGACTTCCTCCGCATTGTCTGAAATTAGGACACCAGTTTTATAACCGAGTCCTGCAAAATCACCTACATCTTGACCAACAATATTTGGATTATTATCAATCGCTCCAACGATTTCAATACCATGATCTAACATGTATTTGAAAAGAACTTGAGACATTTTCCCACAACCAAATTGTACTGCACGAATTTTAGTATTTTTCATAGATTTCGCCTTCTTTCTATAAAGGTTGTTATTTATTTCACAATTATATTATAATGTCTCTAGTAACTAGAGAGTCAATAGAAAGTTTGGTGGAAAATGAAAGACATTTTACGAATTGGAGAGTTCTCCAAATTAAATAATATTCCTATTCGTACGCTAAGATTCTATGACCAGATTGGTCTCTTGAAACCATATCAAGTCGACCCTGAAACCAACTATAGAGGTTATCATATTGAGCAATCATCCCTAGTGGATGCCATACAGTATTTGCGTCAACTTGACTTTTCTTTGGAAGAGATTAAAGAAATCCTGTCTGATATCGAAAATTCACACCTTCACAAACTGATTATCGACAAGTATCAGCAACTCATTGAAGAACAAAAACGTATCAAAAAACAACTTCGAGAAATTGAAATCTATCAATCTGGAGCCTTGCTTTACCAGACGAAATCCCACTCTCAACACTTAGAAATCCAAACATTTCCTGAACGTTCTCTTTATCGCTTTCAGATTGATTCAAATATCTATCAGATGTCAACTGAGGAATACGAACTTCATTTACGATGTTTTAAGCAAGAAATCATACAATACAATCCTTTTTTCAATCATTTTAGTCGAGTAGGTTCAATTATGCCAAAAGAGAATTTCATCAGTCAAAACTTTGATTCCAAAGAGTTTACACTATTTGATGATGAACCCATCTATCACTCTCATCTAACCAAAAGCATACTCCCAGAAGGTAACTACGCTATACGTTACTGTAAATCATTCGAAGAAGAAATTAAACTCTTGCCTCAATTCCTCTTAGATATTCGTGAACAAGGTTATCAAATTATTGGAGACTATCTTTGTGAGGTCATCCATGAGCAGCCGAGCCCTGTCTCTTATACACATCTCCGAGCCC
>ERZ1027225.606-NODE-606-length-15794-cov-6.335854_pt1 | contig 15794 bp, 8 predicted proteins | sample MGYA00519479_ERZ1027225 | MGnify/ENA primary metagenome ERZ1027225 (study PRJEB26926, sample SAMN06164471) | human gut metagenome | biome: ENVO:00009003; feature: ENVO:2100002; material: ENVO:00002003 | host: Homo sapiens | place: USA | collected 2012 ... | reverse complement strand
TGCTGCCATGGCTGCCAGCACACAAACGGTTATTACTCTGCGAACCCTTCTGTCTTTCATGCTAACAACTCCATTATTTCTTGATTTTTACTGTCTTTTTCTGTCCCTTGTTCTTAAAGAGTTTCTTATACTTTTTCAGTTTGGAAGAAGGCACTTTGATCACCGCTTTCTTCTGAATGCCTTTCAGCGCATTTTTGCCCACTTTGGTAAGTTTTTTGGATTTTACTACCAGGGATTTCAGTTTTTTAGCCTGATAAAATGCCTTCGCACCGATGGTCTTAACGGAGGCACCGATCACCGCTTTCTTCAACTTCTTATTTTTTGCAAAGGCATTGGCCGCAATGGCTGTAATCTGGAAAGACTGCCCTTTGATGGTAACGGTTTTTCCAATGGTAATGCTCTTTTTGTTTTTGGATGTTGGTTTTACAAGGGTTACGGTTCTCTTTGTTCCGTTGGCAGTTACTTTGTATTTAACACCTTTTACTGTATATGTTTTTCCTTTTACTGCCTGGTCTTTCTTTACGGTTGTGTTGGTATTGGTCTTGTTTTCCACCTTGGATGTGGTTGCCAGCACCAGAGTTCCCAGTTCGGAAACTTCTCCGTAATATACATTGTCGTCTTTTTTCGTGCTGACTTTCTCTGTAGAGCCATCCTTTTTATAATTGTACAGCACCAGATTTGTGTTTTTATACTTGGATGCCGTTGGCACATATACAGTGTATTTGTCTATCGGACTTCCCACGGCTGACAGTGAATACATCTCAACCGCGTTACAGCCGGCGTCCAGCTGAACATTTGACTGTATGGTCTTATACTGTTCGCTGTCCTGTGTCAGCTTGGTCGCAGTCAGGGACGCCGCGAATCCTCCAAGGTATGTATTTACTGCAAAAATACCCGTTTTCTCGTCTACAATAGCCATCTTTCCCCTCATGGAAATAAACCGGTCCGGCTGGCCATTTCCTACGGCTGACAGATCGCATCCGGAACCGCATACTGTTGCATTGATACCGTCAACCTGGGATACTACGCCTACCGAACGCATAGCATAAATCTTTTTGATACTTGGCAATGCCTTTTTCATATCTGCCGGCTGGCTGGCATTGATATATCTTCCGCCGGATGTAAGTGGCATGGTTGCTGCCGCCTGCAGTTTATCCTGGATCTTTTCAATACAGGAATTGATGTATCCCGGTTCTATGGTTTCCCCGGTGGAAAGTGTTCCACCCAGTGCCGCAATCTTGGAACAGTCTTTCATATATTTCTTAAACTTATTCATCAGTGACTTATTCTGATAGATCACATAGAACAATGGGTACTGGGAATATCCCTCCTCTTCATTGTATCCAAAATCATTTCGCTCCGGATCATACATCTGGGTAATTTTAAAGTTGGCTGTCGCCGACGCCGTGGTTGGATAGAAGCATCCCATACTCAGATCGTAATCCCATGGAAGCATCATGGATTTGCCGTTTTTATCTACATAGACAGCGAAGTTTTTCTCACCGGTAAACATATCGTCAGTCTGTACCAGGAAACTGTGGGTGGCATAATAACGCACTACCTCATCCACATCAATGACCTGATCCAACAGCTTCACATATTCGTCGCTGTTAACATCAATTTTCTTGCCGCTAAAGTCCGTTCCATTATAAAGCTGGTTTAACTTCTTCTGCCATTTCAAAACGGTAGGTATCATTTTGGCTACATCCTGCAGCGTGTCATTGTCGTATTCCCACAAACCACCAATGGCATTATGCAAAGCCTCACTGGCCTCATAATCACCATTTTCATTCTTTTTCAAATGCTCAGACAAGTCAAAATCACCCTCCGCATTGATAAACTGATCCATGGCTGTGTTATACTCCATGCGGTAATACTCCGGTTTTACCAGATAGTCGCTGATCTCGCTTTTGTCCACTTTTTTGTACTGCTCCAGGATGCTGGAATCCATATTCTCCACCATGAAGTACACACCGTAATACTTGTCATTGATATAAATCTTGGCAAGTCCTACCTGTGGTGTGGGGATTCCCATCTTGGACAAAACCTTCCATGCACAGAATTCCTTCAGCATACTCTTGTCAAAATAGAAGTTATTAAAACTTACTTTGTTCAGTCCGTGAAAATTCTGGGTTGCTCCGTACTTTTTCTTTTTGATATACTTACCAAAATTTAAAGTCAGTGAAAACCGGCTATTGCCATATGGCATATTCTCCAATGTATAACTTCCCTTAGTCTTCAATCCTGCATAACCAATGGTCTCATCCCCGATGGTTACCTGATTGGTCATAACCTGCGGCTTATCCGAGGCGTTCTGGAACATATACATAAGGTTATTTTCATCTATGTTGATCTTTACGGTCTGTACATCATCATCCAGGAAATATTTATTATAATCTCCATCTTTCGCATCCCCCTGCATGGACATATCCACCTTATAGTCCTTGTCCGGTGTCGTATTCAACATATCCTCTGTGATAATCTGGGTTCCAAACTCCGGTGTTTCCGTCTCCGCTGACGCATTTTTTATCTCACCGCCTGCGGAAAGCACACCTCCCAGCATGGAAAAGCTCAGCATCACAGCCAAAATACTCTTTCCTCTCATTCTTCGCATTAATACCTTCTCCTTTCTGCGAAACCATTATTTATAATTCTAATTCATTCTATCATAAATTCTCTCTTTCGTAAAGGAAAAACGCCTATTTCCGATATATCTGTCCTCCGTATTTTCCTCCAACGAAAAGATCTGTGTATTGCAAGCACCTTTTGCACTTGCGCCACACAGATCTTCGTGTCAGATTATTGATATGTTAATATTATGACTTTTATTACTGTACTTTTATGTTGTCGATCTGGGTCACACCGGATCTGCGGCCGGACAATACATAAAATCCTTTTGGTGTACCATTTCCGGTAAATGCTACATTGTCCACTGTACCAAGTACTGTGTCTCCATTGGTTGCCACTACTTTCAAAGTCTTGGCTGTCACATTTACCTCAACCTGCAGATGTACCCAGGTTCCGGATGGTATGGTAAGTTTGTTCTGTGTACCATTGATATACCAGTCTGTCTGCAACTGACCGGTGGTATTCTTCGTGGTATCCAGTTTCAGAATATAAGCATCTGCGTCCGCCATTCCTAAGTTGTTACTAGCCTTATCCGTGGTACTGTCTGTAGAGGTTAATACCAGCTGTGACTGGGAACGCTCTATTTTATTTCCGGAAGTCAGTGCCACATCCATTTCCACAATATAGGAAGACTGCCCTGCTGTAATGCCAAAGTCTGCGGCCTTGCCTCCACGGTTAGCACGATCAGTAGAAGCCCCCGACTGTTTAAATTTCAAGAAATGATTTGTACCTTCTGTCTCTAAAAAAATTCCGTCTGCCATATCGGTAGAGGCAAACAAAGTAGTAATATCCGTTACACTTTCATAGTCCTGTGTGTACAGATACTGAATGTCTCCCTTGGTAAGGACTTTTACGGAAAACCCTTTGGTTTCTGTTTCCCCGTTTCCGGTAACGGTAGCTGTCAGGGTAACATCCTTGCTTTCTGCAGCCGGTCTTGTTACCGCACCGGTAGCCGGGTTGATCACGGATGTATCCGATGATGTCCAGGAAATCGCGTAACCGCCATCCAGTGTTTTCGGCAAGGTTATGCTGTCTGATTTCACCACTGTCTCGATCTGGATATCATTCAAGAGTCCCGGTACAGCCACTTTATATGTCTTTGTAGCAGAAGATGTGCCCTTTGTGATGGTGGCAGTCAGTGTGGCACTGCTGTCTTTTAAGTGTCTCTTTACAACTGCCTTAGATCCCTGGACCGCAACGGCGTTGTCTGCTGCTGTCACCTTCCAGGAAACCGTGGAACCATAAGCCCCTCCCAGTGGCAGGTCAAAATCCGCTGTCGCACTGGATGGAACGGTGATGGCATTGCTGTCTGCTGTCACCGATCCGCTTTCTGTCTTTGGATCTTTCAACGTCTTGGATCCCCAGATACATACATTATTGGCACCTACTGCTGTAAATGTCATGACACGGTTTCTGGCTGCTGATTCATCGTAACCATAGCTGAATACACCCTGGTATTTTACACCTTTGATGGTGAAGTCTACATATGGCTTGCCACTCTTCATAGACCATGTGCCGCCGGCATCCACACCGCCAACTGTACCATTCTCATACAGTGTGATGTAAGTGCTGTTTACTACCGAACCACCTGCTGTAGATGGTTCATGGTAAATGTACTCGTAAGTACCTACTACTTCTTTTTTATCATATCCGGATGCGGATATCTTCTCTCCGTTGTAGGTATATGGAGCCACACAAAGCCATCCATCCTCACTCATAAACATCTGATGGGTACGAACCTGATGGGTTTCACCACTGTTTGTGAAACGAGTGTGATATACCAAAAACATTCTTCCGTCATCATCTACCAGCGCAGAGTTATGTCCCTGTGCCAGATATCCTTTAGAATTGCAGGACCACTTGTAGCCTGCCATCAGACGGATACCAATATTACCTGTAACAGAAGTAGTATTTTTAGAGGTTCTCAGTGCATTTCTGCCCTGTTTATCTACATATGGTCCGGTAATGTTCTTAGAACGGAATACTCTCATGTTATAGTTTCCAGTGGCTGTCAATCCGCCATAGGACTCGAACATATAGTAGTAACCATCCTTCTGGATGATGTAAGAAGCCTCTCCTGTCGCACGGCCGCCTCCTGCTACACGGATTCCCATGTATGGATCGGAAGTAGTGCCGTCGGTATCATCCGTATCGTATTTGTAAGTATAACTGTAATCTCTCAGACCTGTTTTGGCATCCAGTTTGATGAAGTAAATACCGCCAAACCAGGATCCATAAGACATCCAGAGATTTCCTTCTGCGTCATATTTTACACAAGGATCAATGGCGTTGGTCTGATAAGCCGGGTTGTAACTGTTTCCTGTCAGATATCGGGAGGCCAGTGTACTCTCTCCGGTAGCCTTCTCATAATCTGTGTACTTGAAGTTATGTCCTTCTACACCGTCTTTGGTCGTCAGACCTGAATAAATAACCGGTCCCTGCACAGTCCAGTCTCCGTCCAGTTTATCGGCAGTCAGAAGCACGATCACAGAGTTCAGATCCGGTCCGTTGACAGACATGTACATACACCATTTCTTCATGGCCTTATTGTAGATTACATCCGGTGCCCACTGGTTATCTTTCAACAGGCAGTCGTTTCCGCTGTTATCTTTGTTGGCCACTCCGTTTTTGTTATACTTGGCCCAATTTTCCCAATAAGAGGCAAACACACTTCCTGTCTCAGAAGTATCTTTTGTTACATTGTTGGTTACCTGTGTCCATCCGATCAGATTGTCTGTTCTTGCAAACGCAAGATGGGAACCAAAGATATAATAATATCCATCATCTCCCTTTACAACCGATGGGTCATGGCTGGAAGTCTGGTATGGTTCCTGAATATCACAAACAAAGTTCTTTGTCTTACCATTGGCAATGCTGGCAGTGACAGTTACTTTACCGATACCGTTTGCCTTAAAATTATAATTTGAATCAACTGTCGCCAGTTCCGGATTGTCCACGGTAAATTTCACTTTTTCCGTGGCATTTGACGGAGAAACACTTACATTTAAAGACCATACATTGTCCCCTGTAATCTCCATCGCTGTCGGATAATCATCCAGTGTAAAGTCTGTAGCCGCTACATATGGTGTAGGGGTCGGTGTCGCCGTGACCGTATTTGTGTTGTTGTTAGCCGGTGCCGTGGTTACCGCAGGCTTCTTGGTCGTAGTAGTCTTGGTGGTCTTTTTCTTATTCTTTACTGTCACCTTGCAGACATACTTTTTCTTGCCGACTTTCGCTGTGATACGGGCGGTTCCGGCCCTCTTGGCTTTTACCTTACCTTTCTTTGAAACAGTGGCTACTTTCTTTTTAGAGGAAGACCATTTGATCTTCTTCTTGTTGTTTTTTAATTTCAGTTTGTAGGTCTTTCCTACCCGCAAAGTCAATTTTGTCTTGTTTAACTTGACCTTTGCCTTCTTTTTCGATGCTGCTGCCGCCTCCGGAGCGACAAACAGCATACTGCCGGCCAGGGCAAGAGACAGTGTAACTGCCGCTGCCTTTCTGGCCTTCTGTATGCTTTTTTTCATAGATTATGCCTCCTGTATATGACTCTTAGTATACAGCAATGTTGTCTAATAAGAATGTTGACTGCCATCTTCCGGCCCGTACATAAATACCACCCAGAGAACCGGCTCCGTTTACAGTGACAGTTCCTTGATAATATACTTTATCATCATCTGAAATGATCACGGACGCTGTTTTGGCAGCCGGGTTCACGGTGATATTAAAGTGTACCCATGATGCCGGAATCTCTGCTGTATCGCCTCCATTGATGGTCCATGTGGTAGTGTTGGTTGTGCTGAGTTTTAAAATGTATCCACTGGCTGCACCATCGTTTGTATTTTTGTTTATGTTAGCAAAATCAGACCCGGTTACCACAAACTCCGATTGCTGATCGTTACCTGCTTTGATAAGCGCATCAAATTCCATGCTGTAAATGGAAGTAGTCTGATCCACCACTCCAAAGTTAGCGATCATACCACGGGAGTTTGACGTAACCCCTGTAAAGTCATAGGACAGATAATTTCCGTGGGTTGTATCATTTTTCACTTTTACAAGATCAGCTGCATCTTTGGATACAAACAGTGCCTTCAAAGCGGTGTCGTTCGCTATACTTGCGAAGTCCTGCTTGTAAATATAAGATTCGATCACACCACTTACTTTAATGTCAAATGTCTTTGTAACAGAACCATATTTAGCAGTCATAGTAACTGTTTCTGATCCGGTGGCCGGTACAGTCACTTTACCATCCTTTGTGATCACATCTGTGTTGGATGAAGTCCATGTAATGGCTGTTCCCTGTGCTGTCGTGGCTGGAAGAACCAGGTTTATGTTTTTCCTGACCACCATAGGAAGTGATACTGCAAAGGCATCTACTGATACAGTAAAGGTCTTGGTGGTTGTCTCACTGCCTTTCTTTACAGTCGCTGTCAGAGTTACTTTTGTTTTTGCATCCAGTGTTGTCACCGTCGCTTTTCCGTTTGTTACTTTGACAACTTTATCATTGCTGGATGTCCAGGTCACTTTAGAAGCATACAATCCTTCTGTTGTCAGATTAAAGTCTTCGTTAGCAGAGGTTGGTGCTGTGATCTGTGAAGCGTCATATTCTACTGCTTCTTTGTCTGTCTTGTGCATCTTGCTTCCCCAGATCGTACGGTTGTCAGATCCGATGGCTGTAAATACCATGACACGGTCACGAGCGGATGTCTGCTCGTTCTGCTCCAGAACAACACCTTTGTATGTCTGGTTATTGATCTTGATGGTAATGTAATGTCCATTCAATGTCCATGTTCCGGTCTGGGCACCTGATACGGTACCATCCTCATTCAGTTCCAGTCTCTGAGATGCTACATAATCATAATCCGGCGTCTCTGTTCTCGTATAACTGGTGCGGTGGTAAATAAATTCATAATCACCTACAACCTGTGATTTGTCATAACTATTCTTAATGGTTTCACCATTGAACTCAAATGGTGCTGTTACAAGCCAGCCATCTTCATTTTCAAATGTCTGATGGGTACGGATCGTAAAGTCCTCTGTGCTGTTTGCATATTTCTGATGGAAATGGATAAAGGTTCTTCCGCTCTCATCTTCTACTGCTGAATTACCTCCACAAGATGTATAAGCATTCTTCATGAAGGAGAATTTGTAGTTGTCCATAACACGCAGACCAAGTTCCGATCTTCCTTTTGTACCGGTAGCTGCGTTACCCTGTGGGTCAGAGTACGGTCCCTCAATCTTTTCTGCACGAACCATTCTCATGTTATATCCACCATAAGACTGAAGACCTCCTACGGATGTCCACAGATAGTAATAATATCCTGTGGATGATTTAGAAGATTTAACTTCCTGGATGTAAGGTCCCTCGCCATTGTTATTGGCAATGCGGAGTCCATAATATGGATCTGCTTCACTTAATGTAGTAGCTGTACCTTCTCCGCTGTCTGCATAGTTTGTTCCGCGAAGACCGGTCTTTGGATCCAGTTTCAAAAGGCGGATACCACCAGCTGTTGTAAAGGAACCATATACCATCCAGAGGTTTCCATCATGGTCATACAGTACAGTCGGGTCGATACAGTCAGGGCTGTTGTCGCCAAGTTTGGCATATTTACTTTCTTTTGCCTGTGCATCTGTAATTCCCAGTGCTTTTGCTACATTTGTCTTGCCAATATCTGTGGATGTACCGGTTGTGATACCGGAGCATACGATCATGCCGGCATACTTGTAATCTTTGTCCGGATAATCCGATGTAGCCATGGCGATGCAGCATTTTTTTCTTCCATCTACGATCGAAATGTACATGCAGTATTTCTTCATTACTTTGTTATAAATAATGTCCGGAGCCCACGCATTTTTATCTGCTCCCTTTGGCATTGTAAAGGCATATGCCTCAGCAAACTCTTCTTTATAATCCTTGGAGAACCATGCTTTTCCGTATCCGGTTCCATCTGCTGTCCAGCCTACCAGGTTGTTGGACTTTCCTCCTACCAGGTGGGAGCCAAAACTATAGTAGTTGCCGGAAATAGGATCTCTGTAAACAGATGGATCATGGATTCCCAGTTCCGTTGCCTTTGTGATCTTGCACTCAAAAGTCTGTTGCTGTCCATTAGAGATAGAAGCTGTTACTTTTACCTTACCAACTCCGGTAGGGATGAAATTGTAGTTAGCATCTACCTTGGCAAGATCATCATCACTAAAATTAAACTTAACTTTCTCTGTGGCATTGGATGGAGATACTTTTACATCCAGACCGTAGATTTCATAGTCGTTATCTCCTACCAGCTCAATCTCCGACGGATAGCCGGAAAGAGTAAAACTCTGCGCTGCTACATATGGTGTTGGAGATGGTGTTGCCTTGGTCGTGGTAGTGTTATTAGCCGGTGCCTTTGTTACCGTAGGTTTCTTGGTCGTGGTAGTCGTGGTAGTCTTGGTGGTCTTTTTCTTATTCTTTACTGTCACCTTGCAGACATACTTTTTCTTGCCGACTTTCGCTGTGATACGGGCGGTTCCGGCCCTCTTGGCTTTTACCTTACCTTTCTTTGAAACAGTGGCTACTTTCTTTTTAGAGGAAGACCATTTGATCTTCTTCTTGTTGTTTTTCAACTTCAGCTTATATGACTTCCCCACCGTCAATGTAAGCTTCGTCTTGTTTAAAGCTACTTTCTTCTTTTTCTTTGCATCTGCCTGATTCGGTGCGATCAACATACCGAGGATCAATGCAAATATCAATGAAAAAGATACAATTTTTCTTTGTTTCAATTTTCATTCCTCCTTATATTAAGCTGTGACGCCCCCTCGCTTTGCTCGGCGGCAAGTCGTCGGAATCATGTTAAATATGACTTCGTCATATAGATTCCTCCTTATAAACGATGTGCCATCATTGTAACAAATTGCCAAAATAATTACAAGCAATTTGCAGTTTTATGAGCATTTTTCACATAAAAGGTTTATTTGTTTTTCCCCATAAAATCAGTTATAATAATGTACGAAAACAGTTTTTGGGGGAATATCATGATTACACTAAATGATTATTTATACAATGGCGACACAGTACTGAAGATCATCCATTCTTATGCAAATGATCTCCGCCAGTCTGCCGAAGATGCACACAATGAAATCGATCTGCTTCACTGTGAGTTTTTGCAGCAGCTGATCGATCTGCTGGAACATAACGACTTTCTGACCTCACAGTCCCAGCGGATCCGGGAATTCTACAAATATATGGCTGCTGAATATCCTTCTCTGGCCTTTACTTTCAAGGGGCGGATCAAATCCCTGATCCGGGCAGAGTCTAAATTCAACGGAAATATCGTGGAATTTATCACCCAGTATTATGAAGAAAAGAAAACTTTTCCTTCACTGGATGAAGTAAAAAAACGCCTGAACTGCTTCCGGGATCTGATTGCTTACCGAATCGTGATCTCTCTGCCAAAGTGCCATCTGGCACCGGGCATGGATCTGGAAACAGAAGAACTGAACTACCTGTATGAAATTGCCGGGAAACTGCCGGATTTTCTGAAAGACCGGGGCTTCTATCCGGAACCATCAGGCCTTGCACATCCCCTTAAAAATTCCCGGCTGTCAGACAATGTGTCGGCCTTTTACCGGGATTATATAGCGAATCCAAATGCCTTTGGCTACCGCTCCCTTCATATCACTTTTTATGATACGATCTCCCGCAGTTATGTAGAACTTCAGCTTCGCACCAAGCAGATGGATGACCACGCAGAGATCGGCCCTGCCAACCACCTTGGTTATGAAAAAAGACAGCACAGCCAGCGTTCCCAGACTGATACGGTACCTTCCGGTGAATGCCTGATCTTTGACCAGGCCCGGACCCGGGTGCAGAAACTGGCTCAGATCGATCTGGCAAAACTGGATGTGAATATGTTTGCAGCCCGGGATAATTCCCTGATCAACGACGGCTGTGGCCTGTTCCGAGGCAGACAGATCCTTCCGTTTGAACATCTGTCCCGCTTCCAGAATGATCTGATCGACTGATCTTCCATATTTTGTCAGGATCTACCCTCTTGACAGACAAGGATAAGGATGTTATGATTCTATTATCGAACATTTGTTCTTGTTTGTAAAGGGGGTTTTTTAATGATTTTTCAAGAACAGGCTTCTCTCCGGGAAAAACTGGCTATCCTGGCGGACGCTGCCAAGTATGATGTAGCCTGCACTTCCAGCGGGGTAGACCGCCGTTCCAGGCCCGGTCAGCTGGGCAACACCGCCGCCTGTGGTATCTGCCACACCTTCGCCTCTGACGGACGGTGTATCTCCCTTTTAAAGATTTTATTTACCAACGAATGTATTCATGACTGCAAATATTGCCTGAACCGGTGCAGCAATGACATTCCCCGGGCCACCTTTACACCAGAGGAGGTCTGCACCCTTACGGTGGAGTTCTACCGGCGCAACTATATTGAAGGGCTGTTTCTGAGTTCCGGCATTGTGCAGTCTGCCGACTATACCATGGAGCAGATCTGCCTTACTTTGAAAATGCTCCGGGAAGAGTATCATTTTAACGGCTACATACATTGCAAATCCATCCCCGGTGCTTCCCCAGAGTGGGTAGAAGAGGCCGGCTGGTACGCTGACCGCATGAGTGTGAATCTGGAACTGCCTACCGCTGAGGGACTGCGTCAGCTGGCTCCCGGCAAGACACGAAAGACGATCCTTACCCCTATGCGCCAGATCCAGTCCGGTGTAGCCGAAAGCCGGGACCTCCTTGGCATGAAAGGCGGCAATCAGAGTGCTTACTGGTATACCCAGAAGAGACTGGGCCGCCGGCTGCCTTCTTCTGATCTGACTGCTGCCCTAAAAGATTCTTCCAAGAAAGAATCCATCTCCGCCCTTTCCCGCTCTGCAGGAGAGACCAGCCTGGCCACCTGGCGCCGGCGTGATACCAGCCGTGGCTTTGTTCCTAGCGGCCAGAGCACCCAGATGATCATCGGTGCCACCGGCGAATCAGACTACGAGATCATGGCCGTGACGGAAGCCCTTTACCAGAACTTTGACTTAAAACGAGTATTTTACTCTGCCTTTATCAATGTGAATCAAGATCCCGCCATGACCCAGGCCAGCCTGACTCCACCTCTGCGGAGGGAACACCGTCTGTACCAGGCTGACTTTCTTCTCCGTTTTTATGGTTTCCAGGCAACGGAACTTCTCACGGAAAAGCGTCCCTTTTTCAACACCTACCTGGATCCTAAGTGCGACTGGGCACTGGGACATCTGGAGCAGTTTCCGGTAGAGATCACCCGGGCGGACTACCAGACACTGCTGCGGGTTCCCGGTATCGGCACCAAGTCTGCCAGAAGGATCCTTCAGGCCCGCCGCACCGGCTCTATCAGTTTCTCTTCCTTGAAAACCATGGGCGTGGTGTTGAAACGCGCTATCTATTTTATTACATGCCATGGGAAAAGTGCCTATCCTTTTATGAAAATAGATGAGGACTACATTACGAGAAATCTTCTGGCGGATGAGCCGGATGTGATGAAAGGGTATGGCAGTCATGTTACTTACAAACAGTTGACTTTTGAGGACTTTTTAACCAAACGATGAAAGGAGTTTATATGGAATCTGGTACAAAACCCACCCGGTACTATCTTTGTTCCGATACGGATACCGGTATACTAAGTGCCATCTACGATGCCGGCCTTTCCTGTTATGGGCACCGTTTTATCCGTATCCTGCCACTGGCTCCCCATGCCTGTTATGAGCAGACTCTTTTCTCTGAATATGTGACCGTGGAGGAAACGCCGGACAAGGCAGATTCGGTACTCCGCTCGATCCGGAAGCAGCTTTCGCCACAGATTTATCAGTATGTTATGTGTACTCTGGCCTCCACCTTCCCGGATCGTGGTGATGTCCTATATCAGTTCATCACTTACGCCTTCCACATGGGTGACCGAATCTGTCATGCTTTACAGGTTCCCTTTGTAAAGAGGATCTTTGAAATCCAGCGCAGAGTGCAGAATGAGGCTCACTACCTGCGGGAGTTTATCCGTTTTCGGCAGATCCGGCAGGAGCCACCCGTTCTTGCCGCCAATATTGAACCGGACCACCATATCCTGCCTATGATCACGGAACACTTTGCGGACCGCTATCATATGGAATGGTTTGTGATCCTGGATATCACTCACCAGGAAGCAGCCTTCCATGCCCCGGACAAGGACTGGTATCTGCAGCAGTTATCCCCGGAGGATACCGAAAAACTTGCCCGAATGGAGGAAAACGGATCGGACTATGCAGATCTGTGGAAGACTTTCTTTGAACATATAGGCATAAAAGAAAGGAAGAATCCTGCCTTACAGCGCAGTCTTCTTCCTCTTCATTACCGGAAACATCTAACGGAATTTCAGGATTAGATCCTATCAGCAGATCAGCGGCTGATAGTCATCATCTATTCCCTGTTTTGCCAGGATCAGAATTGCTTTCCGTTTGGAATATGTTGTTTGTTTTCCTGTCTTTATGTCATACACAAAGTATTGGTTAAAGCCATCTCCAGCCATAAATTCTCCGATCCAGACGCCCTCGGATGTAAATGTCAGCATACTTCCTGTGTGGTTGACCCAGTTCTGTATCATATCGTAGTCCGAGTCCTTGTATACGCCACACGGTTTTGCCAAAAACTGAGATACCCCTTTCTCGTACCGTATCTTTTTGCCATCCTTTTTATTGACGCTGATAATCATATTTTTCTGGTCATAATTGCAGGTACCTTCCTCATCATTTTGAGCCTTGTAATTGTACTTGACGCGGATTTCCATGTACATTTTCTTTTTATAGAACCACATTCCCATAACATCCCAGGTTTTTATGTTGTTGACACCTGCGTTGGCTGTTATGCATGCGTTCAGACTTTTTCCCGTCCCTGCGGAACTGCTGTCCTGATTTTTAACAATCTTTTTGGCTTTTCCGGTTTTGGTATTGTACCGGACCAGACTGTCATTAGTGGAAAGATACACATTTTTGCCATTTACTCCTATGATCGGATTGCTTTTACCATAATCCTGTCCCGAACGAAGACGCCACGGCGTGTTGACACTGGAGGCAATTTTTTTCTTTTTGCCGGTCTTCAGGTTTAACTGATACAGGCCATCGTTGGTTCCTCTGAAAATATTTCTCACAGTGTAATAGACACAGTTACCCGCCTTGGCCGTCCGTCCAGAAGCAGTTTTTGCCATCAGAATCCGCTTTTCATTATCCTTGACCTTAACCAGTTTCTTTTTCTTTTTGGTCCTTTTATCGTAAACCATAATGGTTCTGTCGCACTGGTAGATGATCTTGTTGTCATCTGCCTTCACAAACTCCTGCCACTTAGGTACTTTAAAAAGGCGTCTTTGTCTTTTGACATTGAGTTTCTCTGTTTTTTTCTTCACCGGCACCTGCCAGATATACCCCGTATCCGAAAAGCCGACATTGGTATCACAATAGTACAGATAACTCTCGGTCTTATACACAGCCCCCATACCACCTGCTCTGTTGGAGGAAGATGGGATAAATGTATACGCATCCTGGATCCTGCCCTTTTTATCGTAGGTAGAAATCCCGTCCTCATAGTCGGTCACATAAACATACTTCTTCCCTTCATAAGGATGAATGGATGTCGTATTCTTTGCCGCTGCCGGCGTGACCACCGATGTGGCCGATACTGCCAGCAGTGTTACAAATCCTCCCAGTCTTTTTATACTTTTTCCTATCTTGCTGTGCATAACAAACTCTTCCTTTCCATTTTTTTATCAGCAGATCAGCGGTGTCGCATCGTCCTGGATCCCTCGCTTGATCAGTTCCAGTTTTGCTTTCTTTTTGGAATAAACCCCATGCTTTTTCGTCTTCATGTTATAGGTAAAATAACTGCGGTTGCCTTTCTCGTTGACAAACTCAGCCAGCCACACACCCTTGGACGTAACACTCATCATACTTCCGGTGTGGTTGGTCCAGTTATTAATGCCATCATAATCTGAATCTTTGTTTTCTCCATCATGGCTGGCAAGGAATTTGGACAGATCCGCTTCATAAACCAGATTGCTGCCGTCCTTTTTGTTCATACTGAGCATGATATTTTTTACTTCGTATTTATTTCCATACTCCTGATATGAATCTGAAGACGGTGTTGAAAAATTGTATTTAATCCGGACTTCCAAGTACAGTTTTTTGCCACAACAGCGAATTCCCAGAATGTCCCACTCTTTTATATTGTCCACACCTGCATTGGCTGTGACGCAGTTATCGATGCTCATAGAAGAATCCAGCGGACTGCTGTTTTTATTTTTCATGAGCGTGGTTGTTTTTTTCGTCTTTGTATTATATTTTATCAGTTTGCTGGTCGTCTGTATATACAGATCACTGCCCGATACGCCAAGAATCGGATTTCTCTCACTGTACTCATGTCCATAGCGAAGTCTCCACGGCATAGCAACACTTGTGGTAACCTGTCGTTCATTGCCGGTTTTAAGATTCAGCTCAAACAGCCCCACACTGCCATCGGCACTGAAACCGTAACTCACTACGGTATAATACACACAGTTGCCCACTTTGACCGTCCGGCCGGATGAATCTTTAGCCATATATATTATGTTATCCCGATTGGCAAGCCCTGTCAAATCCTTTTTTTTCTTTGTTTTTTTATTGTAAGAATAAAGGCCGCCCTGCCTGTTAAATACGATCTTTGTATCGGTGGCATATACGAAACTGTCCCAGTCTTTTACATGAAAAAGTTTCTTTTTCTTTTTGACATTTAATTTCTCCGTCTTTTTGTTGATTGGGATCTGCCAGACATTGCCATCCTGGGAATATCCTTCGTTGGTGTCGCAAAAATACAGATAACTTTTGGTCTTGTATACGGCACCCATGGAATATTCTTTATCTATGCCTTTTACCACTGTATAGTTTTTGACCAGTTTGCCTTTCTTATTGTAGGCATAAATCCCGTTATTGTAGTTGGTGGCAAATACATATTTCTTTCCTACATAAGGGCTCACATAGTTTTTGCTCTTGGTAGCTGCCTGCACCCCCGGCGCACCTAATGATGTAACCACCATGGCAAGTACCAGTGCACCTCCCGCCGCTTTTTTCGCTATTTCTCTGAATGTTTTTCTCATACTTCATCATCCTCTCTTTTTCATTTTCGTACCGGCTTTTATCTGCCTTTAGTAATAGAG
>ERZ1027225.593-NODE-593-length-15946-cov-5.005160_pt1 | contig 15946 bp, 9 predicted proteins | sample MGYA00519479_ERZ1027225 | MGnify/ENA primary metagenome ERZ1027225 (study PRJEB26926, sample SAMN06164471) | human gut metagenome | biome: ENVO:00009003; feature: ENVO:2100002; material: ENVO:00002003 | host: Homo sapiens | place: USA | collected 2012 ... | reverse complement strand
GTAAAGAAATAAGATTTTAAAAATAATAGATATAGATTTTAAGGGGATTAGTAGAAGGGTATATATAAAAATAGACAATTCTGGAATGAAATAGGTAAGAGATGGCATTTAATTTTGCCATCTCATCCAGAGTTATAGCTGGATTATATATTGATGAAATGGGGGACGGTGTATTATTATAATGCCAAATCGTTCCTAAAAAACGAACAAAAACAAATGAAAACAATTAATTCGTTCTTTACATTTTGAAAATGTTCCGATATAATGAAGATGTAAGGAGGCGCAAAGATGAAATATTCAATAGAAGTTGGGAAAATTGTTGAGGGCGCATTAAAGCATGATCGAACCAAGGTTATCAATTATACTAGGCAATTGGTTACAAAATTAGAAAATGATAATGATGCTCGCTCAGCTATGAAATTTCAAAAATTATTATCGACACAGTTGGAAAATACACTAGAACCTATGAGCACACCGGCTTTAGGTGCTGTCCCTGTGGATGCAGAATCAAGAATGAATCTTGTAGATATTATATATCCTTATCAAAATGATATAGATGTGATACTTTCAAAACAAAATATGGATAAATTGGATACTTTTATTTTAAGCTATCAAAATGCTGATAAACTTAATTCTTTAGGAATTAGTGTTTCTAATTCGTTATTGCTTTATGGACCGCCAGGGTGTGGAAAAACCAAGTGCGCATATTTAATTGCTAAAAAGTTAAATTTACCATTAGTTATTGCTAGGTTAGACAGTGTTATTTCTTCTTACTTAGGAACAACGGCAAAAAACATTCGTACTTTGTTTGAATTTGCACAGAAAATGCCATGTGTGTTGTTTTTAGATGAGTTTGATGCAGTTGCAAAAGCAAGAGACGATAATAATGAACTAGGAGAGTTAAAGAGGGTTGTTAATAGCCTTCTACAAAATATAGATGCGATGAGCAAAGATAGTTTATTGTTGGCAGCTACTAATCACCAGCAACTATTGGACCCTGCAATATGGCGAAGATTTGATTACAAATTGGAAATAGAATTACCTGATAGAAATGCGATATCGAAGTTAATTAGGTTATTTTCAGGTGATATATATGAATATCGTAAAAAGGAGATTTTAGAGTTATCGACAATATTTGAGGGATTAAGTGGTGCGGATATTGAAGATATTATTACAAAGTCCATACGAAATTCAGTAATTCACAGTTGCCAATTTTGCGTATCTAACCTTTATGAGGAGGTATTTAGTGCACAAAACATTATTCCTCAAAATTGCAATGATTCTCGAAGCATATTGCAAATTAAAGCAAAATATTTGCGAAACAGAGATCCTAAAGTCTTTAGTTTGCAGGCAATTGCAGATATATTAGGTAGTTCAAAAACAACAATACAAAAAATAGTAAAGGAGGGTTAAATATGAGCAAAAACAATTTACCTATCAAACTTGTACTGCAGAAATCGACAGATATTGTCCCAAATACTGGTGGTGGAAGTATTAAATTTTTTGGAGAGGTAACATCTGAATTAAAAGCGGAAATAACAAACAAATTTGAAGAGCTGTTGTCATTTTATTCAGATGTTTTTGAAGAGGGAGAGGCAATACCGGCTGTTGGAAAAATAACAGTAAAAACAGAAGCAATTGCTAAATCACATAAACCGTCGGATTTATGTAGAAACTGTCCTATTATAGGTGGTGAGGATTTAGAAGAAATATATATTAAAGTGACAAGAAAACAGATTCAAGAGACAATAGAAATGATTAATGATCCACCATCTCAAAAGTTTCAGGCGAATATGACCGCTATAGAGGATATACAACCCATTTGGCCGGAAGAGAAGATTTCATCTGAACTAAAAGAGTTTTCTACAGAAGAATTTTCGTCTATTAGAAAAATGATAAAGCTAAAGATATTTGATTTTCATGACGAGTTTGATAATACTCAAATATGGGAATATGTAAAACGCAAGTTAAAAGAACAACATCTTCAAGACAGATATGAAATTATTTCATATGGAGAACATATTAAATTTTTAAAAGTAGAAGTTGATTCTTATCAAGATATTGTAGCATTATCTGCAATTAATGGAGTAAAATCAGTAGATTTTTTTCAAGAATATTCTCTGCCTAAAAATAATTTTATGACCACTGAGATGCAGACATTTATAGAAGAAAATTATAGGGAGAGTGATGTGAGAATAGGAATAATTGATGGGGGGATTAGTGAGGATAATCCGTTTTTAAAATCTTATATTGTGGCACGAGAAGAATATGTAGAAAAAGAGTATCAAAACCCTATGCACGCTACATTTATTGCTTCAACAATACAGTATGGTAATATATTAAACAATATAAAATCAGAAACGATGTATCGATTCAAATTTGTTGATATTGTGGCTATTCCTAATAGTGACAAAAAATTTGGATTGACGGATTCTATTACAGAAGATGAACTTATGGAAATTATCGAAGATGTTATGAAAAAATATGCTTCAAATACTAAAATATGGAATTTGTCATTAGGGATAGAAAGCCAACCATGCCGAGGAAAAATGTCAGATCTTGGAGTTTTTTTGGATTACATTCAAGACAAATATAATGTACAAATGTTAGTCTCAAGTGGGAATATTAATACCTTACCTCTTAGAAAATGGCCGCCTCAAAGTGGTTTGGGCGAGCATGATCGTCTTATTTCCCCAGCAGATTCTGTTAGGGCAATAACCGTTGGTTCTGTTGCTTTATATGAATCAGAAAAATCTATGGTAAAGTATAATGAACCGTCACCTTTTAGTCGTAGAGGTCCAGGAGCAAATTACATTGTTAAACCTGATGTTGTTGATTATGGTGGAAATCTTTCTAATTCATATAGGATTGATGACCTAGGCATGAAAGGATTAGATCCAACAGGAAAAATTATAGAAGGCAATGGGACAAGCTATTCAACGCCACGTTCTTTACAAAAATATGCCACTATATGTGAAGAGATGCTGAATCCAGATTTATTATTAGCAAAAGCAATGTTGATTCATTCTGCTAGAATGAATTCACGTGAATTATTGGATGAGCATCGCGATAACATTAAATATTATGGGTTTGGGATTCCGTCGATTGATGCGAGAGATATATTGCAATGCAGTAAAGATAGCGTGACATTGGTGTTTAAACAAAAAATATCACAAGGTTCTCATTTGGAAATGTTTGATTTTCCGTATCCCAAATCATTGATACGGAATAATAAGTATATGGGAGAAATAGGTATGACTCTTGTTTATTTGCCCCCATTAGATGCTCAGTTTGGGCGAGAATATTGTAGAACAAATATAGATGTTAGTTTCGGAACATATAGTATTCTACCGAATGGCGATATTGACTATAAGGGACAGGTTCCACTTGAAGCAAAATGGGATGAAAAGTTTGAGTCTGCTCGTGTAGAGAATGGATTTAAATGGAGTCCTATTAAATCTTATTATAGAAAAATAAGTAAAGGAATAAAAGTAGGATCAGGTTGGAAACTAAGAGTCGATTTAACTGCACGAAACGGAATGTATGTACCGCCACAGGAATTTACTTTACTGATTACAATTAGAGATTCTCAGGGGAATGATATATACACAGAAGTAGTTAATGAACTGAGAGAACAAGGATATAGTACAAATAATATAGAAACAAAATATCAAATTCGTCAGCGACAATAAAATAGAAATTATATTGATAGTGCAATTGCATAGAAAAAGATGTGATATGAACCAACTAAATAACATTTCAACCCCAAAGGGAAGAAAGGTATTTTCAAGAAGAATACTTTTCTTCTCTTTTTTTATTTTAGCAGTCATTGCTTTGGCTCTGGGACTTTGGTTAAAAAGAACCATGGATCAGGAGATCAGGCAGGACAATATAGAAAAAGAGATTACCACGGAGAAAGAAAAGGATGGTGTACGGAACCTCCACAAAAAGTACAAAGATATGATCGGGTGGCTAGAAATCAAAGGCACCGGCTTTTCTTATCCGGTTATGCAGACTGGCATCAAAGGTCATCATGAAGGTGACAGGCAGTATTATCTTCACCGGGATGTACATGGTGATTACAGCTTTTACGGGACACCGTTTTTAGATGTCCGCTGTAAGACAGACAGTGACAATCTTATCATTTACGGTCACAACATCAACGGGAGACGGTACTTTGGCTATCTGCAAAATTTCCGAGAGGAAACATTTTTTAAGGAACATCCCGTGTTTTCGTTTACTCCGGTAGAGGGAAAGGAGCAGGACTATCATATCGTTTCGGTATTGGAAACGGATAAATATGCAGATTATTATTCCTTCACGGATTACGGAAATGAGAAGGATTATTACGGGATGGTAGAGAAAATCCTAAGTCACAGCAAGTTTCAGAGTGAAGCGGCAAAGAAGATGAAAAAGGAAATGGATGAAAGTGATGCAGAGGCATTTTTTCGGAAATATAAGTTTGTAACGCTTTCCACTTGCCGGACGATGGATGGAAGGGATAAGCGGCTCATGGTAATCGGCTGCAGGAAACGATAACAGGAAGTAAGGAGGACAACAATGCATAAGGAATTAGAGGTTATGAAACCACGCTGCAATGGATTATGGAAAAGGTGCACAGGAACAGCAGCATTTGTCTATTTTTGGATACTGGCAAATGTGCCGATGGTAGCATTTGCGAAAGATGAAAAAGGCAATGCCACAGATACCGGGGTGAAAGAAGTCACGGACGGCATCAATGTAATCAAGGACTTGGTTCTTGGATGTGTTGGTGGGGTTGGTGTGATTTTTCTTGCTTGGGGGCTGTTAGACTTTGGTACCGGGTACTCGGCACATGACACGACGCAGCAAAGTCAGGCGATCAAAAAGGTGATCGGTGGTCTGATCATGATTGCAGTTCCGGCGATTCTGAAACTATTGGGCGTTTCATAATGAAAGCGGGGGCAGCGGATCATAAATTTTCGCTGTGTCCGGAATCCTGAAGGGAGGTGATGATGGTGGGATTGTGGGATTCCGTAACAGGATTTTTCTCAGATTTAGGAGACTTCTTTAGTGGTAAAGACTTTTTTGAAGCTGCCGGGTACGCATGGAATGACATGATGAAACTGGCAGCCGATGTTTTGACGAAAAATCCATCTTCCGGCACATACAAGGATGTCTGGGAAAATATATCAACGATCTATACCACCTTAAATGTAGTTGCAGTTTCATTGCTCTGCATTTTTTTCTTGTATGGATTTTGCAGGGATAGTTGTGATTTACATGCAGATTTGACATTTGAACGAACGATAAAAATGTTCATTCGGTTGATCATAACCTCAAATGTGATGAGCATGGCGCTAAGTTATATGCCGAAGTTTTTTACATGGGGCAAGAACCTGACTTCTGCAATCTTGGGAGAAAACAAACTGTCAATGATTTATGACTTTGATGGTGCAAAGGTGTATGAAAACATATCCAGTGCAGACTTTGGAACGATGACCGCTTTTTTGACGAGTATCCTGTTTTTCTTATTTACCGTGGTGTGCGGATTTATCGTGGTGCTGACGGTGTTAAATCGTATTCTGAAGATTTACATGATCGCTCCGTTTGCAGGTGTGGCATTGTCTACCCTTGCAGCAGGTGGTCAGACGGCAAATGTTGGTTATTCTTATATACGCACCTTTTTCGGATATGTGTTTTCTGCTCTGCTTATTGCGGTTGTGATTACGATCAGTGCCAGTTTTATCAATACCGTTGCAATCGACACGGAGAATGCAATCATACGGTTGTTGGAGTATTGCTTGAAGATGGGAGTTATTTCATCCTCGGTAAAGATGTCGGACAGCGTTATGCAGAAAGCATTTAATCTATAGAAATGGAGGAAATCAATGACAAAAATAATCAATCCGGATGTGGCTGCCTTTAAGGATGATTTCTTCAAGGGATTGTCTTTCAGGGAGTGCGTATTCGGAGGAAGTGCACTACTTACAGGAGTGGGAGGAATCCTGCTTCTGCATTTTTACTTTGGTGTAGGAATCAATACAGCCATTACATTGTGTATGCCAGTGATCGGTATCATTGGACTATGTGGGTTTTACCATAAAAACGGAATGACATTGGTTCAGCTTGTGAGAAGGAGTATAAAACTCATATTTCACAAGCCCTATGTCTATGAAACAAGAAATCAGTGAAAGGAATTGGAGGTACAGACAAATGGAAGCAGAAAAAAACGAAGAAAGAAACGATGAGAAGATGAGGATTGATATTGAAAGGAATACAGACAGTGAAAAAAGGCTGATGGGCTACATAACTGCCATTGCAGAAAGCCGGGATCAGTAAGTAACAGCAGCGTTTGGACATTATGTCCAAACAGAAGCAGGTGCAGGAGGAAAAAGTAATGACGAAATATATAAAAATCTCTGTTCTGGCACGAGAGACCGCAAAGAAAGTCTGTCGTGGCAGAGAGCAGTGGATTCGATACCTTGATGTTGCGTCAAGGTTATATAAGTATCCCTTTGAGGACCAGCTACTCATCTATGCACAGCGACCGGACGCAACTGCCTGTGCCTCGCTTGAAATGTGGAATGAGAGGATGTTTTGCTGGGTAAACCGGGGAGCAAAAGGAATTGCCCTAATTGATGGGGAAAGTGAAAGACCAAAACTTCGATATGTCTTTGATGTATCCGATGTTCATAAGGCAAGACGGATTGGCAAAGATCCGTTTATCTGGCATTTGAGGGAAGAGCATAAAGAAGTGGTTCTTGCCGAACTGGAGCACATTTATGGCAGTACCAATGATTTACTTCCTTTTGAAAACCGCATTTATGAGATTGCTGAAAGAATAGCGGAAGATTTTTATGAGGAAGCGGTCGATGAGGTGATTGATGAAGCGGCAAACAGTTTTCTGGAAGATCTGGATGGGGATGCAGTTGCTGTCCGGTTCCGGGAAATGCTGGTGCAAAGTGTAAGCTATACCATCCTGAAGCGGTGTGGATGTGATATGACGGAGTTTGCCGATGATTTTATCTTTGATTACATCCATGAGTTTAATACGCTCAGAACTTTATCGGTGCTTGGCAGTACCACTTCGGAGTTATGTGAACCGGTGCTGATCCGGATTGGAAGAACGATTGCGAGATATGACAGGGCGTTATTGCAAAATAGAAGATATACAACAAATTATAATCATACAGAAAGGGCGGTGGCAGGGCATGAATCTGACATACGAAAGGAACGGGGACTATCGGATTCCCAATCTGATACCTTCGGAGCAGGAAGGAGCAATGCTGACGAAATACGGAGTGTTGCGGAAGAATTATCTGAAAAACCACAGGAGGGGGATTTACACGGGACTTCTTCTGAGCGAAGAACTGATGACACACTGCATGGAGATACAGGAACAGGCAGAGGAGAGGTTCGAGGTGTTGACACAGAAGTTGACGAAGAACCAGACCATGACGGAGGAACTGAAACAGAACGATCCGCTGCAATGGACGAAAGAGATGAACCGGATCTATCAGCAGGCGGAGGAGATCGTTCTGAAGGAACTGGTTTATCAGTAGCAGAGTTAGAGCAGTATGAACCGCCTGAAGACAGTCCCTATCGACAAATGGATTTATTTTCTCTTATGTCGGAACAGGTGGGAAATATTGCAATGGCACAGGCGGAAATGCCATCAGACAGATCCCTTTTCGGCACGATAACTGCAGGGCAGATCGAGGAGATTCTTCGCACCGGCGGAGGAAAGGAAAACAGCCGGAAACGAATTTATCATAAGTATCAGACCGGAAAAACACCGGAAGAAATGGAGGCTTTTCTTCAGAAAGAATACGGAGAAACCGGCAAAGGATTTCAACTTGGAGGGGAACAGATTTCGGTCTGGTTTAACAAAGATGGAATGTATGCGGCACATGGAACTTCTGCTTTTGAACACACGGAGGTACATCTTTCATGGAGTGCTGTGGAGTCTGTGATCCGTGAACAGATCGAAGCAGGTAATTATATTAATAACAAGGAAGCATATCTGGCTGACCAGTTTGTAAGAAAAGAGTTAGCCGATATGCTTTTCTTTTATTATCGGGACTCTGTTGGAGTGTTTCCGGAGAAACTTGGATTTGATGGATATGATTATCCGGTACAGCATGAACGCATTACGGATATGTTGTCCAATGAGGAGGATGTTCAAAGGATTGTAGAGCAGATGGACCGGACACTGCAACAGGTGGATGCCGGAGAAATACAGTACCGTTTTCGTCTGATCAAAGATCCCAAAGAGCTGCGGGATGACCTTGCTGATCTATTGAATGAAAAGGTTTCTTATCCGTTGCCGGAAGAAGTAAAAGTGGCTGTTGAAGATTTTATCACAGCGGATGAGATTGACCACACCCTTACGAGAGGTTCCGGCTTTGAGCATGGCAGCTTTCGTATTTGTGACTTCTATCATCAGGAGCATACCTTAAAAGAAGCTGCTGATTTTCTGAAAAACGAGTATGGAACCGGAGGTACCAGTCATGCACTGGCAGGTTCAGATCGCAGCTTTAAGGATTATGATGCGAAAGGAATTAAATTACGCAAGGGCAGCATTATGACACCGGATGCGGAAGTTCTTCTTTCATGGAATATCGTGGCAAAACGGATTGAAAAGCTGATGAAAGAGGATCGTTATCTTTCTGCAGAAGACAAGGTAAAGTATGCCCAGTATAAACAGAAGCAGGAAGAAAAAGCACTGCAGCAGGCAAAGGGAGAACTGGAAACTGTGGCTGATGAAACAGAAATCGTTTCAGAAGAGATGGAGAATGTGGCTGACGAACCGAAAGTTGTTAATGGAGAGGTAGTTGGTGAACCCGATGGATTGGATCAAGTGATAGAGACAACAGAAGCAGTTATAAAAAAGACTCTGTCAGAGGAAGATATTTCACCACTGGAAGAATCTGTTCCGGTCAGTGAGAGTGATATTTTGCAGGAAACAGAAAGCCAATCTCCAATACAAAATCAGTCGGATATTTCAGCAGAAAACTATGTAATCTCCGACATGGAATTAGGTGTCGGCACAGCGAAAGAAAAGTTTCAGCGAAATGTGGAAGCCATTTGTACACTGGAAACGATTGAATCGGAGAAAAGACCAGCAACGAATGAGGAGCAGGAGGTCTTATCAAAGTATGTCGGCTGGGGCGGTCTTGCGGATGCTTTTGATGAAACCAAGAGTGCCTGGGCGAAGGAGTATGCAGAGCTGAAAACACTGTTGTCAGAGGAAGAGTATATTTCTGCAAGAGAAAGTACCCTGAATGCCCATTACACCAGTCCTGTGATTATTCAGGAGATTTACCGGACATTGCAAAGAATGGGATTTACAAAAGGAAATCTTTTAGAGCCTTCGATGGGAATCGGCAACTTCTTTGGTATGCTGCCGGAGACGATGCGGGAGAGCCATCTGTATGGTGTTGAGCTGGATAGTCTGACAGGAAGGATAGCCAGACTACTATATCCGAAAGCCAATATTACCGTGGATGGATATGAGAAAACGACATTTCCGAATGACTTCTTTGATGCCGCTGTTGGTAATGTTCCATTTGGTCAGTACAAGGTGGCAGATAAGAAATACGATAAATTCAATTTCCTGATCCATGATTACTTCTTTGGAAAAACGTTAGATCAGGTGCGTCCGGGCGGTGTGATTGCTTTTGTCACCAGTAAGGGAACGATGGATAAGGAAAATCCAAAGGTGCGAAAGTACATTGCACAGAGAGCTGAATTATTGGGGGCGGTCAGACTTCCCAATACTGCATTCAAAGCCAATGCCGGAACAGAAGTCACATCGGATATTCTTTTCTTACAGAAGCGTGACCGTATCGTAGACATAGAACCGGACTGGGTGCATCTTTCACAGGATGAGAATGGCATAGCCATGAACAGCTACTTTGTGGAACATCCAGAGATGGTTGTTGGCTCGATGGAAATGGTAAGCGGACCGTATGGAATGGAGAGTACCTGTGTGCCGGATGATTCACTTCCTTTCGAGGAGCAGTTACAAAAGAGTCTGTCTTTTGTTAAAGGTTCTTATGAGGAAATTGAGCTGGAAGAACTGAATGAGGAGTTGACGGTAGAGGTTATCCCGGCAGTGCCGGAAGTGAAGAACTTTAGTTATGCGCTGATAAATGATCGGCTGTATTATCGGGAAAACTCTTTGATGCGTCCGGTGGAAGCCTCCGAGGGAATGCTTGAGAGGATCAAGGGCATGGTTGCCATAAGGGACTGCACGCAGGAGTTGATCCGATTACAGTTAGAAGATTATCCGGATGAGCAGATTCATTCCAGGCAGAAACAGTTAAATGACCTGTATGATTCCTTTGCAAAAGACTATGGGAGGATTTATTCCAAAACCAATAAGCGGGCGTTTCATCAGGACAGCAGCTATTGTCTGCTCTGTTCGCTGGAGAAACAGGACGAGGAAGGCAACTTTCTTGGAAAAGCGGATATGTTTACGAAGCGCACCATAAAAAAAGCAGAAGTTGTGACCAGTGTGGATACGGCAAGTGAAGCATTGGCGGTTTCGTTGGCAGAAAAAGCAGCGATTGATTTTGAATACATGTCGGAACTGAGTGGAAAAGACGAAGATACGCTGATCGATGAGTTGACCGGCATTATCTTCAAAAATCCACTTAGCGAGGAATGGGAAACAGCGGATGCTTATTTAAGCGGAAATGTGCGAAGCAAACTGGAAGCAGCCGAAACTTTTGCAAAGAATGAACCCATGTATGTGGTCAATGCGGAAGCATTGAAACGGGTACAGCCGAGAGAACTGGATGCCAGTGAGATTGAAGTCCGGATTGGAGCAACATGGATTGAACCGAGATTTATCGAGGACTTTATGAGAGAAGTGTTTGAGACACCGGAGCATTTATTAAATCGTGATGTGATAAAGATCCAGTATTCCGATGTGACCGGACAGTGGAATGTGAAAGGGAAAAATGCGGACTTTGGAAACGCACTTGTAAACATGACCTATGGAACCAGCCGGAGAAATGCGTATCAGATTTTGGAAGACTCCCTGAATCTGAAGGATAGCCGTGTGTATGACACAGTGATCGAGGATGGTAAAGAGAAACGGGTTCTCAATAAAAAGGAGACAACGATTGCTGCACAGAAGCAGGATGCCATGAGGGAAGCCTTCCGGGACTGGGTATTTCGTGACATGGACAGGCGTAATGAACTTGTAAGTAAATACAATGTATTGTTTAATTCCACCAGACCACGAGAGTATGACGGTTCTCATTTGAAGTTTCCGGGCATGACACCGGATATTGAGTTAAAGGATTATCAGAAAAATGCCGTGGCTCATGTTTTGTATGGAAATAATACACTGCTTGCACACTGTGTCGGTGCCGGAAAAACATTTGAAATGGTTGCGGCTGCAATGGAAAGCAAGCGTCTGGGGTTATGTCAGAAAAGTTTGTTTGTCGTACCAAACCATCTGACGGAGCAGTGGGCCAGTGACTTTTTACGATTGTATCCGGGAGCCAATATTTTAGCGGCTACCAAGAAAGATTTTCAGCCGGCAAATCGTAAAAAGTTCTGCTCACGGATTGCTACCGGCGATTATGATGCGGTGATCATCGGGCATAGTCAGTTTGAAAAGATACCATTATCTGCCGAACGGCAGACTGCTATTATTGAGCGGCAGATTGCTGACATCACGCAGTCGATTGAAGAAATCAAAGCGGAGCAGGGAGAACGCTATACCATTAAGCAGATGGAGAAAATGAGGAAAACACTTCAGACACGACTGGACAAACTCAATGATTCTTCCAGAAAAGATGATGTTGTGACCTTTGAACAGTTAGGCGTGGACAGGCTTTTTGTGGATGAAAGCCATTATTACAAAAATCTTTTTTTACATACAAAAATGCGTAATGTAGCGGGGATTGCGCAGTCGGAAGCACAGAAATCTTCCGATATGTTTGCCAAATGCCAGTATCTGGATGAACTGACCGGCGGAAAGGGCATTACCTTTGCAACGGGAACCCCGATTTCCAACAGTATGACGGAATTATACACCAACATGCGTTACCTGCAGTATGATACGCTGCAGCGGATGGGACTGGGGCATTTTGATTCCTGGGCATCTTCTTTTGGAGAGACGCAGACAGCGATTGAACTTGCACCGGAGGGAACCGGATACCGTGCAAAAACGAGATTTGCCAAGTTTTACAATCTGCCGGAGTTAATCGCCCTGTTTAAGGAGTGTGCGGATGTTCAAACACCGGATATGTTAAATCTACCTATTCCGAAAGCAGAGTATGAAAATGTGGTATTACAGCCGAGCGGACATCAAAAGGAGATGGTCGCATCGTTAGCGGAGCGGGCGGAGGCAGTCCGTGACCGGAGAGTGGAACCGCATGAAGATAACATGTTAAAGATAACAAATGATGGAAGGAAGCTGGCGCTGGATCAGAGATTGATTAACCCATTACTGTCGGATGAAGAACATTCCAAAGTAAACGCCCTTGTGCAAAAGGCGTATGAGATATGGGACAGGACAAAGGCAGACAAATCCGCACAGCTTATCTTTTGTGATCTGTCGACACCGAAGATCGTTGGAAAAACGACCGCAGGTGTTGGAAATGATATGTTAGAAGCAGAAGTGTTTGATGATGTCTACCACGACATTAAGCGGAAACTCGTGAACCGGGGTGTACCGGAAGAAGAGATTGCCTTTATTCATGAAGCAAATACGGAGTTAAGAAAGACGGAGCTGTTTGGCAAGGTAAGAAGCGGGCAGGTTCGTTTTTTGATTGGTTCCACGCAGAAGATGGGAGCTGGAACCAATGTGCAGGACCGTCTGGTTGCACTGCATCATTTGGATGTTCCGTGGCGTCCGTCAGACATTGAACAGCAGGAGGGACGTATTCTCAGACAGGGCAACCGCAATGACACCGTGCATATTTACCGTTATGTCACAGAAGGGACATTTGATTCGTACAGCTGGCAGGTGATCGAAAACAAGCAGAAGTTCATCAGCCAGATCATGACCAGTAAATCACCGGTGCGAAGCTGTGAGGATGTGGATGAGGCGGCACTTACTTATGCCGAGGTCAAAGCACTTGCCACCGGCAATCCCTATATCAAGGAAAAGATGGATCTCGATATCCAGGTTTCCCGACTGAAACTGATGAAAGCAAACCATACCAGCCAGATCTACCGGCTGGAGGATAACATTGCAAAGAACTATCCGAAGCAGATTGAAATCCTGAAGGAGAGGATCTGGGGATTTCAGGCGGATATGGAAACGGTGCAAAGAAATCTACCGGCAGAGAAAGAAAACTTCTCGATGAAAGTGGGAAACCATATTTTCACGGACAAAAAGGAAGCAGGAAGTGCGATCCTTGCCATGTGCAAAGGGATGGATTCCCTGCAGCAGGCAGTGGAGATCGGTGCGTATGCCGGGATGACGATGAAGATATCGTTTGATTCCTTTAACCGGAAATTCGTGATGAGCCTGAAAGGAGCCTTGAGCCACAGCTTTGAACTTGGTCCGGATGCGTTTGGCAATATCACAAGGCTGAACCATATCCTGGATGGCATGGCGGGGGAACTTTCCGAGGCAGAGACAAAACTTAACAATGTGACACGCCAGTTAGAAACAGCGAAACTGGAGGTGCAGAAACCCTTCCCGGAAGAAGCAGAATTAAAGGAGAAGATGGAGCGGTTAGCACAACTTGATGCACTTCTTAACATGGATGAAAAAGCAGAGACACCGGTGGTTGAAAATGAACCAACGGTCACACCGCTTGGTGACTGGCTTACAGAGCACCTTTTACCGGAGTTTATGGAGGAATATGAGATATCCGAGGAGAGAGCAAGAGAACTGTTAGCCGATGTCCTGCCGGAAGATGAGAATGAGATCGTATGCTTTTCATCGGAACAGAATGCGGAGAGTCTTGACAGTGAAGAAATGCAAAAGCAGATGGCAGAGTATATGGATGGTGATTATTATGCCATTCCTCTTTCTGATACGGAATATCTGATCGCTCCCAAAGTGGAACAGGACGCCGTGATCTATCTGCGGACGGTACTCAGCCACTTAAGTGATTCGGTTCTGTCTTCGCCTGCAATGAAAACACATGCGGCTTATGAGTACGATGCCGGGGAAAAACGGATGAAACCGTTTGACCATTTAAGGATTTTAAGAGGACTTTTGGCGGTAGGAGAAGAAAGTCCGGTTTATCATGTAAGACCAAGAGAGCCAGCCGATACCAGAAGATCACATGGGATGCATTAAACAGCGTTTGGACAATTTGTCCAGACAGAAAGAATATGAGGTGAATTGACATGAAGAATTATCAGGAATTTATGGATTATGTAAAAGAAAATGTGGCAGATTATCTGCCGGAGAAATCTGAGCAGGCAGAGATCACGGTGCATCAGATGGTAAAAAACAATGATGTTGTGTTAGATGGGTTAAATATTCACGATCCAGACAGCAATCTTTCTCCCAATATTTATCTGAATCCACTATATGAGCAGTATGAAAATGGAAGAGATCTGGATGAGATCGTTGCAGAGGTAGCCGATACCTATGTGGAAAATATGGGATCGGCACTCACAAGAGATTTTCAGCTTAATGTAGATGATATCAGAAACTTTGAGGCAGTCAAAGACAATATCTTTCCGAAACTGGTGAATCTTGAAAAGAACAGCAGCCGTCTGGAACATGTACCATATACACAGAAGGAAGATCTTGCAGTCACTTATCATATCAAGATGACAGGGAATTCAAGGACTCTCGGTTCTTTGATGATCACGGATGCAATGCTGGAAGGGTACGGTGTGAACAAGGAGGAGCTGCATGCGTTGGCAATGGATAACATGGGGCGGTTATTTCCTCCTACATTTCAGTCGCTGCAGGAAATGATGATCGAACTTTTTGCTGATGAATTTTCAAGAAGGAAAGGGATGCCGTTAGAAGAAGCGAAAGAGTGTGCAAAAGAGATGGTTCCGACAGGGGGACCGGAGTTGTACTGCCTGAGTAATGAATGCAAGATCAATGGAGCAGCCTGCATTATCGATGACAATATCCAGAAAATGATAGCGGAAAAGGTGGGCGGAGACTATTTTGTTCTCCCGTCATCTGTTCATGAAGTGCTGATCATGCCCAAAAGTGAGGATATGGATCCGAAAGAACTTCGGAATATGGTGCAGGATGTCAATGCCACGCAGGTGGCGGAAGGGGAGATCCTTTCGGATCAGGTGTATGAGTATGATGCTAAGACACACAAGCTGAGCATTTGTGCTCCAGGAAAGGAACTAACACAGGAGCAGGGAAAGAATATTTCACAAGAACCTGCAATGGGGGTTATGGAGGAAAAGACTGCGTATGAGACAAAAACGCAGGAACAGGTTCATGAGCCGATCAAGCACGGTGGAAGAAGCCGGTAACAAAAAGAACGGAGGTTTACATGAGTGAGCAAACGAAAGAGTGCATCGAGATTCATTCTCTGGAAGAATTGAAAAAACTTATTATGGAAAAGGATGACAATGAGATACTTACCGTAACAGTGGAGGTGGCTGCCGATGAATCATGAATTAAAGCAGGTGGATGTCCGGCTGAAACTGGTGGATAAAGAGGGAGTCTTCAGTATGGAGTCGATCGATACACCGGCAAAAGCTGTTTCTATCATGGCTCCGATCCTTGCAGAACTTGACCGGGAGGAGGTCTGTGTGGTCAATCTGGATGGAAAGAACCACCCCATTAACTTTAACATCGTAAGCATTGGGAGTATCAATGCTTCTTTGGTGACCGGCAGGGAAGTGTATAAATCGGCGGTTTTGAGTAATGCTGCCAGAGTGATACTGCTTCACAACCATCCCTCGTCAAGTCTCGCACCGAGCAGGGAAGACCGTGAAGTCACCGGAAAGATGATGTATGCCGGGATCTTTCTTGATATTGAACTGCAGGATCACATCA
>ERZ1027225.557-NODE-557-length-16768-cov-9.637348_pt1 | contig 16768 bp, 12 predicted proteins | sample MGYA00519479_ERZ1027225 | MGnify/ENA primary metagenome ERZ1027225 (study PRJEB26926, sample SAMN06164471) | human gut metagenome | biome: ENVO:00009003; feature: ENVO:2100002; material: ENVO:00002003 | host: Homo sapiens | place: USA | collected 2012 ... | reverse complement strand
GATCTACACCTATTAAGTCGTCGGCAGCTTCAGATGTGTATAAGAGACAGCGATAAATTTGTGAAGATTATTTTGTAAATAAATTAACGCTTAAAAAGCACTCAATCACTTGCGAAAAGATGAAAATAATGTTATAATTATAAAAATGCGTTTTGTGTATTTTTAAAGTTTTTTGTTATGAATGCACAAAATGTATAAATAAGTGGAGGTGTATCTACATATTATGAAGAAATTTTCCTATGTTGCTAAGGATACCTCGGGAAAAACCATAAAGGGTATCTATGAGGCTGAGGATGCACAGGAAGTACTGGACAAGATCCACGAACAAGGTCTTTTCTGTATAAGTTATACAGAAGCATTGGGCGGTGCAGGCAAACAATCTGTGCACAAGTTCAATACTAAGGAACTTGCTTTCTGCTGCCGTCAGCTTGCGGCAATGATGACATCGGGTCTTACCATTGTTAAAGCGCTCGACATTCTCTATAAGGAAGAGGAGAATAAGGGTGCAAAGGATGTTTGGAGAAGCGTTTATGACGATGTTCAGAAAGGTCAGAGCTTTACCGAGGCCCTCGATACAAGAAGAGGAAGCTTTCCGGACTTTTTCATCTCAATGGTAGACGCAGGTGAGACCTCAGGTACGCTCGATATGACAATGCAGCGTCTGAGCGATTACTATGCAAACTCAAACAAGTTGAACAATAAGGTAAAGAGTGCGATGACTTATCCTATCATACTTGGCGTTCTTTGTATCGTCATGGTAATCGGTATGTTTACGTTCATCATGCCTATATTTGCAGGTCTTATGCCAGAGGATCAGATGCCTGCACTTTCTAAGGCTCTCTTCTCATTCAGTGACTTTTTCAAGGCAAAATGGTATATCATTCTTATCGTGGTCGTTGCTTTGATATTCGGTTGGATATACGCCTTGAAAGTACCGTCAGTCAGACTTAAATTTGACTACATAAAGATAAAGATGCCTGCCGCCGGAAAGCTTATGGTAAAGATCTACGAGGGTCGTTTCGCAAGAACTCTTTCATCACTTTATTCAAGCGGTATCCCAATGGTAGAGTGTCTTGAACGTTCGTCAAGAATACTTGGAAATGCTTATGTTGATAAGATGTTCATTCAGGTAGTTGATGAAGTTAAGCAGGGCGCACCGCTTTCAGCGTCACTTGCAAAAACAGAGATATTTGAAGGAATGTTTACTTCCATCATCTATGTCGGTGAGGAATCAGGTGCTCTCGATGAGATCCTTGAGAAAACTGCTGACTACTATGAGGAAGAAGCAGACGCAGCCGTTACAAGACTTGTAGGACTTATGGAACCATTGCTCATCGTATTCATGGGTGTTGCGATCGGTCTTTGCCTTGCGGGTATCTTCCCACTGCTCTACGGTTCATTGTCAGGTCTGGAAAACTAAGGGTCTGCATTTTATGTTCGTTAATTTTAAATATCTCCTCTCCTTTAAAACGGAGAGGGAAGATATTTGTTTTGAAAAATAATTTAAGAGGTGAAGGAATAAATGCTATCATTTGATATTTCTGATAGACAAATCAACATTGTTAAAGGTGATAACTCCTCTAACAAGATAAGGATCGAGAGATCTTTGCAGGTAGACATTCCTGAGGATATGATCCTTAATGGTGAGGTCATCAACCTTTCAGGTCTGTCTGAGTTACTGCTCACTCAGATCAAGGCTGAGGACATGATGGATAAGGACGCTATCGTTACTTTTTCATCGAGCAATATCGTATTCAAGGAGCTTGTAGTTCCAAAGGCAAAGGGTAATGAGTTCCTGCTTATGGTACAGAACCATATGAGCCAGGAAATGGGTATCACAGATGAGTATTCTATCTCATATACAGTAGTAGGTGAAGCAGGTGAGGATAATCCTGGTGCAGTGAAGGTACTTGCAACAGCTTGCCCTAGTACGATAGTTGAAAGCTACAGAAAGCTTTATAACATTATGGGCATGAACCTCAGATCTGTTAACATCGGATGTAACTCTATCGCAAGAATCGTTCTTGCTGACAAGTCCAACATGGAGAAAATGCCACTGTTGGTTTGCCAGATCGATAAGAACTTCCTTGGTCTTACACTTTTTGAGAATGGACAGATGGCATTCGCCAGATACGTTCCTATCTCAGAAGAAGATTATGATTCTGACGATTATATCACTGAAGCTCTTAATGAGAACATCTTCAGAATGGAGCAGTTCAATAAGGCAAGAGGAGGTTCAGGACTTGAAAATGTTATTCTCTATGGCTTTATCGAGGACTACATCAAACTCGTTGACGCTCTTGACGGTCTTGATATAAAGGCTTCTGTTCTCGGTGTGCCTGCTCAGATCACAGGTTTTGAGAACTTCGAGTTTACAGTATTCGCTAATGCTATCGGTGCTCTCTATAAGAGAAACAAGGCAACAGAGAAGATCAATCTCCTCGAAGTCGATCAGTCCACAGGTAAGGGCGGCAGCAGCGGAATGGGTTCGCTACTCATGACAGGCGGTATCTTCGCTGCGGCAGCCGCAGTGCTTATCGCAGGTGCAACACTTGTTATTAATCTCAGGAAGAGTTCTATCGAGAAAGATATAGACAAGACTAATGATAAGATAGCTGTTTGCAATGAGAAGATCGCCCAGAACCAGATACTTCACAATAAGATGAAGATCATGCAGGATTATTCAAACTATGTTACATCAGCAAATGCAGCTCTTGAAACACTTCCGGTCGTGTCAAGTGAGATGTTTGACGACATCAAGGAAGCTCTTGGCTCTTTCAAGTATGAAGGCTTTACATATAACCTTGAAGCTGGTACAGTAACACTTACTAAGGTTGAGCTTGATGATCAGTCAGATGTAAAAACAGCAATCGATGCCCTTGTAGGTACAGGACTCTTCCAGGAAGATGTAGGATACAACGGATATTCGATCGGTGAAGACGGCAGCTCAGGCGTAACGCTTGATTCGCTGACACTTTATCTTAAAGAAGAGGGCGAGGGTGAATAATTATGAAGTTGAATTATCGTGATAAAATGATTTTGATAGTAGTATTCGTACTGCTTATAATTGTTGCAGGTTTTATGCTCTTTATTAAGCCTGCCATTGATGAGTGTAGTCAGGCAAGCAGTGATCTGGAATCAGCAAAGGTACAGCTCAGCGAGCTTGAAGATCAGGTAGACAAGGATAAGAACCTTGCCGCTGAGATTCAGACACTTTATACAAGCACCTCACAGGTCGCAGCTAACTTCTATGATTATCAGGTAGCATACAAGGCTACTGATAAGGTTCGTGAGCTTTTTAATGTTGATGATGTAAAGATCAAAAACTCCAATATGACTATTTCATCATACGGCAGCACAGTTCTTTCGCCTTTTGCTTATGAGTCAACAGCAACAGCTACTGATTTTGACACTAAGGTAGATGAATACAATAATGCAAGCACAACTGATTCATCAGCTGCAGACGCAAACACAGACGCAAATGCAGCTGATACCAATGAAACAGCTGCACAGACAATAGGTTACTATAGCCTTAACATTCAGTTCAAAAGCTCGCTTTCAGGTTTCAAGAATTTTGCTGACAACCTGACGACAAACAACGAAAAGAGCATGGTGATCGAGAATGTTAGCATTGAAAATGTCAACGAGAGCGAGATCTCCGGTACAATGACACTCAATATGTACGTTTTGAAGAAGCTTGCTGATCCTTCTGCCAGCTAAGAGAAAACTATTTGGTAGGATAAGGAATATTTCTTATCCTGCCAATTAGTGCTATATAATGATTAAAAATTTTATATAAGTAATCAACCTGTGTAAAATGAAAAAAAGTATAGCATAAGTGATAATAAAACTAAGAAAGGTGGTTAATATGAAGAATACTCCGAAGAGGAAACAAAGAAACAAACCCGGAGTCGTGCTTTTCACAGCGGTTGCTGTCATGCTCATGCTGTCAATACTTTTGACTGCAACTGTTTCTTTTGTTTCGGTAAATAGGACAAAAACAAATGATAACTATAAGAGCAAACAGGCTTATCTGACAGCTTCATCTACTCTTGAAAGCTTTATTAATCAGATACAAACTGATACTGCTCCAACTAATGATCCTACTGCAAAGGCTCAGCAGAAAAAGGCTATCGAAAACCTTAAAAAGCTTGCAAGCGCCAACAGCGGTAAGGGTACTACCACTAACGTAAGCTATAACGGCGTAGACGGTAAAAGTGATAATATCGGTACTACCAAGATAACTGTAGCACAAGAGGGCACAAGTGCCAAATACATCGTTGTTACTTGTGAAACTACTTACCTTGGAAAGACAGAACAGGTAGCAGCACATATCTCTATTCGCACAGATCCAAAGCCTGCCGACTATACAAATACTATCGAGCTTGTTGGTAACGGTGGCGCAGGTTACGATAACCTTAACGTTATCGGTGATATGGCAGGTATTAATAATACAACAGGCAAAGTCTACAGGTTTATTAATGATACGCAGATTTATGGTTCTTACCTGATGTATGGCTCGCTTGAAGTTACAACACAGCCAAAAATTTACCTTAAACCAAGTCTTGTTGACGAAACCAAAGGATCTACAGTTACGATTTCTGAAAATCTTACTGTTTCTAATGAATTTAAAGTTTGGTCCACAATGGCAAGGGCGGACGGATACAACTACATTAATATAGGTCAAAAAATATCAACTTCAAACCACTTTAACATAGGTGATTCGGGATTTGAGATAGATCTGTTTTGTTCAGAAGCCAATATAGGCGGAAACAGTATTACACAGTATGGCAACTTCTACGTTTATAAGGGAGCAGGTGCTTATCAGGGCAATGCTACTTTTGGCGCAGACAGTCAGAATATTTACGGCTCTCTGTATGTTGAAGGTGATCTTAACGTTACCAAGGCTCTCAATGTAACTGGCTCCATTTATGTTACCGGTACTATTACTGGTAAGGATAATATCACTTGTCCGAACATTAAAGAGGGTGTTGTTCTTAGCAAAGCCGGACGTGACGCTAGACCACAGATACCTGTTTCATCTGATGAATATATTTACTATCCTGAAGACTTCTTCATGAGTTCAAATACTGATATAACAACGATTTCAGGTCAGTATAATGCTTTCTATGATGGTTCAAATACAAAGACATTTAATACTTTTGCAAGTGATCCCTCAAATGTGAACTATACTCTAACAGAGGATATTGATCTCCAGGGCAACAACGTTCTGACACCTGTAACAAGCAAGTACACACTTAGAATAGATTCAAGCTGTACATGGGCTAATGATCTTAATTTTAATACTTATGGTAATGGTCCAAGGATACTTATTGATGTTTCTGATACCTCAGGTGATATTCTTATAAAGCTCAATAAAGATCTTTCCCTTGGAAGTGAATGGTCGCCTGTAATAGTTGTAAGAAACCGTTCAACTATTGATTCATCAACAGGTGATAGAAAGTATAACTGCTATTTTGTATCTGACTCAGGTAGCTCTATCAGTCTTGATGGTATTGATTCGGTAACAGGTAAGTCAAAGCATTCAGGCTCAACTACTACTAATTACAATTTCCACACTTTGAGAGTATACGATTATGATACCTATGTTCGTATGTATAGTGCTGATACTCTAAAAAATGCAAAGGGTGATCCAGGCACTCCACAGAGTAGCTTTGTACTCAACCCTACATCTGTAGATGTAGCAGGTTCATATAGACCGTCAAACAGTGGAATCATATTCTTGTTCGGTGAGGGTACAACATTCCAAGTTACCAACAATAGTTTCATACAAGGCTCGTTCTATTCTCCGGAGGCAATAATAAATATCGCAACACAAGGTCTTGGCGGACTTAATGTTACAGACTCAGCAGGCGGAAAAATGACCGTTCAGTGCTGTGCAGTGGGCGTTATTATTGCAAATAGCTTTGGTAATGATAATACTGCATTCTATATATACACCAAGCCTTCAACGACTTCTGTAATGCAGAATGCAAAGGGCGGCAAGGACGATTCAGCATTCGGATATACTCTTGACAGATACGATCACTACTAATTGAAAGGAGTATACTCATGAAAAAGAACAGCAAAAATAAAAAGGGTATGACTCTTGTAGAGGTCATCATAGCAATGGCACTTTTGTCAGGTATGTCAGCTATGCTTGTTACAGTTGCTGTTGCGGCAAAAAAACAGAATCTTGAAAACTACTACCGCAATAACGAAATGTATACTCAGGCAGTAAATGCCGAGCAGTATAATGATAACAAGACCGTTGATATGAACGAGATAAAAGTCAATAAGTTTTCTTCAAGCGGTAAAACAACAAATGAGTTTGCCCTTGAAGCAGACTTCGGCAGCGGTATAAAGTTCAATACAACAGCCTACGGCTTTAAAGCAAAGCTCAATAATATCGATGAGGACGCAGGCTATCAGCTTAAGTTCCTTCAGGGCAAGGACGTAAACATTACGCCTAATCCTGAAAAGAGCGTTTACTGGGTAAAGTTTTATAACAATTCAGGGGCAGATATGAATTTCTATGCTCTTACTCCTGAGCTTACAGGCGGAAAGTTCTTTGATGTTAATAATAACTCATCAGGAAATTCACTTCTTATCCCTATCGGTGACGGTGGAAATCAGCAGTTCGGCGTTGTGCTTTCAGGCGTAACAGGAAGCGATTATTTCGGCTTCTCACAGTCATCTGATCTTTACAGCAGCACTCCAACAGCCGATGCAGCTGCATTTAAGATCACAGATGCGACCTTTGACCATTATCTTGAAAAAGATGCGTCAGGTAAAGCTACAGGTTATGTAGTTATCCATTATATGGGTGGTTCCGATTACAAAAATCAGGCTGAATATGACGCTGCACAACCAACACCATAAGGAGGGAGGATCTTGAAAATGAATAAAAACCGCAAGGGTTTTACCCTTGTTGAGCTTATCGTTGTGGTAACGATTTTCGGCGTGATCCTCGGAGCTATCCTTAATATGATCAAACCTGCAAATAACGTTTATCATGACGCTGATGCAACAATGGAAAGCAATATCATAGGTTCAGGTCTTATAGACTATCTTGACGATGAGCTTAGATATTCGACCAATGTTCTTGTGCTTAAAGATTATATTGGTGTGCCTGATGTTTCAACCTCTGGTACTATCGGTGGAAGCGGTGTGACCTATTCAAATTGTATCGTTATTGACAATAATAATCTACGTGGCTATAGTCTGAAAAACTATTCAGGCAGCGACACGGATACAGCCGCAAAGAGAATGGGTGCAAAAGGCTGTATCCTCAATGTAGGTAAGGTAAATACAGAGGGCTTAAACTTTAATAATTCTGCTGTTGCAAGAGGCGTTGATTTTTACGACAATTATAAGTTTGATATCAGTGCAAGTATCAGCAAAATTGAGAAAATGTCTACTCTCGACGTTTCTCTTACAGCCTATCAGCCAACATATGAGAACGGAAGTTATACTTTTACGAAAACAAAGTATAAAAAGGACGCAGCAGTAAATCTCACAAATATTAACATAAATGAAGGCGATTCATACAAAGTTCGTGACTATAAAGATTTCTCTGTATATCCTGATTATGTCACATATCCTCAGGCAACTACTGCTCCTGCAGGTTGCACAGCTCAGCAGGAAAAGTATTACAGCCTTGACGCTTCAAACACATATACTTATATTTTCTATGATAAGACAACAGTTTCAAGTTCAAAAACATACAGTGTAAAGTTTATCTACTCTGCAAGCGACCCTGATTCAACGCTTCGTGGCAAACAGATAGATACTAAGTCTGTCAAGGCAGGCACACTTTATCAAACGCCGCCAACCATGGCAAAAAGAACAGGTTATGACACTCCTTATTGGGTGGACAGCAAGAACAAAGTTGTTGACTTTACGACAGGCGTAACAATAAACAAGGATATGGTATTCTCCTGTGTTTATCCGCCATCTACACCAAAAGATAAGTTTACAGTAACTTTTGAGAATATTGACCATTCTATTTATACGACTTCAGAGGTTTATGACGGTGACACTGCAAATAATCCTGGTGTTCCAAGTGATTTTGATCCTGTAAAACAAGACTTTGTTAAATGGGTATATAAAAATGATAATAGCATGGGTCTTGCTGATGTTTCTATAACAGATAATACAACTGTCTTTGTTCCAGTAGTTCAAGATAAACACAAGGTTGAGTTTAAAGTAAATGGCTCAGTTGAAAGTGGATCAACCGTTTATGTATCAGATGGTAAATTTGCATCTTATCCTAACACAACATTACCTGTATCAAGTGACTCTAATAAGGTATTTGACAAATGGGTAGTTGAGGGAACTAATAATGATATGACTGTTACTCCTATTGTTTCCGATACAATTTTTGTAGCCGTGTTTAAGGAAGTTTCTACTACACCTGCCGAAGGTATAACTAGTGATCCTTCAATATTAAGCTTTTCAGTTGGTCAACAGCAGTATCAGGCTTGTGATCATACTTATCAAGATGACAAGAAGTGTAACTATGTAAAGCCTAAAATCGGAATGTATTATACTTTTGTTAATGGAACAGGCAACAGTGGTTCTGACTTTAATGGTGATGTAACAGTTACAATAAAGTTTAATAGGACTATAAACAGTAGTGATTATGAAATTAAAGCAGACGGCTGTTCATATAAAATTGTGGATGACTCTGTCATTTGTACATATCCATGTGAACTCGGCAAGAACAATGGTAACAAACAATTTTATTTTGAGATAAAATATACTAAAAATCTAATGTCAGAATCAGATTCAAAAGATTTCTTGAAATTTGTCAGCGTAACAATGAGCTAACCCCTTTTCTCAATCAGACCCCCACGGGTCTGATTGCTGAAAAAATCCCCTTAACAGAAAAACTTCTATTAAGAGGATTTTTTGAGCAAAAAAATCCCGCAGTATCAAACTGCGGAATTTGTGCAATTATCTTATTATCAGCATTGCTTCGTTCATCATCTCGTTAAGACCAGTAAAGTCCATGTACCATGAACCGATCTGCTCTGAGTACAAAGCTGCAACAGCAATTCCTATGGAGAGATATGGACCAAATGCAAATACTGAATCACCGCTGCGGTGCTTCTGGATAAGTCCACCGATCGAGCCTGTTATCAGTCCGATAAGAAGCGCTACCAAAGCACCCTGCATTCCGAGAAACAACCCTGCTGCTGCCATGAGATATACATCTCCCATGCCCATTGCTTTCTCATGTGTGATAAGACAAATAATAAGCAAAGGCACGCTCACAATGAAAAATCCGATCAAGTGTGACTTAAGCGTAAGTCCCGTCTGATCTTTGCAGAAGATGTATTCCGCAACACCAAGCAAACCTATGAATATCACAACATATGTGTTGATAAGCTGAGTGTCCCAGTCCATGAAGAATACAACGATAAGAGCAGAGAATAACAGACAGACAAGTGCTGCACGAAGCGGATTGAAAATTCCATTAAAATGGTAGAATACCCATAAGTAGAGCAGTGCGTTCAGCGTTTCAACTATAGTGTATCTTGCCGATATCTTTGCACCGCAGCTTCGACACTTTCCACGAAGTATGCACCAGCTTACTATCGGTATCAGGTCACGCCGTTTGATCGGCTCACCGCAGGTCATACAGTGAGAATTTCGCTTGATAAGACTTTCATTTTTCGGCAATCGGTATATGCAGACGTTAAGAAAACTGCCTATGCACGCTCCGAAGATGAACACAAATACATAAATGATTATGTATGATAAGGTTAAATTATCCACAGTGATCCTCCTTTGGATTCATTAGTTAATATATTAATTTTATCATACTTTCATGAAGATTACAATAGATAATATGATTTTTTTGCGGTTTTTGCACCGCAGCAGACGTTTCCGCAGCGTCGGATCCCTAAATCAATGCGGAGGATTGGAGTAATATATATGAGAAACGGCCCTATCGGTCAGTATCTGGTACAGAAAGGTCTTATAACTGAAGAACAGCTTCAGGAAGTCCTTGCCAAACAGAAGGAGCAAAAGGGAAGACTTTTTGGTGATGTCATTATTGACATGAAGCTCGTTACCGATGTTCAGTTCTGTCAGGTCCTCGCCGAGCGACTGAATGTGTCTTATATCGACCTTGATAATACAGAGCTTATGCCTGATATAGTCAAGAAGATACCGGAGGCAACTGCAAGAAAGTATAACGTCATAGCAGTCAGCAAAATAGGCAAGCGTATGACCGTTGCAACTAATGACCCTATCAACTTCTATATTTTCGAGGATCTCCGTGTTATCACAGGCTGCAGCATAACACCTGTCCTTGCCACAAAGTCATCTATCAACCGTGCAATCGGTAAGATGTACTCAGAAGGTCAGGTTAACTCCGTTGTTGACGAAGCTACAAAGCAAAAAGAGGAAGAGCTTAACCTTGAAGAACTCAAGGATATCTCCGAGGAGAGAATCGAGAACGCTCCTATCGTTAAACTTGCTACCGCTATCGTCGAGAACGCCCAGCGTCAGGATGCAACGGATATCCATATCGAGCCATTCAAGGATAAAACCGTTATCCGTATCCGTGTAAACGGCGACCTTATCGAGCTTATGACCCTTTCTGCAGCACTTCATACTTCGCTTGTTACCCGTTTCAAGATCTTGAGCGGCATGAATATCGCCGAAAAGCGTATCCCGCAGGACGGCCGTATGTCACAGGTCGTTGACGGCACAACTCTCGACCTCCGTGTATCTAACCTTCCAATGGTGTACGGTGAGAAAGTCGTTCTCCGTATCCTCGCAACAGGCGATATGTCCCTTAGAAAAATAACCGACTTGGGTATGACCGAGTATAACTATAAGAGATTTGAGTCTTGCCTTAAAGTGCCACAGGGTGTTGTCCTTGTAACAGGCCCTACTGGTTCAGGTAAATCTACCACACTTTATGCCGCGATTGGTGAGATCTCAAAGCCTAATAACAATGTTATTACCGTCGAAGACCCAGTCGAGAAAAAGATCGATGGCGTAAACCAGTGCCAGATAAACGAAAAGGCAGGCATGACATTCGGTGCAGCCCTTCGTTCTATCCTCCGTCAGGACCCTGACATCATAATGGTCGGAGAAATGCGTGATACCGAAACTGCTGAGATCGCTATCCGTGCCGCTATTACAGGACACCTTGTTCTGTCAACACTTCATACCAATGACGCCGCTTCTACTGTAACAAGACTTGTTGATATGGGCGTTGAGGCATACATGGTCGCAACCTCACTTATCGGTATCGTTGCTCAGCGTCTTACAAAGGTGCTTTGCCCTGAGTGCAAAAAGCCTAGAATGTCAACTGAGGAAGAAAACGAGCTTATGGGTCTTGACCATTCAGTACAGGTGTACGACCCATGTGGCTGTCCAAAGTGCAATAACACAGGATATAAGGGAAGAACCGCTATCCATGAGATCCTTCTCGCAACACCGTCTATGCAGGCTCTTATCACAAGGGGAGCAAAAGCTGACGAAATTCAGGAGCTTGCAAAGAAAGAGGGCTGTCACCTGCTTCGTGACAACGTTTCAGAGCTTGTTCAGCAAGGCAAGACCTCAATGGACGAACTTATCCGTGTAACATATGCTGTATAAAAAAGAAATATATGGAGGTAAATTCTAATGGCAATCGACATTAACAAAATTCTTGATGAAGCAAGAGCCCTTGGCTGTTCCGACCTGCACTTCACCGTAGGTATTCCGCCGATAGTTAGACAGGGCGGTAACCTGAGAAAGCTTTCCTCATATCCTGATATGACCGAGATCGAAATTCTCAAAATATGCGAGGATATGTGTACAGATAAGCAGCGTCAGTCTATCAAAGACCATATTGATACCGACTTTACATATGTATCTTCAAGAGGTTTCCGTCACCGTGTAAACGTGTATCGTCAGAGAGGAAACACGGCCATCGCTCTCCGTCTTTTGAGAAACGATATCCCGACCCTTACCGACCTTGACCTGCCACCTATCCTTGCAGAGTTCTCAATGAGACCTCGTGGACTTGTGCTTGTAACAGGCCCTACCGGTTCAGGTAAGTCAACAACTCTTGCCGCAATGATCGACCATGTAAATATCCATAAATCAGCACATATAATCACTATCGAAGACCCTATCGAGTATATGCACGCTCATAAGAGATGTATGGTAAACCAGAGAGAGATCGGACCTGACGTACCGAGCTTCTCACTTGCTCTCCGTGCTGCTCTCCGTGAGGACCCGGACATTATCCTCGTAGGAGAAATGCGTGACTTTGAGACTATCGAAGCTGCTGTTACCGCCGCTGAAACAGGACATCTTGTTATGAGTACACTTCATACAACGTCCGCGCCGTCAACTATCGACCGTATCATCGACGTTTTCCCTGCTCACCAGCAGCATCAGATCAGAACTCAGCTTGCTTCCGTTCTTGTAGGTATCTGTACTCAGACACTTTGCCGTACATTTGACGGCACAAGCCGTGTAGCTTGCTGTGAGATTCTTAATGCAACAGACTCTATCAAAGCTATGATCCGTGACGATAAGGTGCATCTTATCGGTTCAGCTATGCAGACAGGTAAAGCAACAGGAATGCAGACCATGGATCAGGAGCTTGCAAAGCTCGTTCGTTCGAGAACGATCTCCATGGACGTTGCGCTTGAAAAGTGCGTAAATCCACAGGATCTCAAGAGATTTATCGCAGGCGGAGCATAAACCACAATATAAATAATAAAGAGCGTTTTTACCGAGAAAGTAAAAACGCTCTTTTTGTATGTTTTTTTCAGTTCTTGACCTCGCTGTCATTGTGCCATACGTTGTTGTAAAGAAAAACAAGCACAGCCATGGCAATTATGATAAAATATCCAAGAAAGCTCCAGCCATCGGGAATATCTCCAAAAAGGAAATATCCCAAAATCGTGGTAAAAATCAACTGCGAGTAATCATAAACCGATATCTCCCTTGCAGGAGCGTGAGTGTAAGCCGCAGTTATAGCGAACTGTCCGCCTGCCGCACCTGCGCCAGCTCCCAATAAACAAAGTATTTGGAAAATCGTCATAGGGTGGAAATCTAATATTAGAAATGGCAGGGTGAACAAGCAGGAAAATCCCGAGAAGTATGCAACTATCACCGCACCATTTACTCCATGCTGTCCTAAGTATCTTACGCAAGCGTAAGCAAGTCCCGCTCCCATTCCTCCTAGAAAACCGATAAGGGCAGGGAAGAAGTCCACATTCTGAAAACTCGGCTTGATGATAAACAAGCTTCCTATAAATGCACAAATTACAGTGAAGCCCTGAAAGAAAGTCAGCCGCTCTTTAAGGAAAATAAAAGAGAAAATGATAACGAAAAACGGTGACATTTTGTTTAGCATGGAAGCGTCAGACAGCACTAGATGATCTATGGCATAAAAGTTTCCAAGCATTCCTAGCGTGCCAGCAAGCGCCCTCACAAAAATGACCGTATTGTTCTTTTTGCCCTCAATGTGAAAGCGTATGTGATTTTTCTTTAGCACTCCAATAGCGAAAAACAACGCCACAAAATTTCTGAAAAAGGTCTTTTGCACCGTCGGCAGATCACCCGAAAGCCGCACAAAAGCGAACATGAATGCAAATGAAAAAGCCGATAAAATAATGTAAATTATAGCCTTGTATTTACTTTTCATCTCTGTCACCTCCGTTCATGTAAATGTGTTCACGCCTCAGCTCTTTTATAAGCTCGCCAACGTTCCAGCTTTGATTGTGTGCTGTGACCATTGCTTTCAACTTCACCGTAGCTCCTTTTTCCCTAAGCTTTTTCAGTATAGGGTCAAGGCTCCTGCCGTCAATGCCCGAAAAAATAAGGCACTCGTCCGTGATGTCCTCGCCCTCTTTTTCAGACCTGACAAAGCCCTTGAAACCGCAAAGATATCCAACCTGCTGTCCCATTATCTCATTGTCAAAGAAAACAGCCTCCGCATTTTCGCTTTTAGCAATATCTTCAATGATATCACGCTTTTGCGAACTGATATTTATGCCGATTATCTTTTTCGGTATAGCACTTCGTATTCTTGACTTCATAAAATTACTCCTTAAATCGTACTATCTATATTATACTCAAATATCGACCATTCTTCAAGAGCAAATATACAGAATTTTTACCCTCATTTGCCCGATTTTATGTGTGAACGCAAAAAAATCGCCCCGATCTCTCGGAGCGATGATTTTATTTAGTCATTAGAGTTCAATAATGACCTTGCCGCTGAAGTTAGGAGCAATTTCAACAGTCTTGTCTGTGTTAGCCACAGCGATCTTGAAGCTTGCCTTTGTGTCAGTGTATTCGCACTCGATCTTGTTGCCGTGTCTTGTAGCTGTCAGCTCGAATACCTTGTTTGCTTCAGTGTCATAAATAGGGCAAACTGCACTCTTGCCGTCTTCAAGCTCGTAGATAGTGAATGTTGTGCCCTCAAGATAATCATACTCTATCTGTCTTTCAAAGTTGCCGTATGCAATAATGCTGTTTGGCTTAGCAAGAGCAGGGATCTCAAAGTATGAGCATTTGTGCTTGTACCACTTGCCGCCCTCAAGAACCTTGCCAGTGATAATATCTGTCCACTTGCCCTCAGGAACATAGTATTCAGCGATACCCTCGTCATTAAGAATAGGAGCAACAAGAATGTTGTCGCCGAACATATACTGTCTGTCAAGCGTCAGGCAAGTTGGGTCGTCAGCAAAGTCGATGACCATTGCTCTCATTACAGGTACACCGACCTCGTGTGTCTTGATGGCCTGAGCCCACAGATAAGGCATGAGCTTGCCCTTGAGCTTTGTGAAGAAGCGCAGAACGTCGCAGGACTCCTCGTCGAAGAGCCATGGCACTCTGTATGACTGGTTACCATGTAGTCTTGAATGTGATGAGAACATACCGAACGCAGCCCATCTCTTGTAAATGTCAGGTGTAGCAGTAGCTTCAAAGCCTGCCATGTCATGTGAAGTGTAGCCGAAGCCTGAGATACAAAGTGACAGACAGCCTCTTACAACCTCGGCCATTGAGTTGTAGTTGCCTGAGCAATCTCCGCCCCAGTGAACAGGGAACTTCTGACCGCCTGCTGTAGCAGAACGTGCGAACAGACAAGCCTTGTTCTCTCCAAAATATTCTTTCAGTACGTTGAATACGCACTCATTATAAAGATATGTGTAGAAGTTGTGCATCTTGATAGGGTCAGAGCCGTCATAGTAAACAACATCTCTTGTAGGTATTCTCTCACCAAAGTCTGTCTTGAATGTGTCAACACCCATTTCGCAGAGCTTTCTAAGATATCCTGCATACCACTTGCAAGCCTCAGGATTAGTGAAGTCAACAATAGCCATACCAGGCTGCCACTCATCGCACTGGAATACAGAGCCGTCAGTTTTCTTGATGAAGTAGCCGTTCTTCATACCCTCGTCAAAGAGCTTTGAACGCTGACCAACATATGGGTTGATCCATACGCAAGTTTTCAGACCCTTGTTTTCGTGAAGTCTCTTGAGCATTGCAGGTGGGTCAGGGAATTGTGACTTGTCCCACTCAAAGTTACACCACTCAAAGCCCTTCATCCAGAAGCAGTCAAAGTGGAATACCTGAAGAGGAATATCTCTCTCAGCCATGCCATCGATAAATGATGTGATAGTCTCCTCATCATATGTTGTTGTAAATGAAGTTGTGAGCCACAAACCAAATGAGAATGCAGGCGGCAGTGAAGGCTTGCCTGTAAGGTCAGTGTAGCCCTTGAGTACGTCAGTGAGGTTAGCACCGCCGAATACATAGTATTCAAGGCTCTCACCTGGAACTGTCATGGATACCTTAGAAACAGTGTCAGAGCAAACCTCATATGAAACCTTGTCAGTGCTGTTTACAAATACACCATAGCCCTTTGAAGAAAGATAGAATGGGATAGACTTGTAAGACTGATCGGAACAAGTGCCTCCGTCAGCGTTCCATATCTCAACGTTCTGACCGTTCTTAGTGAATGTTGTGAATTTCTCGCCGAAACCGTAGAAATATTCGCCAACAGAAGTGTCGAACTGCTCTCTGATGTATGTTCTTGTAGGATCGGCAGGGTAGCTCCAGAATGTGTCGTCGAGCTGTGTCTGAAGTCTTGCCTGCTGCTTGTAAGCACTCTCAAAAATAACGCCTGTCGATCTCCAGCCACCACTTGTGAGTTTCTTATCCTTATAATAGTATGTGAAGCTCCAGTTTTCTTTAGAAACAACGAGCTTTGTGTCGCCTGTAACAAGTACGGCTTCCTTGTCTGTAACAGTTACCTGTGGCTTGAAGCCCTTGTCCTCGAGAACAAAGTGCGGACCATTGTCAACATGACCCTTGTGGTGTGTGATGCTTACCTTTACGCAGTTCTCCTGAGTTGAAGTGTAAGCGATCTCAAGGTTAGCACTTCCGAGCATCATAGCTCTGTTGTATACAACGAAAGGTGTTGCCACAACGAGGAATCCGTTTTCGATCTCTTCGATCTCGAAAGCCTGATTTGCATAGTTTACTTCGTAGCCTCTCTGGTTGAGCCAGAAACCGTCAGCAAATTTCATGTAATAAACCCTCCTGTAAATTCAAAATAGTTTTCAGAATATAAAAAAATGAAAATTTTATCGGGAAGTCCGTTCCTCCCCTTATATGTATATTTTATAGCATATTTGCCTAAATTGCAATAGTAAAAAAGTGATTTGTGCAAGTATTTTAATGGATTGAGCATATTTTAATGTAAACATTTCATGAATTGATATTTACACTATAT
>ERZ1027225.544-NODE-544-length-17083-cov-5.927942_pt1 | contig 17083 bp, 18 predicted proteins | sample MGYA00519479_ERZ1027225 | MGnify/ENA primary metagenome ERZ1027225 (study PRJEB26926, sample SAMN06164471) | human gut metagenome | biome: ENVO:00009003; feature: ENVO:2100002; material: ENVO:00002003 | host: Homo sapiens | place: USA | collected 2012 ... | reverse complement strand
CAGTAACCCTTATGAACTTTGGTTGGAACCCTATCTTGGCAACCTTGGTTGCCGTTTTGGCCGGCTGTGGTGCCGGACTTGTGACTGGTCTCCTCTATACTAAGGGAGAGATTCCTACTATTTTGGCAGGGATTTTGGTCATGACCTCTCTTAACTCAGTCATGCTTATGATTATGGGAAGAGCCAACCTAGGACTTCTAGATATCAAGACTATCCAAGATTTGCTTCCTTTCAGCAAGGACTACAACCTCTTGATTGTTGGTCTCATTGCGGTAACCATTGTTATCACGGCCTTGATTGCCTTTCTTAACACGCGCCTTGGTCAAGCTTATATTGCCACAGGTGATAATAGAGACATGGCCAAATCTTTTGGTATCAACACAGACAATATGGAAGTGATGGGGCTTGTTATCTCAAATGGTATTATCGCTCTCTCAGGAGCCCTGATTAGCCAACAGGATGGTTATGCAGACGTTTCTAAAGGGATTGGGGTTATCGTCATTGGTCTTGCCAGCATTATCATTGGTGAGGTCCTTTATGCGACTAACTTGACTCTGTTGGAACGTTTGATTGCCATCTGTATTGGTTCAATCCTCTATCAGTTCCTTTTGACAGCGGTTATTGCTCTTGGTTTTAACACAAACTACCTCAAACTCTTTAGTGCGATTGTTTTGGCCATTTGCTTGATTTCGCCTGTCCTACGCCGAAAATTCTTTAAGGGGGTGACCTTATCACGATGACAGCTATTGTAGAACTCAAAGATGCGACTGTTAAGGTCAATAACGGTTTTGACACCGAAAAAACAATCCTGGACCATGTTAATCTTACCATTAGAGAAGGTGACTTTATTACCATTCTTGGTGGAAATGGTGCTGGAAAATCAACCCTCTTCAACGTCATTGCAGGGACTCTCATGTTGACCAGTGGTCAGATTTTCATCATGGGTGAGGATGTTACGGCTCTCCCTGCTGAGAAGCGTGCTAAGTACCTCTCACGAGTCTTCCAAGATCCTAAAATGGGGACAGCTCCTCGTATGACTGTTGCAGAAAACCTCTTGATTGCCAAATACCGTGGTGAAAAACGAGGGCTTAAATCACGCCAAATTCATCTCTACACAGAGGAGTTCCAAGGTCTGATTGAACGTATCAGTAATGGTTTAGAAAAGCACTTAGATACACCAGCAGGTCTCCTTTCAGGTGGTCAGCGTCAGGCTCTCAGTCTGTTGATGGCGACACTTAAACGTCCTGAGCTCTTGCTCTTAGACGAGCACACCGCAGCTCTGGATCCTAAGACCAGTGTAGCCCTCATGGAGTTGACTGATGAGTTTGTAACAGGTGACCATCTAACAGCCTTGATGATTACCCACCACATGGAAGATGCCCTAAAATATGGCAATCGTCTAATCGTTATGAAGGATGGTCAAATCATTAAAGACCTTACCAAGGAAGAAAAAGGCCAATTGGATATCACAGACTATTACGCTATGTTTGAGTAAGCCTAGTCTGACTCTAAATTGTAAAATAAGCTAAAAAGTTGTATACTTAAAGGGTATGCAACTTTTTGTTGTGGCCTGTAAATCGACAAGGAGACTGTTCGCACGAACGTTCAGCTTCTTGGACCGTCTGTAAAAATAGGCTCTAGAAGAGAGTCAAACTAAAAAGGAGAAAAACAAGCATGAGCGATATTAAAATTATTGCCCTAGGTGGAGTACGTGAAAATGCTAAGAACCTCTATATTGTTGAGATTAACGACTCTATCTTTATCTTGGATGCTGGTCTAAAGTATCCTGAAAATGAACAACTAGGTGTTGACTTTGTCATCCCTAACTTAGATTACTTGATTGAAAATAGAGATCGTATCCAAGGGATTTTCTTAACTCACGGACACGCTGATGCCATTGGTGCCCTACCTTATATTTTGCAAGAAGTCAAAGCACCAGTCTTTGGATCATCACTTACAATCGAGTTAGCCAAACTTTTTGTCAAGAATGCTGGTGTTAAGAAATTCAATAATTTCCATGTTATTGACGCAGAAACTGAAATTGAATTTGAGGATGCTGAGGTTTCATTCTTCAAAACAACTCACTCTATTCCAGAATCAATGGGGATTGTTCTTGGCACTGACCAGGGCAATATTGTCTATACTGGTGACTTCAAGTTTGACCAAGCTGCCCGTCCTTACTACAAAACTGATTTAGGTCGTTTGGCTGAAATCGGACGTGAAGGTGTTTTGGCCCTCTTGTCAGACTCAGCAAATGCGACAAGTACGGAACAAACAGCTTCTGAAGCAGAAGTTGGCCAAGAAATTGACCAAGTAATTGCTGATGCAGAAGGACGTGTTATTGTTGCTGCAGTTGCCTCAAACTTGGTACGTATTCAACAAGTCTTTGATTCAGCTGCTGATCACGGACGTCGAGTTGTTCTTACTGGCTTTGACGTAGAAAATATTGTCCGCACAGCTATTCGTCTCAAAAAATTGACTGTGGAGCATGAAAAACTTATTGTCAAACCAAAAGACATGAACAAGTTCGAAGACCACGAGTTGATTATCCTCGAAAATGGTCGTATGGGTGAACCAATCGATGGCCTTCAAAAGATGGCTGTTGGTCGTCACCGTTACGTTCAAATCAAGGATGGAGATTTGGTTTATATCGTAACAACTCCAAGCATTGCTAAGGAAGCCGTAGTGGCACGTGTCAACAACGCTATCTATAAAGCTGGTGGAACTGTTAAGATGATTACTCAGAGCCTTCGTGTTTCTGGACATGCCAATGCTCGCGAACTTCAATTGATGATTAACCTCCTTCGTCCACAGTATCTCTTCCCTATTCAAGGGGAGTACCGTGACCTTCAAGCACATGCAGAGTTAGCCTTGGAAGTTGGTATTCTTCCAGAAAATATTTATATCGTTAAACGCGGTGACATCATGCACTTGTCTGAAGATCAAGGTTTCCTTCATGAAGGAGCTGTTCCAGCTGGTGATGTTATGATTGATGGTAATGCCATTGGTGATGTGGGTAATATCGTCCTTCGTGACCGTAAGGTCTTGTCTGAAGATGGTATCTTTATCGTAGCTATCACTGTTAACAAGAAGGAACGTAAGATTGTCTCTAAAGCGCGTGTGAATACACGTGGGTTCGTTTATGTGAAGAAGAGCCGTGACATTCTCCGTGAGGCTGCTGACATTGTCAATGCTACCGTTGAAAATTACTTGGCAGGAGACAGCTTCGACTGGGGTGAACTTAAAGGTGCTGTCCGCGACGATGTGGCTAAGTTCCTCTTTGACCAAACCAAACGCCGTCCTGCAATCCTTCCAGTAGTCATGGAAGTCCGCTAATAACTGACTAACACATAAGAGTGTGAGCGTACCGCTTGCACCATAGACATTGAGGAAAGTCTCAATAAGACTTTGTTCTAAAATCAAAAGCTGGGGTGTCCCAGCTTTTCTAACATTAAGAAAGGAAAATACAAATGGCTTTTTTTCAAATTGAATACTCATCAGATGTTCTAGGCCAATACCGCCAAGTGGATGTCATCTATCCAGATCGTGATCAGATTGCTGAAACGGAAAGTGATACGGACATTCCGGTTCTCTATCTCCTTCATGGCATGGGGGGCAATCATAATTCTTGGGCCTTTCGTACCAATATTCAGCGTCTCCTTCGTAAGACTAATCTTATCGTTATTATGCCTAACTCTGAAAATGGCTGGTATACAAATACCAAATACGGTGTTAAGTATTACGATGCCATTGCTAAGGAGCTTCCTCAAGTCATGCAACGTTTCTTTCCTAGTATGACTAAGAAGCGAGAAAAGACCTTTATCGCTGGACTTTCTATGGGTGGATATGGTTCTTTTAAACTGGCCTTAACGACAAATAACTTTGCTTGTGCGGGTTCCTTCTCTGGTGCCCTTGGACTCTCAGTGGAGATGATTACAGATGAAACGAGTGAGTCTAAGGAATACTGGCAAGGTGTCTTTGGCGATTTGGAAGGGAAAGACATTGAGCAGCATAAACTAGTCAACCTAGCCAAACAACATGACAAGAAAACCAAATTCTTTGCCTGGTGTGGCCTTGAAGATTTCCTTTTTGAGTCTCAAGATAAAGCAGTTGCTGATTTGAAGGCCCTTGGTTTAGACATTGACTACCGTACAGATCATGGAAGACATGAGTGGTATTATTGGGAAAAACAACTAGAAGCCTACTTAGAATGGTTACCTATTGATTACGTTAAAGAAGAACGTTTGTCTTAATAGGTCAAGTTTGTAACATCTTATCAAAGAGATGATAAAAGCTTAAAGTGATATTTTTTACTTGTCAGAACTATTAGAGCTTGATATACTAGGGGAAGTTTCGAAAAGGAGGCTCAATAATGAAAAAATTATTCAGAGTAATCTTCTATATTCCCAAACTTCTTTTACAATTTATTTGGAATCTTATTTGGGCTATATTTAAACTTGCCCTAGTCCTAGCCCTTATTGCTTATGGACTCGTCTACTATGCCAATAACTCTTCAAGTACCTTAGCCACAAACATTAACCAAGCTTTTCATCAAGTAGAGCTAGGTTTTAGTGGTACCAGTACTAGTGACGTTGAGAAAGTTGTCTCTAACCTATCAACGACAGATACTATTCCTGAGTCTAATGGAGCTAGATGGGCGCAAAATACAGCTAGCATCTATATACAATCTACAGACGAAACCTTGGTAGCAGCTTATAAGGAAGCTATTACTAACTGGAATAACACGGGTGCTTTCATCTTTACTTTAACTGATGATGCCTCAACGGCTGACATTGTTGCGACTGACTATTCCGATGCGAATTCACAGGCAGCAGGTTTAGCAGACACTCAAACCAATGTTTTGACCAATCGCATCACTCATGTAGATGTGAAGTTGAACCGTTATTTCCTCTTGAATAGTGATTTTGGTTATACTCACAAGCGTATTGTGAATACAGCTGAACACGAATTGGGTCATGCCATTGGCTTAGACCATGATGACTCTAAGACATCCGTTATGCAATCAGCTGGATCTTATTACGGGATTCAACAGGTGGATATTGATACGGTCCATGCTCTCTATGCAAACTAAGGAGGGGCTGTCATGCGCTATTTGAAACGCCTTGCTAGACGTTACCCCATGCAAACCTTCCTTTTTCTTTTCAATGCTGGGGTCTTTACTTGGTTGCAAACAACAGGAACCATGATTGCCAATCGTTTGGGCCTATCAGGTGATGGCATTTGGATTTATATTCCCAATTGGGTAAAAACGCTGACCAGTCATTCCATACAGAGTATTCAAACCCTATACGGGGCCTCTGGTTGGAGTTGGCTAATCACCTCTATGCTTCTTACTTGGCTCTTGACTTTTCTTAGAGGTCTCATGAGAGCAGTGATTCTCATTCTGATAGTTGGTCTTGGCTTATGGCTAGTTTATCGACACTTTGAACTCTTACAAAATCTAAAACTGTCCTGATGGGCAGTTTTAAATTGAAATGAATTCTTCTTTTTAGACTTTTCTTAGGTGAGTACGGACGCTAGCGACTTCCTTCGGAATTCCATAGCTAAGTTTTGAGCCTAATGTCTCAAAACTTCCGAGTGCCTAAAGCTATTTAACTTTAGGCACTTTTCTCACAGCGAAAAGTCTAGGCTATGGCTTCTCTGAAATTATTACAGGGACTATCTCATTTCATCTACAGAAAGTTCTATATGTTTAGACAGCCACGTCACTTGTTAAAAGAATCTAAAACTGTCCTGATGGGCAGTTTTTTTGAGTTATTAGGTCATTTATTTTCTGAAGAAATATGATATAATATAGCTAATTTATTATTTTGGAGGACATTATGGCTTTAGCAAAAATCGTTTATGCCAGTATGACCGGTAACACGGAAGAAATCGCAGATATCGTTGCCAAAAAATTGGAAGAATTGGGTCACACTGTAGATGTAGACGAGTGTACAACGGTTGATGCCGCTGATTTTGAAGATGCGGACATCTGTATCGTAGCGACTTACACTTATGGTGATGGTGAGTTGCCAGATGAAATCGTTGACTTTTACGAAGATTTGGCTGACCTCGACTTGTCAGGTAAAATCTTTGGTGTTGTAGGTTCAGGAGATACCTTCTACGATTATTTCTGTCATTCAGTGGATGAGTTTGAAAATCAATTCACATTCACAGGGGCGACTAAGGGTGCTGATAGCGTCAAGGTTGACCTTTCTGCTGAAGATGAAGATATCGAAAACCTTGAAGCTTTCGCTGAAAAAGTTTCAGAAGCATTAGCATAAGAAAAAAGCAGAGTAAAGTCTGCTTTTATTGTAGTCAAAAATGGAGTTTTTTATGAATGAAATAGAAAGAGATTTTAGGACGCAATCTCAACATCTCCTTTGGTCCGTTTGGCGAGGGCTCTTAGTGGGGGTGACAGCAGGAGCAGTGGTCAGTCTTTTTCGTTGGTTAATTGCCAAAGGGGCCGCATTTTCTGTAGCTATTTACGAAGACGCCCTTCATAATCCACTTCTGATTCTGGGAATTGTACTTGTTAATCTCTTGATCGCCCTTTTTATTGGTTACCTTATTAAGCAGGAAAAAGACATCAAGGGCTCAGGGATTCCCCATGTTGAAGGGGAACTGATGGGGCTCTTACATCCGTCTTGGTGGTCAGTTTTATGGCGTAAATTCCTAGGTGGAGTCCTTGGGATTTCAATGGGACTGATGTTGGGACGTGAGGGACCTAGTATTCAACTAGGTGCCATGACTGCTAAGGGATTAGCCAAGGGACTTCAGCTCTCTGCACGTGAGAAGCGTGTCTTGATTGCTGCTGGAGCAGCAGCAGGGTTATCGGCTGCCTTCAATGCTCCAATTGCTGGTCTTTTGTTTGTCGTCGAAGAAGTCTATCATCATTTCTCTCGTCATGTTTGGGTGACAGCTTTAACGGCATCTTTAGTGGCCAATGCTGTTTCCCTACGCATCTTTGGCCAGGTACCGGTCCTTGCTATGACAGAAAAATTACCCGTATTTCCTTTGAATGATTATTGGATTCTTATTGTTTTGGGGATTTTTCTAGGTGTGCTTGGATACGGTTATGAGTGGGTTGTCTTACGTATTGGTAAGGTCTACCAAGGGTTAGGGAAAATCTTCCACTTGCCATCTCATTTTCATGGCCTCTTGGCAGTTCTGTTTATCATTCCTATTGGTCTTTATTTTCCACATCTTTTAGGTGGTGGGAATGAATTGATTCTTGCTCTAAATGGTTTACATCCTGCTCTAACTGTGGCTATCCTCTATTTGGCTATTCGCTTTGTTTGGAGTATGTTGTCCTTTGGTTCAGGTTTTCCTGGTGGGATTTTCTTGCCGATTTTGACTCTAGGTGCTCTTTCTGGTAGCGTTTTTGCGGCAGCTTTTGAAAATCTAGGATTCTTACAAGTCAGTCAGTTCCCTATTTTTATCATTCTTGGTATGGCTGGTTATTTCGGTGCGGTATCTAAGGCACCGCTCACTGCTATGATTTTAGTGACTGAGATGGTGGGTGACCTTCACCAATTGATGACAATTGGTGTCGTGACCCTGATTGCCTATCTAGTCATGGATTTCATGGGAGGAGAACCTGTCTATGAAGCCATGCTTCACAATCTATTAGCTCACAAACCAGAGCAAGTTGATAATATACCGACGATGATTGACTTACCGGTTACAGATAGTCTAGCTGGTCGATTGGTTAAGGATTTAACCTTACCTGATGGGGTTTTGATTTCCACTCAGATTTTTCAAGATCAGTCTGAGGTTGTTCATGGAGACACACGTCTAAAAGCAGGAGCAACCCTGTATCTGGTTGTTAATGAAAGTAATATCAGTCAGGTAAGAAAACTCTTTTTATAAGCAATTCAATGGCTTGAGGCTCTTTTGTCCTTAGGTCATTTTTGTTATAATGGAGAGAAAAAAGGAGGTCAGTATGGACTTAAATGAGATTCGCCAACAGATTGATACCGTTGATAATGAGATTGTGGCTTTGTTGGAAGAACGTATGAAATTGGTAACTCGAGTAAGTGCTTATAAACAACGCACTGGAAAGGCGATTTATGATCCCGAACGAGAGCAAACCTTGCTAGACAAAGTAGGTGCTAGTGTCCTTAATCCTGAATATAAAGAAGCTATCGTCGCTAGTTTTGCGGATATTATGAAGCATTCACGTACTTATCAAGCAAGTAAGCTAGAAGAAAAGTAGGTAACTAGGATGAAAGTAAAACAATTAAGTGATAGTCAAGGTCTTTCTTACTTACATTTAGTAATGTTAAGTCTTTATGCAATCTTGTTAGGTGTGCTTGTTGGGCTGATTGATGCTATTTTTGGGCGCGTGCTGATAGGACTCTCGGAATTTCGTGACCACCATCTCTTTTATCTGGTACCAGCACTTCCTTTGGCTGGACTTTTGATAGTTTACCTTTACCAAAAGTTTGCGGGTAAGGCAGCACAGGGAATGGGCTTGATTTTCAAGGTTGGACATAATGAGGAGGATCAAGTCCCCCTAAGGTTAATTCCACTGGTGACTGTAACCACATGGCTGACCCACCTTTTCGGGGGTTCTGCAGGTCGTGAGGGAGTTGCTGTACAACTGGGGGCCACAGTTTCTCATGCTTTTAGTCGCTATTTTAAGCTCCCGAATGCTTCACGTATTTTCTTGACCATGGGTATGGCCGCTGGTTTTGGAGGACTCTTCCAAACACCAATCGCCGCGACCTTCTTTGCGCTTGAGGTCTTGACCCTAGGACAGTTAAGTCTGCCAATCTTGGTACCGACTCTTATTGCATCTTTTGTGGCTAGTACGACAAGCCATCTCTTAGGTCTTGAAAAATTTAGCCACTTTGTCTCCGAAAGTTTGACTATTGACCTTGAGACGTTTATGAAATTAGCTCTTTTAGGTTTGGCCTTTGGTATTGCAGGAAATCTCTTTGCTTATCTCTTGTCACTAGCTAAAAAGAAAGTAGCAAGTCTGCTCCCAAATCCTTATTATCGTGTTCTCTTAGGAAGTGTCGTCTTAACCTGTCTTCTTTTGATTTTGTGGAAGGGACGCTATACAGGTCTTGGAACGAATTTGATTGCTTTAAGTGTTGGTGGTGGGACCATTTATCCATTGGATTGGCTCTTGAAATTGCTCTTGACCGTCTTTACCCTATCTCTTGGTTTCCAAGGAGGAGAAGTAACCCCTTTGTTTGCTATCGGAGCCAGTCTTGGTGCTGTTCTAGCACCAGTTCTAGGACTTCCAATTCCACTTGTAGCAGGTCTTGGCTATCTGTCTGTCTTTGGTAGCAGTACCAATACCCTTTTAGCACCTATTTTCATTGGCGTTGAAGTCTTTGGTCCCGCTAATGCAGTCCCTTACGCGATTGCCATGGCTTTTGCTTATCTCATTAATCATAAGACGAGCATTTATGGACAACAAAAAATGCTAGAAATGCAATAAGATACTAGACATCCTGATAATTTTTTGATAAGATACTAAGAGTGTGTAATGGACACACAAAAATAACGGCTAATCCGCTGAGACACAGAGGTTGCTCTTAAGATTAGTAAGATAGGAGTATATAAAAATGAATCCATTGATCCAAAGTTTGACAGAAGGTCAACTTCGTACTGACATCCCATCATTCCGTCCTGGTGACACAGTTCGCGTTCACGCGAAAGTTGTCGAAGGAACTCGCGAACGTATCCAGATCTTTGAAGGTGTAGTTATTTCACGCAAAGGTCAAGGGATCTCAGAAATGTACACAGTTCGTAAAATTTCAAGCGGTATCGGTGTAGAACGTACTTTCCCAATCCACACTCCACGTGTTGAAAAGATTGAAGTTGTACGCTACGGTAAAGTCCGCCGTGCTAAACTTTACTACTTGCGTGCTTTGCAAGGTAAAGCTGCACGTATCAAAGAAATCCGTAAATAATTTACAGATTTCACATAAAAAATCTGTCCTCGTGGCAGATTTTTTCATAAGTCCTCTTAGTTAAATGGATATAACAACTCCCTCCTAAGGAGTCGTTGCTGGTTCGATTCCGGCAGGGGACATTTTTAAGCCTTTAACCATGCGGTTTTAAGCTAGTTTGCCCCGAATTTAAGCCAAATGTAATTGACGCCTATTGAATTATAGGTGTTTTTTTGATAAGCAAAAACCCTAGTCAGGATTAGTCCTAACTAGGGTTCAAAATAGAATACTGGTGATGTTTAGTATTCTGTTATCTCATTCATTGGAATTGGCAGTTGTATCTGTGCTTGATGAAGCTTGTGGGTACTCGTAAGGATTGTTATCAACGTCGTTAATCCATTCATTGCTCTGATCAGTTGAGCTTGAGCGATTGCTTCCTCCGCCAGCACCTGCGGCGAAGGCTGCATCGTGACCTCCACCACCGCCTCCTCCGTTGTTGGCATAGGAGCCATCTTCTGGTCCGCCCCAACCTCGTCCGCCTTCAACAGGCTTGGACTTTTCTTGATTTCCATCTTGATGAGGTGTTTGGTTGTTTGTTTTCTGATTTGGTCCTTGAACTGAAGAAGATGCTTGGTTCTTATTTTCGTCTTTAGCATCCGTCTTATGCTCTTCCGTCGAAGTAGCAGTTGATGATTTAGTGTTCTCTTTTTTATGAGAAGAGCTACTTTTTGATGAAAGGCTGTGAGAGATGTGATGCGTTTTTGCTGCTGGCTTTACAGGTTCTTTTAAATGTTTTGATAAAAAACCGAAGAGAAAGAAGAAAGCTAGCAAAGAGAAGGTGATAATATTATATTTTTTTCTTTTCAAATTTGGCTCCGTTCCTAGTCATAGATGAAGAGTTAAAAATAACAGCAAAAAACCAGGTTTCCCTGGTTCTCATTATTAGCGGCTTACACGACGACGAGCTGCTTTTTTACGGTTTTCTTCGATGAAAGCCAATTTCTTTTCTTCTGGTTCGATAATGGTTTTCTTAACTGCGAAGACAGCACCTGCTACAGTAGCAGCAGTTCCGATAACGCCAGTAGCGACACCTTTAGCGAATGAATGTTTTTTAGCCATGAGACTATCCTCCGTATATGTTATAATATGCTTATATTATCTAAAAAAATATCTAGAATAGCAAGTGAAAACATTATGAAAACCAAACTTATTGTAGTAGCTGGTCCTACTGCTGTAGGAAAAACAGCGCTTGGAATTGAATTGGCCAAGCGTTTTAATGGCGAAATTATTTCAGGAGATAGCCAGCAGGTTTACCGACAATTGAATATAGGAACCGCCAAGGCCACTCCTGAAGAGCAGGCAGCAGCAGTGCATCATCTGATTGATGTTCGCGATGTTGATGAGTCCTATTCAGCTTATGATTTTGTGACAGAGGCAGAGGCTGCCATTACAGATATCGTTAGTCGTGGCAAGCTGCCCATTGTAGTAGGAGGAACAGGTCTCTATTTACAAAGTCTTCTAGAAGGGTATCACCTAGGGGGACAGGTAGATCAGGAGCAGGTCTTAGCCTATCGGTCGGAATTAGAGCAATTATCTGATCAGGAACTTTTTGAAAAAATTGATTGCTTAGGTATTGAGATTAAAGAGATTAACCGTCGTCGTGCCATTAGAGCACTTGAACTTCATCGTTTTTCGGAGAATCTTGAAAATACTGAGACGACTTATGATCCCTATCTTATCGGATTAGATGATGAACGCTCCTTAATCTATAATCGAATTAATACACGAGTAGACAAGATGGTTGAACATGGTCTCTTGGAAGAAGCCAAGTGGCTGTACGATAATTATCCTGATGCCCAGTCAGCTCGTGGTATAGGCTACAAGGAGTTGTTTCCTTATTTTGCTGGGAACCAAACCTTGGACGAAGCTTTGGAAAAACTCAAGCAAAATACGCGTCGATTTGCTAAACGTCAATTAACCTGGTTCAGAAATCGAATGACTGTTAAGTTTTATCAGATTTCTAGTACAGAATATCCTGAAAATGTCGTTCAAGATCTTGAATTATTTTTAAATGAAAGGGAAGGAGAAAAGGTAGGTCAATCTTAGTTTTAAGAACCAATCTTTGCTATAATGGTAGTTATGACTAACGAAGAAAAAAAATCAGCCTATGAATTAATGCTAGCACAGGCTAAGGTGCTTTTTGCCAATGAAAACAATGCTCTTGCCAACTTTTCTAATGCCTCAGCTCTCTTGATGAATACAACCCTGCCGAATTCTGTGTTCACAGGCTTCTACCTGATGGATAATGTTAAAAATGAGTTAATCCTTGGTCCTTTCCAAGGTAATGTTTCTTGTGTTCGAATTGCCCTAGGTAAGGGTGTTTGTGGCCAGTCTGCAGCAGAAAATAGAACCCTAATTGTCCAAGATGTCACCAAACACGCCAATTACATCGCTTGTGATTCTGCTGCTCGAAGTGAAATTGTTGTACCAATGGTAAAAGATGGCAAATTAGTTGGTGTTCTCGATTTGGATTCTCACCAAGTAGGAGACTATAACCAAGTAGACCAAGATTATCTTGAAGCATTTGTCAAAATTTTACTTGAGAAAACCGAGCTTACATTTGGAATGTTTGAGGTAAACTAATGTATCAAGCCTTATATCGTAAATACCGTAGTCAGACCTTTGGTGAAATGGTTGGTCAAAAAGTGATTTCAACCACGCTCAGACAGGCGGTAGAGTCAGGGAAAATCAGCCATGCCTATCTCTTTTCTGGGCCACGTGGTACCGGTAAAACCAGTGCGGCAAAAATCTTTGCCAAGGCTATGAACTGTCCTAATCAAGTTGATGGTGAGCCTTGTAATCACTGCGATATTTGTCGCGATATTACTAACGGAAGTCTCGAAGATGTTATCGAGATTGATGCGGCTTCCAACAACGGTGTAGATGAGATTCGTGAGATTCGTGATAAGTCAACCTATGCCCCAAGTCGTGCGACTTACAAGGTCTATATTATCGACGAGGTTCACATGCTTTCGACAGGTGCCTTCAATGCTCTTTTGAAAACCTTGGAAGAACCAACTGAAAATGTTGTCTTTATCCTAGCGACCACTGAATTACATAAGATTCCTGCAACCATTCTTTCTCGTGTTCAACGTTTTGAGTTTAAATCGATCAAGCAGGGAGCTATTAAAGAGCATTTGGCTTCAATTCTGGAAAAAGAAGGATTAACCTTTGATGATGAGGCTTTGACCATTATTGCTCGTCGTGCGGAAGGTGGTATGCGTGATGCTTTGTCAATCTTAGACCAAGCACTGAGTCTGTCTCCGGACAATCATGTCAGCCAAGCCGTAGCTGAAGAAATCACAGGTTCTATTGGTTTAACAGCCCTAGACAGTTTTGTCGCTAACGTTCGCAATCAAGAGACTACGCAAGCTTTATCAAATCTCGAAACTCTTTTTGATAATGGTAAGTCTATGAGCCGTTTTGCGACTGATCTCTTGGAGTATTTCCGTGACCTTCTGATTGTCAAAGCGGGCGGAGAGAACAGTCATCATAGTCCCCTTTTTGAAGAGAATCTTTCTCTGGAGCAAGACCGACTTTTCCAATTGATTGACTTGGTTACAAGTGCCTTGCCAGAAATTAAAACTGGAACACATCCTAAAATCTATGCGGAAATGCTGACTATAAAATTGTCAGAAACTCATACTCAGGTTTCACAAGAAATTCCAGGGAATTTGCAAGAAGAGTTAGATAGTCTTCGTCGCGAGGTAGAAGGTCTACGTAAAGCTCTTAAAGAGGGCAAAGTCCAAGGAGAAGTAGCACCAACTCGAAAAGCCAAACCTGCTTATCAGTACAAGGTGGATCGTGAAAAGATTCTCACTATTATGCGTGAAACCATGGAAAATCCGCAGAAATCACGCCAGTGTCTGGATGCCCTAAAGGCAACTTGGCCTGAAATCTTGGATTCTATTAGCCCACAAAATAGGGCACTTTTGAATGGATCTGAACCTGTACTGGCCAATCAGGAAAATGCTATCCTGGCATTTAATGCTGCCTTTAATGCTGAGCAGGTCATGAAACGCAGTGATCTTAATGATATGTTTGGTAATATCATGAGTTCAGCTGCCGGTTTCTCACCTAATATTATGGCTGTTCCAAAAGCAGAATTTGAAAAACTCCGCACAGAATTTGCACGCAGTCTCAAATCCAAAGAAGAATTGGAAAAAGGAGATCGTGAAGAGTATATCCCTCAAGAACTCGAGTTTCTCTCTGATGTAGTAGAAATAGAGGACTAAAAAGGTCCAGTGGACCTTTTTAGGTCCGAGCCAAGAAACCCAAAAGCGAGGCTGTTCAGTGGACCTTTTTAGGTCCAATCCCAGTAAGTTAGATGGCGAGATAGTCAAGTGTAATTTGATAGATTTCTGAAGCTAATAATTGGAAGGTCCATCCGTGTAAAAATGAAAAGAGCCTAGACTGCTTGTCCTAGGCTCTATCTATTGATATAATAATCTTATGATTCAACAAATTTTGTTTATTACGCTTGAAACTATTTTTGAAACGGTTTGTTTTAATTACAGTTTACAGCACGGCTATTACTTTTTTACAGCCTTTTTTGGTTATTTACTGTTTCGTCGTCTTTGGACAACCTACGTTGTTTCACGCATTGCGCGTGCAGCCGACAAGTCTACCAAGAAGTAAGGCTCACTTCGCCAGCGGTCAACCATTTTTCCTGACCATCATCAGTAAAAACGAGAAGTTGGCCCTTATCGCCAATTTCCTTGGCAACACCAGTATAAGTCTTTCCAGCTTGTTCAAAGGTCACTTGTTTGTCTAAAACGAGGGACTTTTCTTTATAGACCTTGACCAAATCGCTAGTAGGAATGGTTAAAAAGAGTCTCCAAATTTCTGAAATGAGCTGGTTTCGAGTAATGCTTGGTTTTTCAGAAGTAAAAAGACTAGTAGCTTTATTAGCTAACTCTTCAGGGAAATCAGTGATTGAGAAGTTAAGCCCAATCCCGATAATGACATCTGTGATGCGACCAGATTCGATAGAACTAATGGCTTCGGTAAGGATACCAGCCATTTTTTTGTTGTTGAAGTAGATGTCATTAACCCATTTGATTTCTGTATTGATGCCGGTTAGACGCTGGATAGCTTTGACAATAGCAGCTGCCACCATCATCGTATAAGGGGGTAACTCCTCAAAATGACAGTTGGGCTTTAAGTGGATACTCATGTAGATACCACCTTGTGGACTGGCAAAGAAGTGACGTTCAAATCGTCCTTTGGCTGCCTTTTGACTTGATGCCAGATATAGTGCAGGCGTCGGATTAATCTTTTCCATGCCATGTTTAGCATCTAGTTGGGTAGAGTTAGAATCTGGATTAAAGTAGACTGGAATGTTGAGTTGCTTAGAGATGTCTTGAGGAAGAAGAATATCTCCCTTTTCTAAATAGTAGCCTTTCTTGCGGACACTTGTAATGTCAATTCCTTGTTCTTGAAGTGTTTGAATTGCCTTCCAAATGGCTGTCCGTGAGACACCAAGGCTTTTAGCCAAGCTCTCTCCCGTCACAAAATCAGGACTCTTCGATAAGATGTCATAAACGTGTTCATAAGTTTTCATATCCTAAGTATAATACAAAAGATGGTAAAATGCTCACTATAACTTATTGATAAGGCTTGATAATAAATAACTATATGACTAGACTGAAAAAACATGATATAATGGACGGTAGTTATTAAGTCCCGATAAGGCAACAGTCATCCTAGAGTTGGCTGTTGGTTCTTTGTAACTTTTTAACGGCGTTTAGCTCTACCAGGAGCATAGCGTTTTACCTATTAGGAGACGGTTAAATCCGTGCTATCTAATACTATTTTTCATATTAAAAGGGGGACATTTTATATGTCAGAACGTAAACTTTTCACGTCTGAATCAGTATCTGAGGGGCATCCAGATAAAATTGCAGACCAAATTTCAGATGCCATTCTTGATGCGATTTTAGCAGAGGATCCAGATGCACACGTTGCAGCAGAAACAGCTGTCTACACTGGTTCTGTCCATGTTTTCGGTGAAGTTTCTACAACAGCTTATGTGGACATTAACCGTGTGGTTCGTGATACTATCGCTGAAATTGGTTATAACAATGCAGAATACGGCTTTGCGGCAGAATCTGTAGGGGTTCACCCATCATTGATTGAACAATCACCAGATATTGCTCAAGGTGTCAATGAAGCACTTGAAGTTCGTGGAACTGGTGATCAAGACCCACTTGATCTTATCGGAGCTGGTGACCAAGGTTTGATGTTTGGTTTTGCTATTGACGAAACTCCAGAGTTTATGCCACTTCCAGTTAGCCTTTCACATAAATTGGTTAAAAAATTGGCAGATTTGCGTAAATCTGGTGAGATTTCATACCTTCGTCCAGATGCTAAATCTCAGGTTACCGTTGAGTATGATGAGAATGACCAACCAGTACGTGTTGATACAGTCGTTATCTCAACGCAACACGATCCTGAAGCGACTAACGACCAAATTCGTCAAGATGTCATTGAAAAAGTCATTAAGGCAGTTATTCCAGCCGAATACTTGGATGATGAGACTAAGTTCTTTATCAACCCAACAGGTCGTTTTGTTATCGGAGGACCTCAAGGGGACTCTGGTTTGACTGGTCGTAAGATCATTGTTGATACTTATGGTGGCTACTCAAGACACGGTGGTGGTGCCTTCTCAGGTAAGGATGCCACTAAGGTTGACCGTTCAGCTTCATATGCAGCTCGCTACATTGCCAAAAACATCGTAGCTGCTGGTCTTGCTAAGAAAGCAGAAGTACAATTGGCTTATGCTATCGGTGTTGCTAACCCTGTGTCTGTCCGTGTTGATACTTTCGGAACGGCGACAGTTGCTGAAAGTAAACTTGAAGCTGCTGTCCGCGATCTCTTTGACTTGCGTCCAGCAGGTATCATTCAAATGCTTGATCTTAAACGTCCTATCTATCGTCAAACAGCGGCCTATGGTCACATGGGACGTACGGACATCGATCTTCCATGGGAAAAATTGGACAAGGTAGATGCCCTCAAAGCGGCTGTAGAAGCTTAAAAAGATTTAATATTACTTTCAATTTAATCTGTCTCTTATACACATCTCCGAGCCCACGAGACTAAGGCGAATCTCG
>ERZ1027225.540-NODE-540-length-17194-cov-5.236945_pt1 | contig 17194 bp, 17 predicted proteins | sample MGYA00519479_ERZ1027225 | MGnify/ENA primary metagenome ERZ1027225 (study PRJEB26926, sample SAMN06164471) | human gut metagenome | biome: ENVO:00009003; feature: ENVO:2100002; material: ENVO:00002003 | host: Homo sapiens | place: USA | collected 2012 ... | reverse complement strand
ATCTACACCTATTAAGTCGTCGGCAGCGTCAGATGTGTATAAGAGACAGAGGTAACAAGCTGCATGCTGGTGATACTTATGGTGACTTTTTTTTCAGGCTGTGAGAAAAAACAGAATGAAATTATAGGACTACAGTTAAGTGGTCAGCAGGATATATTGACCTATGATGAGGGAGTGGTCTGGAATACAGGCGAGGATGTTTTGTTAAAAAAGAAGGGAGAAACAAATGGAACCAGCATTTTCCAGGACCCTTTTTATGAGAAAAAAATGGATGAAGATATAATACTCCAATATATAGATAAAGGGTTTCTGTATTATATTCGGACATTTGAAAGAAAAAACTACGAGTTGTGTTCCATGGAACTTTCCAATTACAAAGAACAGATTTTATATGCTAATTGCAGTCAGGAGGAACGAACATATAATTATCTTGGATTGAAAGACAAGAAAGCACAGATCGGGGGGCAGAGAGAAGACGAGATGACAAGGACGGCTCAGCGTTTTTGTAAAGCAGGGGATAGAATCTATATGCTGGATGGGGACTCTTTATATGAGATAAATGTGTGGACAAAGTACAAAAGAGTCATAACAGAGGATATAGATGGGGATACAGAACTGGTCTTTAGAAATTCAAAATTGTATTACAAAAATCTGGCAAAAAATATGGTAGAGTATGATATATCGTCAGGAAGCAGTAAGTGCGTGTCTGATTGGATGGCGCAGAAGATATGTCTGTGTGGCGAGTATTTGATGGTTCAGAGGATGAATGGCGAATTATATCGGTGCATTGAAGATAACAAATGGACTAAACTTATGAAACTGCCGGGAAATCTTGTTCAAGGGGATGATAAGAATATTTATTGCTCAGAAAGCGGTGGAAATAAACTGGTTATATATGATGTTGCAACAATGGAAATTTCAAAAACGATACAATGTAAAAATTTGTGGAGCGTGGCAACGATTAAAGATGATAATATTTATTATCTGGTAACAGATGATGATAAATATATGCTGCAAACAGAAGGAATAAAATAACTATGGAAATGAAAATAGAACAATTAGTAATGGTTTTACTTCAATCGGGAGTATATGCCCTTGCCTATATCCAATCAAAAAAGCGGGGAACCGATTACTGCAAAGAACTTAAAACGATGTGGTTTTGGTGGCTTGCAATTGGATACAATCTGTTCCATTTTTGGCTATTATCAGAGTTACTGAAATATGATATGTGTACAGATGAAAGAAATGTGGATGAGAAAATAATGATTGTTTTTATTATTTTGCTGCTTTGGGAAGGGGCGTATGTAATAGGCTTCAAGCAGATCCGTACGCAGAAATGGCAGAAAATGGTGCGGTATGTTTTATATGCCGGTGTGGCTGTTGCTATGATAGTTTTGGCTGTTATGATGCATGAAAATTTCCGGCATTCCGTTATTTATGTTCTTTCTGAAGTAAATATAATGGCAGTGGTGGCGGATGTCATAGGATCGTTTCGAGGTAAGTGAATAGAAAATTAATAAAAAAGTACAGAACAAACATTCGATTTTGCTCTGTACTTTTTTTGGATTGAATGATATACTAGGAAAGTAGTGATATTAAAATAGATGAGCTAAACGGAAATATAAAAGAAAGGTTGGTAATGACTATGTGCGAGAAAAAAGAATTGGTCTTTTCTATCTTCATATTGTACAGTCTTGCAGATGAATGGAAGATGACTCCAGCCAAAGTGTATAAAATATTAAATTCAACCGGTATTTTAGATAACTATGTCATTAAATGTTACGATGTTCTTCACACGCAGGGAAAAGAGTATTTGGTAGAAGATATCACAGAGTATGCGAGAGAAAAAGGGGTTAATGTATGATTGTATATCACGGGTCAACAGAAATTATAAAAAAACCAGATGTGATACATTCAAAAAAGTATTTGTTTGTGCATGCAGAAAAGGTCAGTCATTAAATAAAGAATATGATATTATCATTGGGAATGTTGCAGATGACGATGTGTTTAAGACTGTGGATATGTATTTTAGAGGATTATGGGATAAGGAAAAAGTTTTAGGCGAATTGAGATACTATAAGATGAACAATCAAATCTGTATTGCAAATCAAGAAACACTGGATCGACTGGTGATTTTTAAAGAATCATATGAGGTGGCAAATAGTGACAAATAAGGAAAAATTAGATGAGATTTATAAGCAAAATCTGGAAAATGATATTATCAATGCGATATCTAAAATAAAGGGGATAACTTTGAGAAAAGCATTTGACATCTATTATTCCAGTAAACTTGCCGAACAAATTTCAAATGATAGTTATGGAATAGAAAATATGGATGCGAAATATCTGGCGGAGGATTTGATTGAGAACGAGCCAGAACTTTTTAAATGATATAATATTAAGAATAAATTAGATTTGGTCAGGAGAAACGATATGGATCATTTTGTATTACATTCCGAATATCAGCCCACAGGCGACCAGCCTCAGGCCATTGATGCCCTGGTAAAAGGCTTTCAGGAGGGCAACCAGTTTCAGACCCTGTTAGGGGTTACCGGCTCTGGTAAGACATTTACCATGGCCAATGTGATAGAAAAACTGAACAAGCCTACATTGGTCATTGCTCATAACAAAACACTGGCAGCGCAGTTGTATGGGGAGTTTAAAGAGTTTTTCCCGGAAAATGCGGTAGAATATTTTGTGTCTTATTATGACTATTATCAGCCGGAGGCGTATGTGCCGTCTACGGATACTTATATAGAGAAAGATTCGGCTATTAATGATGAGATTGACAAACTGCGGCATTCCGCCACTGCGGCGTTGACAGAGCGCAGAGATGTGATCATCGTGGCCAGTGTGTCGTGCATTTATGGACTGGGTAGTCCCATTGATTATCAGAATATGACTGTGTCACTGAGGCCTGGCATGGAACGAGACAGAGATGAAGTGATCCGCCGTCTTATCGAAATTCAGTATACAAGAAATGATATGGATTTTCATCGTGGTACATTCCGGGTCCGTGGAGATGTGGTAGAGATCTTCCCTGCGTCTGCTACGGACAGAGCGATCCGGGTGGAATTTTTTGGAGATGAAGTGGACAGAATACAGGAAGTGGATGTTCTGACCGGAGAACCGTTGGCCAATCTGGAGCATATGGTGGTTTTCCCGGCATCTCATTATGTGGTGGCTCCGGACAAGATGGAGCGTGCCATACAGGGGATCGAAGCGGAATTGAAGGAACGGGTCAAATATTTTAAAAGTGAGGATAAACTGATCGAAGCACAACGGATCGCAGAGAGAACCCATTTTGATGTGGAAATGCTGCGTGAGACGGGATTTTGCTCCGGTATTGAGAATTATTCCATGCATCTGAATGGACTGCAGCCGGGGGATACACCCCAGACTTTGCTGGACTATTTCCCGGATGATTTTGTGATCATGGTAGATGAGTCCCATATTACTATTCCTCAGGTCCGGGGAATGTATGCCGGAGACCAGTCCAGAAAAAACACGCTGGTAGAGTATGGATTCAGACTTCCTTCAGCCAAGAGCAACAGACCGCTGAACTTTGAGGAGTTTGAGGGACATATTAACCAGATGTTATTTGTGTCAGCCACACCGTCAGACTATGAGGAGAGTCATGAACTGATGAGAGTAGAGCAGATCCTCCGGCCCACAGGGCTGCTGGATCCGGAAGTGGATGTAAGACCGGTAGAAGGACAGGTAGATGATCTGCTGGGTGAGATTCGTAAGGTTGTAAAGAAAAAAGGAAAAGTGCTGGTTACTACCTTGACCAAGCGCATGGCAGAGGATCTTACAAAGTATCTCAAAGAAGTGGGGGTACGGGTAAGGTATCTGCATTCAGATATTGACACACTGGAGCGTTCAGAGATCATCCGGGATATGCGACTGGATGTATTTGATGTGTTGGTGGGAATCAACCTGCTCCGTGAGGGGCTGGATATTCCGGAGATTGAGCTGGTGGCTATCCTGGATGCGGACAAGGAAGGATTCCTCCGTTCGGAGACATCCCTGATCCAGACCATAGGAAGGGCGGCCAGAAATGCAGAAGGCCATGTGGTCATGTATGCAGATAAGATGACGGACTCTATGAAGAAAGCGCTGGACGAGACAGAGCGGCGCCGTAAGATACAAAAGCAGTACAATGAGGAACATGGTATCACACCGCAGACTATCAAAAAGGCGGTGCGGGATCTGATCCGGATATCTTCCAAGGCAGATAACGAAGGAATCAATGACAACAAAGATCCGGAGTCAATGAGCAAAGAGGAACTCCGGAAGTCGATTGCCAAGATCATGAAGAAGATGAATCAGGCAGCTACGGAGCTGAACTTTGAACTGGCGGCTTCTCTGAGAGATCAGATGATTGAATATAAGAAACATTTACAGGAAATAGAAGACGATGAATAGGAATGAGAAGATGAAAGAGCAGAACAAATCTAAAATGATTCGCATCCGTGGTGCGAAGGAACACAACCTGAAAAATATTGATATAGATATTCCAAGAGATGAGTTTGTCGTATTGACCGGATTAAGCGGATCAGGCAAGTCTTCTCTTGCCTTTGATACCATTTATGCAGAAGGACAAAGGCGTTATATGGAATCTTTGTCCTCTTATGCCAGACAGTTTCTGGGGCAGATGGAAAAACCGGATGTAGAAAGTCTGGAAGGACTGCCGCCGGCTATATCCATTGACCAGAAATCTACGAACCGAAATCCACGGTCTACGGTAGGAACCGTCACAGAAGTGTATGATTATTTCCGACTGCTGTTTGCCAGAGTGGGTATCCCTCATTGCCCGAAGTGCGGCAAGGAGATCAAGAAACAGACGGTAGACCAGATGGTAGATGACATTATGAAACTGCCGGAGCGTTCCAAGATCCTGTTGCTGGCACCGGTTGTCAGAGGACGCAAGGGCGAGCATGTGAAAGTGTTTGAAAAGGCGAAAAAAAGCGGCTATGTCCGTGTGATCGTAGACGGAAACCAATATGATCTGACGGAAGAGATCAAGCTGGAAAAAAATATCAAACATTCCATTGACATCGTAGTGGACCGTCTGGTGGTAAGAGAGGGAATCGAGAAAAGACTTTCTGATTCCATTGAGACGGTATTACAGCTGGCAGATGGATTGATGACCGTGGATGTGGTAGATGGAGAAGAACTGCACTTCAGCCAGAGTTTTTCCTGCCCGGACTGCGGCATCAGCATTGATGAAGTGGAGCCAAGAAGTTTTTCCTTTAATAATCCCTTTGGAGCCTGTCCGGTGTGTCACGGAATCGGATATAAAATGGAGTTTGATGAAGATTTGATCGTGCCGGACAAGACACTCAGCATCACAGAAGGAGCCATTGCGGTTATGGGCTGGCAGTCGGTGGTCAATCCGGGAAGTTACAGCCGGTGCATATTGGAAGCCATGGCAAAAAAATATGGATTCAGTCTGGATACTCCTTATGGCAAATATCCGAAAAAAATCCACGATCTCATCTGGCTTGGAACAGGTGGTGACCGGGTAGAGGTACATTATACAGGACAGCATGGCCATGGTGTGTACAATATTGCTTTTGAGGGACTGCTCCACAATGTGGAAAAGCGGTACCGGGAGACGGGATCAGAGACATCCAGGCAGGAATACGAATCTTTTATGCGGATCACACCATGCCGTGAGTGCGGCGGCCAGCGTTTAAAGAAAGAATCTCTGGCTGTGACTGTAGGAGATAAAAATATATGGGAATTGTCCAACCTGTCCATTGAAGATCTGAAAAAATTTATGGATGAGGTAGAACTGACCAAACGCCAGAGGCAGATCGGCCGTCTTGTGCTGAAAGAAATTTCTTCACGCCTTGGTTTTCTGGTGGATGTAGGGCTGGATTATCTGAGTCTTGCAAGGGCGACAGCATCTTTGTCCGGTGGAGAGGCCCAGCGTATCCGTCTGGCAACCCAGATCGGTTCCGGGCTGGTAGGAGTGGCTTATATTTTGGATGAGCCTAGTATCGGCCTACACCAGCGGGATAACGACAAATTGATCGCCACCTTGAAGAAACTCCGAGATCTTGGCAACACGCTGATCGTGGTGGAACATGATGAAGATACGATGCTGGCGGCAGACTATGTGGTAGATATTGGTCCGGGGGCCGGTAAAAACGGCGGTGAAGTGGTGGCAGCCGGAACGGCCAAAGAGATCATGGAAGTGCCGGAGTCTGTTACGGGAGCTTATCTGAGCCACCGCATTGAGATCCCGGTTCCCTCTAAGAGAAGAAAACCTGCCGGATTTCTTACTGTAAAAGGGGCCGCAGAAAACAACCTGAAGAATATAACGGTGAAATTCCCGTTGGGAGTGATGACTTGTGTAACAGGAGTATCCGGTTCCGGAAAAAGTTCTCTGGTCAATGAAATTTTGTGTAAGAGCCTTACCAGGACATTAAACCGTGCCCGTTGTATCCCAGGCAAGCATAAGTCTATTACAGGCGTGGAAAAATTAGACAAAGTGATCAATATCGATCAGTCCCCTATCGGACGGACGCCAAGATCTAATCCGGCTACTTACACCGGTGTCTTTGATATGATCAGAGATCTGTTTGCCACTACGCCGGATGCTAAGGCAAAAGGCTACAAAAAAGGACGCTTCAGTTTTAATGTCAAAGGTGGCCGCTGCGAGGCATGTGCCGGTGACGGAATTTTAAAGATAGAAATGAATTTCCTGCCGGATATTTATGTACCTTGTGAGGTCTGTGATGGCAAGCGTTACAACCGTGAGACGCTAGAGGTAAAATATAAAGGGAAAAGTATCTATGATGTGCTGGATATGACAGTAGAGGAGGCACTGGACTTTTTCAAAAACATTCCGACAATTCACCGGAAGATACAAAGTCTTTATGATGTAGGACTGTCTTATGTGAAACTGGGACAGCCGTCCACTACTTTATCTGGCGGGGAAGCACAGCGGATCAAACTGGCTACGGAGTTGAGTAAACGGAGTACCGGAAACACTATTTACATTCTGGACGAACCTACTACCGGTCTGCACTTTGCAGATGTACACAAGCTTATAGAGATTTTGCAGAGACTGACCGATGGCGGAAATACAGTGGTAGTGATCGAGCACAATCTGGATGTGATCAAAACGGCAGATTATCTTATTGATATGGGACCGGAAGGGGGAGATAAAGGAGGCACCGTAGTGGCAGTTGGTACGCCGGAAAAGGTGGCTGAGTGCCAGGAGTCGTATACTGGTTATTATATGCGGAAGATTCTGGGAAAAGGAGGAGCCAATGAAAGATAGTTATAGTTTTTTTGCCATGATGGCCCGGATGAAATACATCGAACGGTGGGCACTGATGCGCAATTCATGGAAGGAAAATATCAGTGAACATTCGCTGGAAGTGGCCATGCTTTCCCACGCTCTGGCCATTCTTTCCAAAGAAAAGTGCGGCAGGGATGTGGATGAAAAAAAGGTGGCACTAATGGGGCTTTATCATGATGCCAATGAAGTGGTCACCGGAGACCTTCCTACGCCGGTTAAGTATTACGACGAGGATATAAAAGAAGCGTATAAAAAGGTAGAGCGGATCGCCAGTGTTACGATGTTGAATAAACTGCCTTCTTATATGAAGAAATATTATGAACCTCTTTTTCTTCCGGAGTCTGCAGACGCTTATGAGTGGAAACTGGTAAAGGCTGCAGACAAGTTATCTGCACTGATCAAATGCAGAGAAGAGAGACGGGCAGGAAATGGGGAGTTTCGTTCGGCCTGTGAGACGACGGAAAAGTTTCTGAAAGATATGCAGATGGAAGAGGTGGAACTCTTTATGAAAGAATTTTTGCCGGCTTATGAACTGACACTGGATGAGCTGCAGGAGGGAACCAAATAAAAGTCTTGTCTTTTATTTAACAATGTGCTAATATAGTTCCCGAAGATGTTTTCAGGGCGTTGTGAAATTCAACACCGGCGGTACAGCCCGCGAGCAGTTTAACTGCTGATTCGGTGAAACTCCGAAGCCGACAGTAAAGTCTGGATGAAAGAAAACAAAGTTTGGATATAAGGGGGCCCTGGATAGATTGAATCTATCCGGGGCTTTTAAAGAATATAAAAAGGAGGTAGTGATACGATGACAAAATATGAATATATGGAACTTGCCCTGAAACTGGCGAAGAAGGGTCTTGGACGCACTTCACCAAATCCTATGGTGGGATGTGTTGTTGTCAAGGACGGCAAGATCGTGACAGAAGGCTACCACCACAGATATGGAGACTTTCATGCTGAGAGAGTGGCGCTGAATAAATGTGAAGAGGATCTTACCGGGGCAGATATGTATGTGACCCTGGAGCCATGCTGTCATCAGGGGAAAACACCTCCATGTACAGACATCATCATAGAAAGAGGCATTGGCCGTGTGTTTATCGGAGCCATGGATCCCAATCCGAAAGTAGCCGGAAAAGGAGCACAGATCCTCAGAGACCACGGAATCCAGGTTGAGACAGGAATCCTGGAAAAAGAATGTCTTGAATTAAACGAAGTATTTATGCATTTTATAACAAGAAATATTCCTTACATTGCTATGAAATATGCCATGACCATGGATGGAAAGATTGCCACTTATACCGGTGACTCCAAGTGGGTAACAGGCGAAGAGGCGAGAAAACATGTGCATCAGCTGCGCAAACGATACAGTTCCATCATGGTAGGGATTGGTACGGTTCTGATTGATGATCCTATGCTGAACTGCCGGATCGAGACAGGAGTGGATCCAATCCGGGTGATCTGCGATTCCCATCTGCGAATTCCGATGGAAAGCCAGATTGTGAAAACGGCCAAGCATATTCCGACCATCGTAGCCCATGCAGTTCATGATGAAGAGAAAGAAAAGCAGCTGAAAGAAGCCGGAGTGGATCTGATCTTCAGCAGCGTAGACGGACAGGTGGATTTTTGTGATCTGGTGAAAAAAATGGCCAAGAGAGGCATTGACAGCATTTTGATCGAAGGTGGTGGAACATTCCACGGCACAGTGCTGAAGAGTGGTCTGGTAGACCGGATCTACTGCTATATGGCACCAAAACTGATTGGTGGAAAAGAGGCAAAATCCCCGGTAGAAGGGGATGGTTTTTCACTGATGAAAGAGGCAGTGGAGATTGATGACACAGAGATCATTAAAGTGGGCCGGGATATCTGTATTACAGGAAAGGTAAGGAAAGAAAAGAAGCAACAGGAAGGCAGAGCGTAATGTTTACAGGAATTATCGAAGAGATTGGCCATCTGGAAGCAATTGAGCGTGGCAGTCAGTCGGCTGTGCTGCACATTGGCTGTGAAAAAGTGTTGGAAGGAACACAGGCAGGAGATAGTATTGCCGTAAATGGCGTGTGCCTGACAGTAACCAGTCTGGGGAAGAAAGGATATACCGCAGATGTGATGGCGGAGACCCTTGACCGCAGTTCGCTGGGAGATCTGAAGAGAGGCAGCCGGGTAAATCTGGAGCGTGCCATGGCAGCAGACGGCCGGTTTGGAGGCCATATTGTGGCCGGTCATATTGACGGCACCGGTATCATACAGTCTGTTACCAGGGATGAGACGGCTGTCTGGTATAAAATCCAGGCCGGAGCAGATATATTACGGTATGTAGTGGAAAAAGGATCTATTACCATTGACGGCATCAGCCTGACAGTAGCCAGAGTGGATTCAGAGACTTTTAGTGTTTCTATTATCCCCCACACCCAGTCCAATACGATCCTGGCTGACCGCAAGGTGGGTGACCGGGTGAATCTTGAGACAGACATAATAGGAAAATATGTAGAAAAACTTCTGCAGCCGCAGGAGACAAAAAAAGAAAGCAGGATTACCATGGAATTTTTACAGGAACATGGATTCTGACAGAATGGAGGCAGTTATGGAGAATTTTGCAACATTGGATCAGGCATTGGAAGATCTGCGACAGGGCAAACTGATCCTGGTCATTGATGATCCGGACCGGGAAAATGAAGGAGATCTGATCTGTGCCGCTGAGTTTGCAACAACAGAAAATGTAAATGCTATGGCATCTCTGGCCAAAGGTCTGATCTGTATGCCTATGAGCAGAGAATATACAAAGAAATTGGGACTGGATCAGATGGTAGCTGTGAATACGGATAACCATTCTACCGCTTTTACCGTATCCATTGACCATGTGGACACAACGACCGGTATCTCGGCAGTAGAGCGTTCCCTGACAGCCATGAAGTGTGTGGATGATACTTCTGTGCCGGAAGATTTCAGAAGACCGGGCCACATGTTCCCATTGGAGGCCAGAGAGGGCGGCGTGCTGAAGAGAGCCGGACATACAGAGGCTACCGTAGATCTTATGCGTCTGGCAGGGCTGAAGGAATGTGGTCTCTGCTGTGAGATCATGCGGGAAGACGGTACGATGATGCGCACCACAGAACTTCTGGAGTTTGCCAAGGAGCATGATTTCCATGTAGTGACCATTGAACAGCTGATTGAACGCAGACTGGAGCATGAAAGCCTTGTAAAGAAAGAGGCAGAGGCGAAACTTCCGACAAAATACGGTGATTTTACCATTCACGGATATGAAAATATAACCAATGGAGAGCATCATGTGGCACTGACCATGGGAGATGTGGCAGACGGTGAGCCTGTTTTATGCCGGGTGCACTCAGAGTGCCTTACCGGAGATGTATTTGGCTCCAAGCGCTGCGACTGTGGCGAACAGTTAGATGCTGCCATGAAAAAAATTGCCAAAGAAAGACGGGGAATTTTGCTGTACATGCGCCAGGAGGGACGAGGCATCGGACTTTTAAACAAGTTAAAAGCCTATGAACTTCAGGAACAGGGATACGACACAGTAGAAGCCAATGTAAAACTTGGTTTTGCACCGGATCTGAGAGAATATGGAATCGGAGCCCAGATTTTACATGATCTGGGAGCAAGAAAACTCCGACTTCTTACCAACAATCCTACCAAGATCGCAGGATTAAAAGGATATGGCATTACCATTGAAGAGAGAGTTCCCATCGAGATTGATGCCAAGCCGGAAGATTATAAGTATCTGGTGACAAAGCAGGAAAAGATGCATCACATGACACATTATAAAACAGATCACAAATAAGAGAATGAGATAGAAAAGAAAGGAAACAAGAACAATGAAAAAATTTGAAGGACATGTAGTAGGAAGCGGAATGAAAATCGGTATCGTGGCAGCCAGATTCAATGAGTTTATCGTAAGCAAACTCATTGGAGGAGCAGAAGACGCTCTGGTACGCCACGGTGTAGATATGGATCAGGTAGATCTGGCATGGGTGCCGGGAGCTTTTGAGATCCCTCTGGTAGCACAGAAGATGGCAGCCAGTGGCAAATATGATGCTGTTATCTGTCTGGGTGCGGTTATTAAAGGATCTACATCCCACTATGACTATGTATGTGCAGAGGTAAGCAAAGGAGTAGCTACCGTAGGATTAAATACCGGTGTACCGACATTGTTTGGTGTATTGACCACAGATAACATTGAGCAGGCAATTGAGCGTGCCGGCACAAAAGCAGGAAATAAAGGCTATGATGTGGCCTGCTCAGCGATTGAAATGGTAAATCTGATAAAAGAGATCGAGGCATAATTTCATGGCAGCAAAATCAGTTACACAAGATATGACGCAGGGAAAACCGGTGTCTCTGCTTTTGAAATTCTTTTTTCCGCTGCTCTTTGGCATGCTGTTCCAGCAGTTTTACAATGTGGTGGATATGGCGATCGTAGGAAAAACACTGGGATCTGAAAATCTGGCAGCGGTAGGAGCTACCGGATCGGTCAATTTTCTGATTCTTGGTTTCTGTATGGGTGTGTGCAACGGATTTGCCATACCGGTGGCGCAGAAGTTTGGTGCAAAAGATTATAAAGGCATGCGCCGTTTTGTTACAAACAGTGTGTGGCTATCCGTTGTTTTTGCTGTGGTTATGACAGTTGCAGTCTGTCTTTTGTGCCGGGATATCATGGTATGGATGCGTACGCCGGCAGACATTATTGACAGAGCATACAGTTACATTTTGGTGATTTTTCTTGGAATTCCGGTTACCTATCTGTACAATCTTTTGTCAGGTATTATGAGAGCTATGGGAGACAGCAAAAATCCGTTGATCTTTTTGGTCATTTCATCGGTATTAAATATTGCTTTTGATTTTATTGCTATCCTGGTATTCCATCTGGGCGTCACCGGTGCCGCTCTGGCTACGGTTTTGTCCCAGTTGATCTCAGGTCTGTGCTGTCTCTGGTTCATGAAAAAACGCTATGAACTATTGAAGATGGAGCCGGGGGACTGGAAACTCAGAGGCAGTCTGATCGGCCGCCTGTGCGGAATGGGAATCCCCATGGGACTGCAGTACTCCATTACTGCCATCGGCAGTGTCATCCTGCAGGCAGCAGTGAATGATCTGGGTTCTGTGGCAGTAGCGGCCATTTCTACCGGAAACCGGATCAGTATGTTTTTCTGCTGTCCGTATGATGCCATGGGATCTACCATGGCTACTTATGCGGGACAGAATCTGGGTGCCGGAAAACTGGAGCGTGTGGACAAAGGAATTTTTGCCAGCAGCGGAATCTGTCTGATTTACTCTGTAGCTGCGGCCGCCATTCTGATCTTGTTCGGAAAATTGTTTGCCGTTTTGTTTGTGGAACCACAGGCAACCCAGCTTATTGATATGATCGACCAGCTTTTGTTCTGGACCAGTGTATTTTATTTTCCGTTGGCACTGGTCAATATTGTGCGCTTTACCATACAGGGACTGGGCTTTGGAAAACTTGCCATTCTGGCAGGAGTATGTGAAATGATAGCCCGGAGCCTGGTAGGATTTTTCGCTGTTCCGGCTTACGGATATATAGCGGCCTGTCTGGCCAGTCCGGTAGCATGGATCCTGGCAGATGCTTTTTTGATCCCTACTTATTTTGGATGTGTGCGTTATCTTAGAAACCATGTATTGCGAAAGGAAGCAAATGAATGATTCGCTTGATTGCATTTGACCTGGATGGAACTTTATTAAACCAGGGAAAAAAGGTGGATCCTGTGACAAAGGATGCCTTGAACCGGCTGGCAGAGCAGGGAGTTTTTCTTATCCCTGCTACCGGACGGACCTACGGTGGATGCCGGGGAGTGCTGGAAGGGCTGCAGGGGATTCCCTATGTCATTACCTGTAACGGCGCCGGTATATATGACTGGCAGACAAAGCAGTGTGTGTACAGAGACTGTATGGAACTGGAAGATTATCTGCCTTTGCTGGCTGAACTGGATCAGCTTTCTTTGATGGCGGATTCTTTTGTGGACGGCGGTGCCTATATGAATGCGGCGAAAAAACCTATGATTGAAAGGTTAAATGTAAATCAGGAAACAAAAGATTACATATACAGTTCACGGACCATTGTAAAAGATCAGGTTGCAACCTTGAAAGAGCGGGGGATTCCTGTGGAAAAACTGACAGTGAATTTTATGGAGGATGAAAAAGGTCAGCGGATTGATTATGAACAGGCATGGGAAATCCTTCGTAAGTATCCTGCTTTTAATCCTGTTTCCGGCGGCATGAAAAACATCGAAGTTACGAAAAAAGGCGTGTCCAAGAAAACCGGTCTTGCCTGGGTCGGAAAGCAGTTAGGAGTTTCTCCGGAGGAAATGATGGCTTTGGGAGACAGCGGAAATGATGTAGATATGCTACGGTACGCCGGATTGGGCATTGCCATGGGAAATGCAGAAGAAATGGCTGTGGAAGCGGCAGATGAGACGACAGGAAGTAATACAGAAAATGGCATTGCCATGGCTCTGAAAAAACATGAAAGAGAGATTATCAATGGAAAAAGGCATGAAGATATTTGACTCAGAGAGAAAGATTATGGAAGAACTGTGGGACCGGGGAGAACTGCGGGCCAGCGAACTGGTGCAGATCCTTCATGATAAAACAGGCTGGAACCGCAACACCACTTATACCATTATCAAAAAATGTGTGGAGAAAGGTGCCATTAAGCGCATTGAGCCAAAATTCATGTGCAGGGCTATGGTGTCCAGAGAAGAAGTTCAGTATTATGATACAAAAGAACTGCTGCAAAACCTGTTCCAGGGAGAAAAGGCGGCTTTGCAGCAGTTTATAGAAGAAAATTTCTGATTTAATTACGAGTTTTTACTTTGATATGCAAGGTTCGGTTTTGAAAACGGAGTGTTAAGGTAACCGGTTTCTTCCGAACCTTTTTTACATGAATGACTCCTTTGCGGGAAATGGTAACACAGGATTTGGAAGAACTTTTGCATGTTACTGGATACCGGGTAGGAGTTTTTTTCAGTTTTAACTTGACTATCTGTCCTTTTTTCAGGGAAAGAGTCTTTCCTTCGGTGCAGTTTTTCTTTTTATAAGTTACTTTGAAGGATGTCTTTTTCAAAGAGCCTGCGGCTTGCTTTAACTGTGCATACCGGCGGTCAAAGGTAGTCTGGTTGATGGTACAGCCTCCCTTATACAAAGTTTTGTCCAGTAAGGTAGAAAATCCTTTTGGCAAAACCAGTGTGGTGCCCCGGCGGTAGCCGTAATAACTAAGGGGATCACTGGATTTGCGGAAACTGTTCTGGATTTTTGCGATGCCGGCATCTGTTTTTACAGGAGCAAAGCTTTTTTCAAAAGCAGTCAGAGCCTGATGAAATTTTTTATAACTGGCAGTGGTATAATTCTTTTTCTTGTAGGAGGCCAGTTTTTTGTACTTGGTCACAGGTGCGTCTTTCGCAGTTATTTTGTGAAGAGTGAAGGTGTTGGCGTAGGCGTTTCCCTGGCTGTCATAAGTTTTGAGAGTCAGTGTGTTTTCGGATACTGTCAGGGAAGAAAAAGTGGCTGCCAGGTCATTGGATCGTTCTGAGACATAATACTGTCTGGAAGATGCCAGATTGTACATTTTGCTGCCGGAGGAACTTCCCAGGGACAGATACACGGTGCCGGAAGGATTGGTAAGAGTAGTATTCTGACTGACAAAAGCGGTGCCGTCCAGCATAGGATAAGAACGACAGTAACTGTGGTCATGTCCGGAAAATACCAGATCAATCTTGAACTCGTCCATCAGGGGAGCCAGAAAAATCCGTGTATTGGCAGAGGTACGGTTGGAGTGGAGCGCACCGGAGCCATAGATGTCGTGGTGGAAAGCCACAATACGCCATTTGGCATCGGGGTAGGCTGCTACCGCTTCTTTCAACAGTTTGCGGTGGCTGGCCTGATTACGGTTGTTACTGTTTAATACGATAAACAAGGCACTGCCCCGGGAAAAATAATAGTCACAGCCGGCCGGAGTGGCACCGTAACCGCTCTGGGCATTTGGATTGTTGAAATGGTAACTGTAATCTGGGCCTTTGGTATCGTGGTTTCCGATGACAGTGGCAACCGGGAGAGAGCGGAGCACACCCGGATATAAAAATCCGGCATACTGCTGTTCCCGCAGTCCCTGGTCGCCGGTAGATGTCTTGTAATCTACCTGGTCGCCAAGACTTAAAAGAAACGATGCGTTGGGAACTTTTTTGAGAGCTGTGTTTAACACTTTATTCCAGCTGTAAGTATCGGCTGCCACATCTCCGGAGGCCCCGATCTGGCTGTCTCCGGCCAGCAGGAGTGTGAAATTGTCTTTTGCCGGAACGGTATAAGTGTGGGCAGAGGACCATACAGGAACGATGCTTGTCTGCTCATTGGTGACCCGGTAATAGTAAGTTTTTCCCGGTACAAGGGCATCCTGAACAGATACATGCTGTGCGCCGGAATAAGTGCTGGTACCGGTACTGCGTGAAATAGCTGTGGAAGTACCTGAAAAAAACCTGGCGTCGGAAAAATCCGGTTTGGTGCTGAGAGCCACCGCCGGGTTGGTACCTGTTTTGGCATACCAGGAAAAATTCAGAGATGTCAGGTTACTGCCGGGCGTTAAAACTACATTGCTGACAGAATCGTAGTTAGTCTGATTCCAGGAAGAAAGCCATTTGGTGTAAGATGTATCGGTCTGGCTGTCTGCAAGAGAAACAGAGTATTCTTCATCTACCTGAGCTTCGCCAAAAGCAAAGGCATAGCTCTGGGGAACCATGGCGACGGAAAAGGCTGTCACCATGGCGAGGATGGATTTAAAATGTATGTTCATAATGATCACTCCGAGGTTTGTTTTTTTCATTTAGTATAGTGCAAAAATGAGCAGGGTGCAAATGATTGTTTGTAATTATGATTCAGAATTTTTTTCATGTTCCACCTGTCAGGGAAAAGGTTGCTCCACATGGGCGCTTCCGCTAGTTAAGTGCGCAGCGGTATGGGCGTCTATGCTTCGCATACACTGCCTCATACCGACGCCCTTAAAACCCATGTTCCGCAAGCCTTTTCCCTGACAGCCTGGAATCCTGCAAAGATTTACTGAATGATGAATACAAGACAGCAACAAAATAATGTTTTGTTACCCTTGCCGGCTTCCGCTGTTTCTTTTATAATGAATAATATTGTCAGATTTTTAGCAGGAGGTTACATTATTATGAGTGATAAGAAAAAAATCGTGGTTGTATTTCCGGGCGTTCATTACAGTCCGGACTGCCCTTTATTATATTATCCCGCCAGATTTTACAGCCAGCAGGGGTATGAGATTTTTCCCATCCATGACTATGGCGTAGAGGGAGAGGATGGTCTGGGAAGACTTTCGGAATATGCCATGGAAGCTGCCGGAAAAACGGAGAGAAAAATGTCAGAAATTTCATGGGATCAATATAAAAAGGCTGTTTTCCTTGAAAAAAGCGTGGGAACCGTTATCGGAATGGAAGTGGAAGACCGGTTGAAAAAGCAAGGAATCCAGACTGAGATCCACCATGTGGCATTGACACCGATTCAGGAGACGATACCGTATCTGAATAAGGGACGCCGCATTGACTATATGGTAACCGGAACGAAAGATACCTTTCTGACCGATGACACACTGGAGAAAACCTGTGTCAGAGAAGGAATCTCCCTGGACCGGATTGAAGGAGTAGGCCATCGTCTGGAAGGAACCAAGGATGTAAAAGATAGTTTAAAGATTCTGTCTCACATATTAGATAAATTAGAGTGAAGAGTGGGGGCAGGTAATCGATGTCAGTCTCTTAGTATTCCGGTGATTCGGGAGAAAACTTTGCGGAGAGTGGGTTTTAAGTGCGTCGGTATGAGATGCCTGTATATGCGTCAGCATAGGCA
>ERZ1027225.538-NODE-538-length-17210-cov-5.348237_pt1 | contig 17210 bp, 14 predicted proteins | sample MGYA00519479_ERZ1027225 | MGnify/ENA primary metagenome ERZ1027225 (study PRJEB26926, sample SAMN06164471) | human gut metagenome | biome: ENVO:00009003; feature: ENVO:2100002; material: ENVO:00002003 | host: Homo sapiens | place: USA | collected 2012 ... | reverse complement strand
ATCTACACCTATTAAGTCGTCGGCAGCGTCAGATGTGTATAAGAGACAGGGTTCCATCTGCTCCAGTTCTTCCATAAGCCGCTCTGTCACATAGCCGATGGGCATGGCCGCATCAATCCGCACCTCCGGACAGAAATCTTTCGCCGACAAAGTGCTTTCCTCATTGAGCCGTCTCCTTAATTCATCCAGATTTTCCTTTTTCAAAGTCATGCCTGCCGCCATTTTATGTCCGCCAAAACGCATCATCAGATCTTTACACTTCATCAGTTCCAAAAACATATTATAACTTTCAATAGAGCGGCCGGATCCCTTTATCACGCCCGGTTCCGGCTCGGTGAAAACAATGGTTGGATGGTGGTATTTTTCTTTTATCCGGCCGGCAATGATCCCTGCCAGGCTTTCATGGACACCTGTAAGAAGCAAAAGGATCACATCCGGTATGTGCGTCTGTTTTTCCACCATTTCATAGGCCATTATAGCTCCCTCTTCCGTCATGTGCTTCCGCTGCTCGTTGATCTCCTTTAGTTCTTCCGCTTTTTCCAGACACGCTGCCGGATCCGCCTCCTTCAGAAGATCAAACGACTTTTCAACGGTAGAGATCCGTCCGGTAGCATTAAAACACGGTCCGATGACAAAACCGATATGTCCGGCATTGATGGTTTTATCCTGCAGATCCTGCACTTTTAACAACGCCTGTAGTCCCGGATTTTTCGTGTGTTTCAGCGCCTTCAACCCGTATTTTACAAGGATCCTGTTCTCGTCGATCAGTTCCATCACATCCGCCACCGTGGCAATGGCTGTATATTCCAGCAGAGAAAGGGCTTCCTTCCCTTCTATGCCGGCTGCCTGATACAAGGCACAAACCAGTTTGAACACAACGCCGCAGCCGCAGAGCCCGTGAAAAGGATAAGTCTCCCCCTCCTGCTTGGGATCCAGGATCACATGAGCCGCCGGCAGTTCCTCCTGCACCTCATGATGGTCTGTCACGATCACTGTCATGCCCCGTTCTCTGGCATAGGCCACCGCCTCACAGGCAGCAATGCCGTTGTCACAGGTTATCAACAAACGACGGCCTTCTTCCCACGCCTCATCCACAATGCGTTGGTTCAGTCCATAGCCTTCCTTTTCCCGGTCCGGCGTATAAATCCTGCTGTCAAGCCCCAGTCTGCCAAGCCCCTGCCACAGCACATAGCCGGAAAAAATACCGTCACAGTCAAAATCCGTAGCAATGGCCGCCTTCAGCCCTTCCTTTTTCCCACGGAGGATGCACTCCACCGCCTCTTTCATGTTTTTCATAAGAAAGGGATCATAAAGGTCATGAAGGTCATCCTTCAAAAAATGCTCCATCTCTTCCTTTGTTTTTAATCCCCGGTTGATCATACATTTTACAACCAGGGGAGAAATGCCTAACTGCACTCCCAGGCCACGAAAATCCGCCTGTTTATTTTCCAGTATCCATCGTTCCTTCAACTGTCTTCTTCCTCTCCTGTCTCGATACATCCAGTATAGAGGATTTTGTGTGGTTTTTCCAGTAAAATTGACTTTTCCGTGGAATCTCTTTATAATACTGACATATACGAAATTTAGAAAGGGGCTTACCTATGAAATGGATTCGCTTTACACTGGACACCCATACGGATGCCGTTGACATGTTAAGTTATATGCTGGACGAGATCGGTGTGGAAGGAATTGAGATTGAGGATCATGTACCTTTGTCCGAAGAAGATAAAAAGAAAATGTTTGTGGACATCCTGCCGGATCCGGAGGATAACGACGGCACTGCCAAAGTGCATTTTTATATGGAGCCGGAAAACTGCAACCCGGAAAAGATCATGATGCAGGTGCAGGATATTTTTCAGGAAGTAAAACAGTTTTGCAACATCGGAAAAGGCACCGTCAGCCTGTCGGAAACAGAGGACAAGGACTGGATCAACAACTGGAAGACTTTCTTCAAACCTTTCCGTGCCGCTGACAACATTGTGATCAAGCCAACCTGGGAAACCTACGAAAAAGAAAACGAGGATGACATCCTGATTGAGATCGACCCGGGTATCGCCTTTGGTACCGGTTCCCATGAAACTACGAAACTGTGTATCCAGGCACTGGACAAATATGTAAAAAAAGGTGACTCCGTGCTGGATGTAGGATGCGGAAGCGGAATCCTTTCCATTGCCGCCTTAAAACTGGGCGCAGCTCATGCCACGGCTATTGATATTGACGAAGTGGCCGTGAAAGTAGCCGCAGAAAACATGGAAGTAAATCATATCCCAGCCAGCCAGTATACTTTGTTTGACGGTGACCTTATCACCAACTCATTCCTGAAAGTAAAAGCCGGCACCGGCCACGACATTGTTGTGGCCAACATTCTGGCAGATGTGATCATCCCTCTTACCGGCGTGATCCGCCCTCACCTGAAAAAAGGCGGTCTCTACATCACTTCCGGTATTATCAATACAAAGGAAGAGGAAGTGAGAGAAGCACTTATCGCCAATGGCTTTGAGATCCTTGGGGTAGAATACATGAAAGAATGGTGCTGCTTTATCGCCAAATAGCATGTTCATGACAATAAAAAACAGACAGGCCTGCCTGTGGGATTACTCCACAAACAGATCCTGTCTGTTTTTCTTTGTATACTTTATAATACTTTCGCTAAAAATTCCTGCAGACGAGGATGTTCCGGATGTTCAAAAAACTCTTCCGGTGTTTTCTCTTCCAGAATCTTGCCGCCGTCCATAAATACCACTTTGGTACCTACTTCTCTGGCAAATCCCATCTCATGGGTAACTACTACCATGGTCATCTTGGATTCCGCCAGGGATTTCATCAGATCCAGAACTTCTCCAACCATCTCCGGATCCAGCGCACTGGTAGGCTCGTCAAACAAGATCACATCCGGATGCATCGCCATGGAACGGACAATGGCTACACGCTGCTTTTGTCCACCGGACAAAGTAGACGGATACACATCTGCCTTGTCTCTCAGGCCAATGCGGTCTAACAGTTCCAACGCCTCCTGCTTTGCTTCCTCTACGATCTGTCTTTTACTCTTTTTCTCGCTTTTATCATGGGTACGGACATACACAGGTGCCAGCATGATGTTTTGTAACACGGTTTTGTTATTAAACAGGTTAAAATGCTGGAACACCATACCCATGTGGCGGCGGTGCACATTGATATCTACTTTTGGATCCGCAATATCCACACCATTGAAAATAATCTGGCCGCCGGTAGGATCCTCCATACAGTTCAGGCAACGGAGAAAGGTACTTTTTCCGGAACCGGACGGGCCAATAACAACGACAATCTCTCCTTTTTCGATGTTCATGTCGATTCCATCCAGAACCTTGTTGTCTCCAAAGCTCTTTTGCAAATTAATGACTTCGATCACTCTTTCTCAGTCTCCTTTCTATCAGTTTGATTCCCAGACTGATCAGCATAACGATGGCAATATAGATTACTGCCATAACCAGATACGGAACCATAAACTCATAACTGTTACTTCCAATGTAGTTAAATGCCACATACAGATCGGATGCACCTACGAAGCTGACAACGGAAGTCTCCTTGATCAGGGCAATGAACTCATTTCCCAAAGTCGGGATAATGTTCTTGATAGCCTGTGGGATCACAATCATGCGCATGGTAGTGGCAAAACTCAGACCCATGGCTCTTCCGGCCTCCATCTGGCCGCCATCCACTGACATAATACCGCCTCGCATGATCTCCGAGATATAAGCACCACTGTTCAGTCCAAATACCAGCACTGACACTTCTACACCGGACATCTTGATGCCCAGGATTGGCAGCAGTACATAGTAGCAGACCAGAAGCTGCACTACCATAGGCGTTCCGCGGAACAACCCTACATAGAAACTGCAGATTCCGTTTAACACTCTTGGCAGTCTCTTATACTTTGGCACAACCCGGACGGTGGCAATCAAAATACCCACAATAATACCAATGATCAAACCTGCGATTGCAATGATCAGAGTATTTTTTAATCCTTCTAATACTTTTTCATAGGCCCCCTGCGCGATGAAAACATCCACAAACTGATCCCATTTCAACTGAAAATTACCCATCTTCTCTTATCCATTCTGCTTTTCGCGAAATTCGTCAGGTGATTATCCCTGCACTTTGTTAATTGCTTCTGTAATACACTTAGCCGGTGCGGAATCAATGACAACATAATCCAGGTTGCCATTTACCAGGTCGTTGACAGCCAGAGATCCGCTCTTGTAACCGGTTGTAGTCACTTTGAAACCATCAAATCCCCAGTCTTTGTCTCCTTCACAGTAGAACTGGCCGGTTGTACCGTTCTGTACACCGATCTTTACACTCTTGTCTTTTGTCTTTAAGATCTTTTCAATGCTTGCTGCATCTTTGCAGTTATCAAACTCTGTATTGTCTGTTTTTACGATGATTCTCTGTGCAGCATCATAGTAAGAATCTGTAAAGTCTACATATTTCTGACGGTCTTTTTTCACAGTCAAACCTGCCATGGCTACATCACATTTCTGCTGTCCTACAGAGAGACATACGGCATCAAAGTCCATGTTCTGGATCACCAGTTCTTTGCCAAGTTTCTCAGCAAATGCTTCTGCGATCTCCATGTCGATACCATAATAATCATCGCCCTTTGTATATTCAAATGGCTCAAATGCTGCGTTTGTTGCTACCACCAGCTGGTCTTTGCCGCTGTCTAACTTGGCAGACTTAACAGCCTTTGGCTGGCCGCCTCCAAAATAGTGGTTACAGATCTCATCAAATTTACCGTTTTCTTTGATCTCTTTGATAAAATCATTGGCAGATTTAAGCAGTTCCGGCTGCTTCTTATCTACACCAAATGCATATTTTTCCTCGGTCAGGTTCACATCAATTACTTTTACAACTCCATTTGCCGCTACGGCACCGCCTGTTGCAGAGCCTGTGCTGCCATTGTCACTGCTTGCTTTGCTGCATCCGCAGATCATTGCTGCAGTCAGAATGAGTGATACACTCATAGCCAAAAACTTTTTCATTTTGTTTTTCCTCCTTATAAGTACCCGGATCTCTCCCTTGTACAAATTTACTTATCCGCAAAATTATATCATGTAACGGTTTTTCTTGCAACTTCCATTTTTTCCTTGAAAACAATCTCTTTGTGCATTACAATAGAAGTACTTAGTTGACTAGACGATACCGAGGAGGAATATTATGGATTACGATGAAAATGTTTTTAAAGCCAAAGCCAATATCAAGGCCCGGCGTATCTGGCTGGTATTTGCTTTGTTGCTTTCTGCCAATTATGGCACAGATGTAAGGAATGGGGGTTATCCCGGTTCACAGTATATTATTTTTCTGATTTTATGCTGGGTTCCTTTTTTTGCTGGAGAAATTCTTTTAAAAGTTGACGGAAAGACTACAGACCGGTATCGTTTTGATCTGTTTATCGGCTATGGTATTTTCTATACCTTTTTGATCTGTACCACAGCTTCTCCGATTGCCTTTACTTACATCCTTCCGGTAGTGAGTATTTTGGTTCTCTATAAAAGCCAGAAGTTTATGATCGGATGTGGTATCGCTAATACCGCCAGCGTTATCGTCAGCATCATCTACCGCGCCGGTGTCCTTGGATTTACCAGCGCCGCAGATGTTAAAAACTATCAGTTGCAGGTTTCCTGTATCATCCTGTGTTATATCGGCTATGTTATGTCGATCCGCCATCTGGTAGAGTCAGACGGTGCCCTGACAGACAAGATCCGTGCCGACTTGCAGCGGGTGATTACCACCGTGGAACAGGTAAAAGTAGCCAGCAACACCATTATGAACGGTATTACCGTTGTCCGTGAACTGGCTTCGGAAAACAAACATGGTTCCGATGTAGTGGTAAAACGAATGACACAGCTTACAGGCAATAACGAAGAACTGCAGAACCACACCACTTCTTCCCAGCAGATGACAACAGGCATCCGTTCCCAGGTAGAAAATGTAGCTTCCATGATTAATGAAATGGTAAACCTGACCGCCGAGTCCGGCAAACACGCTCAGGCCAGTTCTTCCGATCTGCACAGCCTGGCCAAGACGGCCGCTACCATGTCAGAACTTTCCTCTGAGGTAGAAAGCATCCTCAACAAATTTAAAGAGGAATTTGAAATGGTAAAAGAACAGACCAGTACCATTGACAGTATTTCCAACCAGACCAATCTCCTTGCCCTGAACGCTTCTATCGAGGCAGCCAGAGCCGGTGATGCAGGTAAAGGATTTGCCGTTGTAGCCGAGCAGATCCGTACACTGAGTACAGAGACCCGCGCTTCTTCCGGTCAGATTGGTGATGCACTGGCCCGTCTGGATGAGATTTCAGGCAAGATGACATCTTCTATCGAAGAAACTCTTTCCCTGATCCAGCAGACACTGGAAAAGATCGCTCAAACCGGCGGCAATGTGGACAAGATCACCGCAGATTCGTCTCTTCTTGGCAACCACATCCAAGTGATCGATGCCGCCATGAAAGAAGTAGAGGCTTCCAATCAGCAGCTGGTTGAAAATATGGAACAGGTTTCCAACATTGTATCCACTATGACTACTTCCATTGGTAACTCCGACGATATCAGTAAGAAAATGCTGAGTAAATACGACGAGAGCGCTACCAATATCAATAATATCGAAAATGTAATCCAGGATCTTATGCACGAGTTAGGCATTGGCGGATTTATGGGTGTGGATGATATCCATCCCGGTATGAAGGCTAAGATCAGCCTTACCGAGACCGAAGATCAGCCATATTCTGATTTCCACGGTGAAATTGCCGATGTGACCGGAAACACAATTTCCCTGTCTTTCCCAAAAGAACCGGATCTTGCCGGTGCTACTTCCTGCAAACTGCAGGTCACCGTAGGAAATGTATTGTACTGCTGGGATGAAATGACGATCCGCCCTGCACAAAAGGACGAAGAAACACTTTATATCGCTGTGATCACTTCCCGTCCTCAGATCCAGAATCGTCGTAAATACCCTCGTGTAGATATGACAAATGCCTGCACCGTCACTGTGAAACAGACTGGTGATACATACAAAGCACGGCTCGACAATATCAGTGCCAACGGCTTTGCTTTGATCACCTATGATAATTTCTTCGCTGACAGCAAAGGAAAGGATCTCCATGTGGAGATTGAGAACTTCCCGGTTCCATATGCTTCTACGGTAGAAGGCCATGTGATCCGCAGTTCCTTTAACGAAGGCACTTACATTGTGGGATGCCAGATGCCGGAAGACAACCGCTACATCATGGACTATATCGACGACCTTCTCGCTAACGGCGAAAATGTGTTCCAGTAAAAAATAAATAAAACAATAAAAAGCAGTCTTTACAGAAGGATTTTGAACTTCCTCTGTACAGACTGCTCTTTTATGTTTACTGTATAACCTGTTATCTGTCACTCTTGATTGTTCCATCGGCAATCTCGATGACACGCTGACACCGGTCTGCAATTTTCTGGTCGTGGGTAACCAGGATGATCGTCTTGCCTCTGTTATGAATCTCCTCAAACAGATCCATCACTTCTCTGCCTGTGGCCTGATCCAGTGCTCCCGTAGGCTCATCTGCCAAAATGATCTCTGCTTCATTTACCAGTGCTCTGGCAATGGCCACCCTCTGTCTCTGTCCTCCGGAGAGGCACCGTACCAGTTCCTCCCTCTTTTCCCAGATTCCCAGGCTTTTCAGCACTTCTTCCACTCTCTGTTTTTTATTTTTCTTATACTTCTTTGAATAATACAGCGGCAGCATGACATTTTTCTCCACTGTATATCTTTCGATCAAAGCAAAATCCTGCACCACAAATCCAAACATTTCATTGCGCAATCTGGCCATCTGTTTTTCAGAATACTCTTCTATATTTTTTTCATTCAAAAGGTACTGCCCCTCTGTCACACTGTCCATGGCTCCCAGTACATTCAGCAGGGTAGACTTGCCTGAACCGGACGCCCCTATGATAGCGGTCATCTCCCCCTTTTCAATGGTAAGATCCACTTTCTGCAAAGCCCGGCACACCGCCGCTCCATCATCATAAACCTTTGAAACTTTTCTTAACTCAATCATTCGTTCCTCCTTGTATAATATGTAGTTCCCCTTTAGTGGACTAACTGTATGATCTGTTTCTTAAAATAGTGTCTCATAAAACCACTTACCATGACGGTACACAAAAGACCAACTGCCCCGAAGGAAAGGGCTACCCCTTGCCATTCCAGGTCATTTCCGATAAGCAGGCTTAAAGCCGGAGAAACATTATAATGACTGCTGCCCCAGATGATTCCCCAGACAAGGATAACCGACACCGCAAAACTCCCTGTAAAGAATAAAAAGAAGTCTCTCAAAAGCCAGCCATAGATCTGCCCTCTGGCAGCACCTGCCATTTTCCGCAGCACGATCTCTTTTTTTCTGCCTTGAAGCCATACATAGATTCCGGAGAAAATATTCATCAGTACAAAGATTCCCGCCAGCAAAAGGATCGTCAATATCCCACTGGCATCCGCCAGTATATTCTTATTGATAATCTCCGATGCTTCTGACGCTCTTTTACATGACAGTTTACTGCCCTGTTTTTCGCCGGCACTCTGCAGCCGCGACAAACTGTCCGCTCCCCCGTCATAAAACAGGTACTGCCCCTCTGTCACCGGTAAATTTTTCGCATAGAGATTAACGATATATCGGCTGTTCCGATCATCTGTAGAATTCTTTTCACGGTATTTTCCAATTACCTCGTACTCTTCATCCCCGATGGTTATGTAGAGTTTTCCATCCCTTTTCTCACACAGTGCTTCTATGTCTTCCCGGATCAAGGCTGTATCGGTTCCTTTCTCATAGTCACCGGCATCAAAAAGCCTTCCTTCTGTCAGTGGAAACTCCGGATCACTGCCCCACTGGAGAGCACAGCCATCTGTCAGTTTCATTCCCCGGACTTTAAAATCCGTCTCTCCGTCCTTCTGCCATCCTTTGCACAGATTGGCCAGAGATTCTGTTTCTCCGTAAGCAACTGCATAATCATCCGTCATCTGCTCCAACGGTTTATAAAGATTTTTCTGGTTAAAATAAGCCACTGCACTTAACACAAATACCATAGATGCCATGATCAGCACAGCCGTCATTAACCCTGATTTGTAAAAAAACTGCTTCATCTTCTCCCCCCTTTACTCATAGGCTGCCATACGCATCTGGCAGATCGTGGTTTTTCTCAACATCCGGACCGGTACAAAAGACAAAAGGATCATGTAGCACACCATGATAATAAAGGCACACACACTTTCTGCCCCGAATCCGCATACAGCCACAAGGATAACCGCCGCTGCCACATACGCTGTCCACAACGGCATCAAGGTCCGCAGGATCACACTTTTTTCGTCCGCACCTACCATGCGGTGTATCGCCAGTTCCTTCCGAAACTCCAGCAGGAAATGTAAAATACTTCCTGTCATGGACACGATACAAAAGGCAAAGAACAACAATGCCATGCCTCCGTATAGAGTCAAAATATTGTTTAAATCCACTTTAATAGCGTGCATCTGATATGAAAAATTGTTGATACCAAGCCGCAGGATCTTATTTTTCCCTGCATACCGGCATATCTCCTGCATTGCCTGTTTTTTACTGCCTGTCACATATACCGCCTGAAAATATTTCAAAATGGAAACTACATCTTTGGCATCTGTCTCCGCCAGTACGATCATAGAGTCATCCAGATAATAAGGATCTCTGCTCTCCCCCGGTGCTATGTAATACTCTCCCGGATCCACAAATCCCGTCACCCGGTAATCTTCACCATCCATTCCCCGGATCGTGTCACCTGTTTTGTACAAGGAACGGTACTTATCTCCCAGCACAACCGGAGGCAGTCCTTTTTCTCCGGCTTTTAACGCTCCTTCGTACTTAATGTTATACATCTGGAAAAAATTAGGAGATACGGCCACCCTTTTTACCTCTGCCACTCCCTGATCGGAGTCAAATGGGATCACATCTTTGTACTTGATCTGCAGTTCATCCGTCAGCATAAACGCCTCCGAAGAATCAGCGATCCATTCCTTGCCATCCCCGGCCTTTTCTAAAGCTTTGCGGGCATACTGATATAGTTTCTGGATCTTTTTCTGCTGCTCTGTTCCACTTAACAATTCATCCATCTGTTCATCGGTGGTATGATCCTTAAACATATAGATTTCGCCCGCTTCTGTCATATGCTGCAACTTATTTTTCTGATCTGTGTAAAAACCTACACTCTGCAGTATAAAAGTCAGTACAATACATACAATGGAAATTTGAATGACATTCCAGATAAATCGAAACTTGTTGGCATAGATATCTTCCAACAGACATTGAAGATGATTCATATTGGTTCCTCCCTGTTTTTTATTATACGGTTACCCCTCTGGTATGAAAATTGTTATAAACGCAGTCCCACTCTAAGAACTGCTCTCATTGTTACTCTTAGTTATACATCCATCCCCATGTAGCGGTTGCAACATAAAACGGATCATTAGCGCAACTCAATCTCGCAACACCCTGCCCCTTCTGAGCCTTGGTGTATGCTCTACTCCATACTTTCTTGTTATAACTTCCTTCTTTGATTCTCACCCAACATTGCCCTATATATGCATTTTTCTTAACGCCATATTTAACATCACTCGCTTTTGTCTTATATCCCGAGTTATACCACGCTACTACATTCACTTTAGCTAATGTTGTCGTTGCTCCTGCATATGGTGACACAGTCATTGCTTTAGCAAACACTGTGAAAATTCCACACATACACAGCGTCAATGAAAATACCAAAAATACTTTTTTAATTCTACTAGTCATAATTACCTCCCTTTTCTCCTGAGAGATAATCTTTTATAATATTACATCTTTTTTTTATTTTTTGTCAAGTTTTTTTATTTTTTGCCATAAAGATGTGTTTATTTTTTATTTTTCAGTCATTTCCCCCTTCCAAAGAAAAAATCCAGTCCATTCCAAGACCTTAACGCAATCGCGTTACCCGTCTCGGAATGACTGGACTTTTTCCCTTTACTTCATTACTCTTGTATCGTCTTTCCTGTTCCAAACCAGGTATCAATAACCCGGTACGGAGATTTTGGTGTAACCAGGCTGACTACGATCATGATGACAGTAGACAGCAATGTCGCCATAATGCAGGCATTGAATCCCAGGGAAATAGGAATGACTGCTTTATCTATCAACAGATATAATGCGATTCCGCTCAGGATTCCTGCCACGGCTCCATACTCGTTGGCACGTTTCCAGAACAGTCCCAGAAGTACCGTGTGGAAAAATGCTACCGTCAGACCACCTGTTGCATAGGTGATCAAGGATGCCAAAAGCTGCGGTGGGTTGCAGGCAAACAGGAAAATAACCAGTGCCACTACCACGGTAATAACCACATTAAATCGTTTTACCTTTTCCGGATGATTGATCAGGTTTTTGTACATATCACTTACTACGGTTCCTGCCAGGTTTACTACCATGCCTCCTACCGAAGACTGCACGGCACCACACACACCTGCCAGTACAAGACCGGCGGCCCAGGCAGGCATTACCTTGACAGCCAGAGTCGGAATGGCAAGGTCCGGTGTAGCCAGTGTTCCTTCCGGAAATACATATTTTGTCACAAAGCAGAGTCCGTTCAATCCGATCAGCCAGATTGCTACTACAACTGTACCAATCTTAATGGCCCGGTGAAGGGTGGCTGTATCTTTATAGGTCAAGGCTGTCATCGTTACATGAGGCAGCGTAAATGTAGTGATTCCCCACAAAAACGCAAAGGAAACTGCGGTCTGGATGCCGTGTGGTACGAACCAGTCTGCGTTAGTCTGCACCAGTGATTTAATGGTATCTGTATAAGACAGCCCCGTACTGGACACGCCCATAACAAACAGCAGTACCACCGAGATCGTCATAACGATTCCCTGGATTACCATAGCGGATGCCACACCCTTGATTCCTCCGGTAATCGCCGCAATGATAACCAGCACTGTAAAGATAGCCAGACCAATTCGATAATCCGCTCCGGTCAGGATCTGGAAAATACGGCCGCCTCCGGTAATGGTAGAAACTGCAAAGGCTCCCAGGAAAAACAAGGTCACAAGTCCGCACAGCCATCCTACTACTTTGCTGTTGTTATAACGGTGCATCAAAAGTTCAACAAATGTATTGGAATTGGTTCTTCGCGCCACGATTCCTACTCTTTTTCCAATAAGACCAAGCACCATGAAGTTAGACCCAATGGAGAAGAAGCAGCATACCATCCAGATGGCACCAAAGGTGTAGGTAAATCCAGGAACACCCATGAACACGCCGGCTCCTGCCACACCTGCAGAAACCATCATAGCTGTAATTAAAATACCACCATTTCTTCCACCGGTATAAAATTTACTTAAGTAATCTCCCTTACCCTTTTTCATAGAATTTCTCGTTACCAGGCTGTATGCCAGCAATGCAATCGTATACAGAGCAAATACAACCACGATTATGATTCTTTGATTTGTACTTAAATTCATGTGTGTTTACGCCTCCTTTTTCCCATGGATCTTACCCTGCGGCGTAATATCCATATCTTTGTAACCATAAGTTGCTACCAGAATCACTGCCACTACAAAACCGATCAGCAGCACGATCTCATTAAAGATCCACAGCGGGAATCCCAGTACATAAGTGTAATTTGCCACATTGTCGCCACCTACCACAAAAAGGTTCACGATCATCAACGCTGCAAATACCAGATATACACCCATGGTAAGGAAAAATTCTTTGGTAGTCTGGGTAAATCTTGCATCCACTTGAATGTCTTTCAAGTCATAATCCCGGCTCTCCGGGTCTATCTTTTTCACTTCACTCATCTTTATCCTCCATTCTTTATCCTAATTTTTCTTCCGGGAAAGGATCATCGATCATGCGCACTGTATGGAACTGACCTTTTTCTGCCTGATACAACTGTAGCAACGCCAATCCGATACCGGCCGCTCCGTCAAAGCAGCCAATCGGTGTAGACAACTGATCCGGGCTGACCCGGTCCAGTGCGAAAGGCCATCTGGCCGTTTCCATACCATTTTCCGTAGAAAATTCGGCATCTTTCAAAAGCACTTCCCCGCACTTTAAGGCTTCCTGATAGTAGACATCCTCTCCAAAAGCAGCCCACAATCCCAGATACATATTCAACAAACCTGCCGTACCACAGCAGATATTATCCGTATTCCAAAAACCTTCACTTCTCTCCTTTGGTGCCCCCATATCGCGAACTCCCTGCACAAGTTCATCGATACGCTTTTTGTAAATCTCGTCGTCCGTTTGTTTATAAAGTTCATACAAAAAGCGATTGGTTCCCGCCGGGCCATGACAATACCCCAGGTAGAACAGATTTCCGCGGTCCGGAAGTCCGTGAGGCAAAAGCCGTCCCAGACGGATCTTCACTGCTACGGAATCCATAAATTCCGGCACGCCCTGTGCCATCTGCCAAAACTCCTTGTCGCCGCTTGTTTCATATAACTTCAGCAATGTAAATCCGATCCCTGCTGTTCCCATGGGGAAATTCGGATCGATATAATCATCCTTTGCACCAAAGTAGGCCGGGTCAACGCCCTGATACCAGTATTTGCCATCCCCTGCTTCTCTTCTCTGTCCGAAAAAGTTTTTTCCGCTTTCAATGGCAAACTGCTTCCAATCTTCTCTCTTATATGTATCTGCCGCAAAAAGCAGGAATAACACCGTACCGGCATCCCCTACGATTCCCGGGAAACTGGACCAGCTGTAACCAAGGCCTCCTGCTCCCGGCTTAGCATCTTTCTGTGCCTGCTCTATGATGGATGCCACGGCCTCTTCATACTCTTGTTTCCCTGTTGCCAGATATAGTCTGGTCAATGCAAATCCTGCACCGCTCCAGCCGCTGGAAAAGGCATACTGGGAAAAATTCCGTTTCAGACTCCGGTCATGATGCCACCGGTATATAATATACTTGGCCGCTTCTTCGGCCTCTTCCAGATAGGACTCATCTTTCGCCGCATCATACAGTCCCAGAAGAAAGCATATAATTCCCGAGGCTCCGGCATACATACAGATCTCATCATAATAAATCTTTCTTCCCTCTGCCGCATCCTGCAGCGACCAGTAAATTCCCTCCGGCCCCTGTTTTTTTCTCGTATTGATAAAATTCATAGCCGCCTGGGCTGTTTCTAAATAGGAACTCAAAGTAAGACCTCCCTTGTGTAATATGTGTTGCCCCTCACCTGCTACTTATACATATTAGTTGATAAATATTTAAAAGCGTTATCCGCCAGAATAATAGCGATATTTTTTCCCTTTGCTTCTGGTCTTTTGGCAATCTGTGTAGCCGTCCAAAGAGCGGCTCCCGCTGACTGTCCCAGGAAAATTCCATCTGTCTGCACTAGTTTTCTTCCTGCCGCATAAGCGTCTTCCGCCACTACATCCAGACATTCATCATATGGGATATGATCCTCATCCCAGAATGCCGGCAGGGTTTTTACACCGTGAAATGCCAGTACACCATCAATTACATTAGGATCCGGATGCTCCGGTGTTCTTCTGGACACCTCTGCCGGCTGGGCACCAATGATCTTGATATCCGGATTTTTCTCACGGAAATATCTGGACAGTCCTGCCAGTGTACCGCCGGTTCCTACCAGTGCCACCACATAATCCACCTTTCCGTCGGTGTCCTCCCAGATCTCCGGTCCGGTAAATCCATAATGCACATCCGGGTTATCCTGGTTGTTTCCCTGGTCTATGTAATAATAACCATGCTCCTTGGCATACGCCTCCATGATCGGTTTCAGTTTCTTCATCGTAAGGCCGCCGTTTGCCAGCATCTCTGCAAATCCAGGCACATCCGAAGCCTGCAGCAGTGTAACGCCATAAGCATTCAGGATCAGCGTTCTCTCTCTGGATACTCCCGGCTGGATCACAACAGCGTATTTATAACCTCTGGCATTGGCAAACGCCGCTGTGGCGATGCCGGTATTGCCGCTGGTAAAGTCAAGGATCGTATCTCCCGGCTTCAGATCGCCCCGCTTTTCTGCCTCCACGATCATATTCAGCGCCGCGCGGTCTTTGACGCTTCCCGACGGATTGAAATATTCCAGTTTTCCCAGCAAGTGGGCCTCCAGCCCCAGTTCTTTTTCATAATTATCAAACTCAACCAGCGGTGTACGACCCACCAGTTCAGAAATAGAATGATGTATATTTGCCATGTTTATCTCCTCTTTTCTCAATCAAAGTATATATATTCAAAAATGTCCGTAAATGGTTTGTTCTCTAAGGCACTGTAAAGTTTCAAAAGAGAAGATGAACCTCCTGCCGATCCTACATAAAAACCGGTAAAACTTTTTACTACTTCCGGCGTCGGACGATTCCATGCACTCATCCAGCGGCGTTTTCCGTCTAATAACTGGGAGTCTCCTACCAGCACATCCGCTGTCCTTTTTGCATACTCTAAGAACTCTTCTTCTCCGGTCAATTCATACACAGATACAAAGTGTTCCAGCACTCCGGGTGCTCCACAGCACTGGCAGTTGCTTGCCCAGTAGCCCCAGGAGTTTTTCTCCGGTGCTCCGGCACGGATGATTCCTCTTGCCAGTCGTTTGATCCAGTCCAGATACTCTTGTTCTCCTGTCAGTTCATATAACATTCTAAAGACCAAAGTCGTTCCTACCGGTCCGTGGCAGGTGCTGAGATAATACTTGTCCCAGGTCGGCCCTGTCTTTGGATTATCAAGGTATGGGATCAGGGTTCCGCTTTCATCTCCCACTGCAATGGACTGGAGATATACAACGGCACGCTTTGCCAGATCCAGATACCGCTCTACTTTGGACTCTTTGTACAAAGTAGCAAACATCCAGGCGATCCCCGCTGTTCCATGAGCAAAGTTCGGGAAGAAATCCCCCTCTCCAAAGCCAAGAAGCCTCAGATCCATTAACTGCCAGCGCACACCGCCATTGTCCAGTTCAGTGGTTCCCTCCGCAATATAGTCTGCCGCCTTTTTTGCAGCCTCCAGATACCGTTCTTCCTTCGTTCTTTTATATGCCAGTATCAGGTACATAACAAATCCACCATCTGCTACCAGATCGCTCTGATCACTCCAGCGCAGTCCGGCCGGTTCCTCATATGCCACTTCCAGCAGATCGTCTGCTATTTTGCGGATCATAGTCACATATTTTTCATCCGGCACACGCTCATACAGCCGGTCATAAAAAAGTCCTTCTCCTGTGGGTCCGTTGTAAATTCCCAACGCCCAGCCAGGCACTTTCAACACTCCACCGATTTCGGAATTTCTCGTTTTTTCATAAAAAGAAGTTCCCTCATCGGTAGCTATAAGGTAGTCCGCCGCAGCCACTGCCTCATCCAGGTACTTCTTATCTCCTGTGACATCGTACACACGAAGATAATACAGTCCCAGTCCGGCGGCACCGCAGTACAAACATCTCTCACCAAAGAAAGGTACATGAATGAACTCATCATCCTCTGCTTCCGGAGACCGGTGCCAATACTTACCTTCTTCTGCCGGCACCTGAAAACTCTCGATCCAATTGGATGTCTCCAACGCATACCGCAGGTAATCCTCTGCTGTATTTTCTTTAAAAATATCTGGCTTATATAATTTAAGATTCATTCTTATGCGCCTCCCCCGTTTTGTCTATTGTTTTCCCATCTGTTTAGTATGGATTAAATAATACGCTCCTTTTTTTATTTTGTCTAATATAAAACAATTAGAGGCTGTTATAGCCTTACGCTATAGCAGCCTCTAATTTCGGAATAGTTTGTTTTCCCAATGTCTAACGCTCTTTTAACAACTTTTTATGAAAGATTCTTCTAAAAACTCCTTAATCTCTTTCATCACTTCTTCGAAATCAACATCATTAATATTAATTCTTCTTGCGAAAAAATGCCATTTCTTTTTCATTTCAGGATTTGTACCAAACTGCATCACTTGGTCAAATTGTTCCTTTGAAAAACTGTGATTTCTGTTTGCAAATGTCTTTCTCATAGCCTCGGATAATATTTCACTATCAAATTCAAAATGCTTTGAAAGATAATAAATATCATAATAATCTTTCATTCTACTTGAATATTCCATCAAGTCAAGAATAGCATCAATCTTTTCTGCAATGGTTGTTTCAAGTGAATACGTGTTCCTGTCTCTTATACACATCTGACGCTGCCGACGACTTAATAGGTG